>ENA-OQCK01001008-OQCK01001008.1-human-gut-metagenome-genome-assembly--contig:-NODE-1008-length-11961-cov-2.958509_pt1 | contig 11961 bp, 15 predicted proteins | sample MGYA00242498_ERZ504578 | MGnify/ENA primary metagenome ERZ504578 (study PRJEB26092, sample SAMD00036229) | human gut metagenome | host: Homo sapiens | study: EMG produced TPA metagenomics assembly of... | reverse complement strand
GGCGTGGCACCTGTAGTTCTTTCGCAGGATTTGCAATCCCGGGAATATCCACGATTTTAGAGCAGCGGGACTATATTCTGCAGGTATATGAGACATATGAATTATTATTGCCTTATCTGCTTGTATTCGCTGCACGGGATTGCTCCATTGAGATTATGCCCCATTATCGGCAGGCTCAAAAAGCGGCGCGGTCCGGGGTTAACGCTGAGAGCTGGAAAGCTTTAATTGCATTGACACGAGATATTCTTGGCGCCAGCAGAATCCTCTGTTATGTGATTTGCACACGGTGTTTGAGCTTCAGGGTAATTTTGCCTACTTTTTGGAAAAAAGCATCTATTCCCGGGGATCCATCCGCTTAAGGCCAGCCTTTGAACCAAAATCTATCATTGCAGTATTACAGGAGCAGAATCCGGTTGAGCAGTTTCATCATTTAAAGGCACTCTATAGGGACATGTATGACATTATTTCAGAAATCTTCAATCAAATGTCAGACAATGTCTCAACGGTTCCTGCACAGGTATCAAGTACATTTGAATGGAATCCCTTAAGGGGGAAAAATTATTATTACACCCGTATCGTCCGCGACCTGACCCGGAAGATAGGAACGGGTATTTATGCAGCAGGTTCCTATTTGCCCTATGAAGCGCAGCTGGCAAAGCAGTATGGTGTGTCGGCATATACGGTCAGAAAGGCATTGGGGCTGTTGGAACGCAGGGGCTATACAAAGACATTAAATGGCAAGGGTACGGTGGTTCTGACTCCTGATCAGCTTAATACGGAACAGGCCCTGTTGGATTTTACAACGAAGCAGGAGGCTCTTACATACCTTCATTCGTTGCAGCTCATGGCGCTTTTGTCGTATCCGGTCGCAGCCTATACCGCACCTCAATTCAGTGCAGATGATTTAAACCAATTGGCTGCCCATATCAAAAACCGGGAATCTTTCTTACTGATTTGTTTCAGATGATTTTAGAACGGCTGTCATTAAAACCATTGAACGTCATTTGGATTGAAACCAGCCGAATTACAGAATGGGGATTTTATCTCGCGTTTTATCCGCAAGGAATCGGTGTGATTGAGCAGCTCAATGAAATCACAAGGAACGCATATCAATGCTTGTGTAAAGGAAACCACGAAGCGTTTGCCAAGAACCTGGCGGACTCCTATCGTCTAATCTTAAGCTCCGTTCAAGCATATATGGTGGAAAAATATAAATTTACGGAGCTTTATCGGTTAAAGTTCCTTGAAAAAACAACAAAATCAGGTAAAATTAGGTTTTTCAGGGCAGATGCAATCTGTTTGTGCTGCCAATATACGAAAAAAAGGAAGTTGAAGAACATAAATCTCCAAACTTCCTCTTTTTTAATCATTTCGATGTCACCTTAACTTAATGACATTACCTATGGACCGGCCTTTCCCTTTTATCTGTCATTATTTATCTGTATCTTACATCTTTCATTCTATCTTCTTAGCATCTGCCTCTATTGCCAGCCGTTCCTCATTTTTCCCGGCCACGCAGGTCACCAGTGTGACCCTGGCATCTCGGTCCGTTTTGCCATCTTCCCCCGGTTCCTCCTCTTTATCCTGAATTTCAGAGAAAAAGTCGGTCTGCGCAGAAATCCTGCGGCGGTCTGTAATATGGCACAGGAAAATCTCTCCTTCTGCCGTGTACAGGTAAAAAGAGGAATGCTCCCTATAATATTCATTGTCCCAGTAACGCTTCAGGGAACCGAACATGGAGCCGTTTTTCATGTTATGCCATAGAGGACCGTGTTCCCGCCCTCTGAGGCAGACTGCTTCTGTAATCCATGAAAATGCATCCGGCCCCGTTATATGCCTTGGAAAATGTCCTGTTCAGGTAATAGGAATTGTCCTCCCCCTGGGTCACAGGGTAGCTTACCGGCGTCCCCGAAATATGAATCCATGCAATGATATGGGGATTTAGCTTTTTAAGGGCCTCAAAATCAACAGCCAGCATGGGTTCCTGCTCCCCCGCAGACAGGCTGTACGGGGACCGGGATTCAGGTTCCCGGCCAGGTGCTTTGGCTGCATACCGCTGGAGCAGCCCGTACTCCTTCTCCCCTTTTCTGTATTCATACAGGGAGCGGCACAGCAGGCCGGCGGACACCAGAAAGATTCCCAGTACCACCAGTATGGACAGGGTCAGGACCGTGTGTCCCGTCCCCTGCATTTTGTCCTTCACGCCTTATCCTCTTTTCTGCGCATCCTAATCCATAAGATTCCCAGTGCGGACAGGAGGAGAAAACTGACCGCGGTCATGGCTCCCAGCATAAGCAGCGGGGTGGTGTCCCCTGTTTTTGGAAGAGAAGCCAGCGGTATCTCCGGATCAGGAATCATAACAGCCTGTGGAACCGCTTCATCATCAATGGTGGTTAAGGTGGTTACACTTCTTCGGCCTCTGCCTCTTCCACCACCGCCTCCACCGCCATCGCCGCCGCCATTTTCTGAGAATGTCTGAATCATAAATTCCCAATCAATCTTGGTCAGCTGGTCGGCATAGATGCACGCTCCTGTTACCGGGTCACAGGTAATGGAGGAATCCAGCTGCAGCTCTACCTGGATTTCCTCAGATGTCCCGCTTTTCAGATAACACAGGGGAATCAGCTCCTGGAGGTTCTCACCTTCCCCGTATCTGGCGCCTGTCACCTTTCCTTCATATAGGACACTGCCCTGGAATGTGACCTTCATGGTAATCTTTTCCAGGAGCTCGTCTTTTATCTGCTCCTGTACTCTTGGATCGATCCGCATATAGACTCTGGCGGTCTGGTTGGATGTGGTATTCTCCACCTTCAGGCGGTCTTTGTAGATGCCTCCCGGCACCATGTCCGTAAAACTCATGAACCAGTTCCCTTCCTCCTCCCCGGTCCCTGAGCGGTAGGGTACATACTCAAGCCTCTGGCTTCCCCAGTTGTAGACCAGGGTCAGCTTCTTTTCCAGGCCGGAGCGTCATAGACGCCGGGATCCGCCACCTGATCGGCCAGGTATCGGATCACTTCCTGGTTAAACCCGCCGGTGAACGTATGCTCACCGCCGCCTTGGTGGCCTGCACCGTGGTGGCCTTTATATCCATGGTATATCTGCTGCTGTCATACCCGTATTTGGCATTGGTGCGGGTCACGGTAATCTGCTTGTAACCATCCTCTGTCTTCTCATAATAGGTGTCTTTTCCCGTTATGGTGTTCTCCAGAAGGGGGTTCATGGTCACGCTTTCCAAAAACACCGGCGAGTCTTCCCCCGGCTGTATCACCCCTATGTAATACAATATATAATTTCCTGTCTCCGATGCTCCTCATCCACCAGGAGCCATTTTTCCCTGGCCTCCTCCACCTTGTCTGCATAGGGCAGATTCAGGCGTATGCCGGCATCCTGCGCCATTCCGGACCGGAGCACCATGACGGATTCTTTATTAAATGCGGGGATTGCCGCATACTGACGCTCTCCCTGGTCTGTCACAAAGTCAGGGGGCAGCGCTTCCCCCTCAAGGGGAGGGACCGCTGTCTCATTGCCATCCTGATCCAGGACGTAAACATTTTCCCGCCGTATCCAGCTCTGGTGGATTTCCACCCTGGCAATGGCAGGCACGCCGCTCTCCAGGCTGCCGTCCTCTGCTTTCAGGCTGTTGGATACCCATACCTGCTTTTGTGTGGTTATACCTGGCTGCCAGTCATCCGGCTGGCGGAAATGCTCCTCAAGGCTGGTTTTGTACCTGGGAACCCTGTATTCATTGCCGGTCCGTATTACCTGGGACCACGCCGCCCAGGTAGTTCCCACCGATGCAGCCGCCAGAACTGCCAGGCCCAATAACATGATTTTGCCTTTTTTCATAACATCAATCTCCTGTCCAAACGGATTACAGCTCTGCTTCCAACAGGCGTTTATGCCTTTTCCTCCCGTCTCTTTCCCGGCAGATAAAATCAAGTAATATCCCGATCACCAGGATCCCTCCCATGACCCCAATTGCCTGGGGTGTCCTGCCATAGGTGACAAAGTATCCGGCATAGGGAATCTTCACATCAGACGCCCTGCCTGCCACGCGGTCATATGAAACCGGGTTGGGGTCCGCGGTCTCATTGGCATCACCCCTGGTGATAAAATCGCGGCTCAGCTCCTGCTTTTCCACTACCCTGTGGGTAACCAGAGAGCCAGCCTCACCTGCATGGAAGGTGATGGGGTCTCCCTCCTGAATCTGCTCAAAGGAGGCCGCTTTATAGTAGATTACGCTTCCGACAGGAAAGGCGGGCTCCATACTTCCGCTGAGCACCACCACCGGCCGGTAACCGGCCAGCATGGGCGCTGCAATCAGAAGGTATCCCGCAATGCACAGATACACGGGCCATGATAGGATATTAAACAATTGTTTCAGAACGTTCATTCATCGGCCTCTGTATTATGGTGCAACCGTTTTATTCTCAAGATTTACGTTATCCTCTGCATTAACCTGGACATTGGTCAACTTAGTGATATCGAAATCTTGCCAGGAATCGGTCACTGCATCCTTTGTGGCCTGGACAAACTCAGAGGTAACGGTCAGTGTGTAGTTGGAGTCCCCGTAGCCCTTTCTATCGCTGTCTAAATTGGATTCGGATTTGCGGAACAGGCTCTCTCCCTCCGGAATATTTATGTCAGTTGCCAGGTCGCGTATATCTGTAAGGCCGTCATCATTCTCATCCTTAACCCGGGTCCAGTCAATCAGTGTCCAGGCATCGGTATTATCCGGATCCGGCTGTGTTGCCGCAACGGCATAGTACTCTTTTGTCTCATAGCGGCCAAGGTCAATATCTGTAGCCATGGTCAGTCCTTCCAGCAGGTGGGTGGTGCCGGACTTATCTGAGCCCTTTTTCTCCAGAACGCCGTTCCAGTACCAGTATCCGTCTCCTCCATCAATCCAGCCGGCATCAGTCAGGATGTTCTTATGCACCACGGTGCCGTCCGATTCCGGCGTCAGGCCATCGGTATCATTATCCTGGGCTGCATCAAAGATTCCGCCGGCATAGGTTCCGTTGTTAAACAGGTCTGAAGCACTCAAAATGGTTTTATAGGAATCCGCTGCTCCCTTGTAGGACCAGCTTTCTTTCATGCTTATCCTGACAAGGACGGGATAATCTCCGGTATTCTCCGCCCCTACATTCTTATCCCACTTGGCGCCCGGCTTTAAATCCTCCGTTGGCGGTGTGTAATCCTCCACCAGCTGGGTGGTATATCTGCTGTGCTCAGCGGGTTATCCAGGGACGCTGTCTGTGAATAGTATGCAAACGTTCCTCCCACCAGCTAATGCTCCCAGCCCGATTCCTGCTGCTGCTTTCTTATTTAACTTTTTCATGTCTTTTCCTCCTGCTTTTTCATATTATAATGCTTCCATTTTGTTATATTGGTCCGTCCATCTAAAAACACAGACGGTAATAACCTGTTTGATTATTCTCCTTTAGGCTGCTGAACTTACTTCTGGACCTCTGATTCGCTGATCAGCTTCCAATCACATCCAAGCTGCCTAAAATCAAATACACCCCCGCCTCCAAATACCGTGTTAACGGCCTGTTCCGTTGCCTGTACGGTCTGGGCTGCCACCACCAGTATAATCAGCATCACTGTACCCGGCCAGCCTGGCATCACTGAGCTTAGTGACTGATTTCATAAAGGTTATCTGGCTTCCATCCGCTTCAGGCGCTCATTCATTTCCCTGGTGGAAATGTAATCATATCCAAGAGGGCTGGACGCATTGCTGGCCGTGGCGAATTCCATCCAGTCGCTGCTCTCATTTTCCGGTCTTTGACCCGTGGCGGCATAATACCGGGTCTCCTTGTAGGAACCCATATCCACATTTTCCGCCAGGGTCACTTCGTCAAGGAGCTTGGTTGTCTCCGCAATTTCTTGGCTGCCATCCTCTTTCTCTACCGCGCCGGGAAGGACATACATATAGTAATAATATCCATCCGCCGGATTATATACCCAGCCGCCGTCCGGCATCATGCTTTTAAATACCACTGAGTCATCCGCGTCAGGATTGGCAATTCCGTCTTCTGGGTCATCCTGGTAAACATTCTCAAATGCATTGTTGGCATTGGATGGGCTACCAATGGCAGCCGGCCGCTCCTTTTCCTGAGAGGTGTCTGTAAAATAAAATTCCTCTTGTCCTCTGACCCACTTTTCCTGAAATTTCACCCGCACTACCACGGGAAGGTGCCTGTGTTGCGGATTGTCACATCCTTATTCACACTGGTTCCAGGCCCCCAGTTCTCGCCCTCCGAAGGCTTAAACTCTTCAACCAGTTCCGTATCATATTTCCCTGTATCAAATATGTTGGCGGCTGTCAGAGTCTGGTTAAAGTAAGCAAATGTCCCGCCGATCCCTGCCACTGCCAGCATTGCGGCCACCGCTATCACTTTTCCATTTATTTCATTCTCCTGTCCTCCTGTATCATTCACCGGCCCGGCTGCCCTGACTCCATGTCAGTACGCCGCTGCTGTCTTCCTGAACCACCATATTCCACTGTGACTGTACCCCCAGTGCCGAATCATGTTCCTCAACAGGAACCGCCTCTGCATGGAAGGTCAGTTTATAAATCTTATCGCTGTAATCCACGTCATGCCGGTCATTTGACACTTCATCGCTCAGGCTGATGCTCTCAAGGATACAGTCCGTGGTTTTCCCTGCCGGGAGGACCTGTTTATAATACCGGTAGCTCTTTCCGTTCTCATCCGTGTATGACTTTGACCAGAACGCAGTCTCCATGTTCATATAATCTACATTTCCCTCTTCCTGGCCGGAATCGGTCCAGACTCCCGGATTCCAATGTTTGATCACATGAGCCGTGTCGTAGCCAGCCTCCTTTTCAAGGATAACAGGCGGGCTGCCCCCCTGTCCCTTTTGGTACCAGTTCTCCTGTGGAGGTACTTCAACACGCAGGAACAGGTCCATTTTACCTGTGTTTTGGAACGAAACCTTTTTAATCACTGTCTCCCCGGGCAGGAACGAGCTTTCCGGGTCAAAGCTTTCCACCATGCCGCCCCGCTGTGGGAAGTTCCCAGGGGATTGGCCAGGGTCATTACATCACTGTAATATGCCAATGTGACTGCAAATGACAGGAGCAATATAACCAGTATCAGGAGACCGGCTGTCTTTTTGTTTTTCAGCCATGGATGAATCTCTAATCGTTTCAAAACAACCACCTCCTAATTTTTTCCGGAATCAGCATTCCAGTTAATACTGCATCCATATTTATCGCCGTCCCAGCTATCCGGCGTCACTGAAATGTCCCTGTCAAAAAGCCGCTGCACAGCCTTCCTGCTGACATTCCAGTCATCGCTGGACTGCACGATTTCCATTGTGAAATGGAATTGATACTCCGCATTTTGATACCGCTGATCCTCTATCCCTGACAGTTCTATAAAATCCACGCCCCGGACCAGCTTTTCCGTACTGCGGTCCCGGATGCCTGATGCGGAACCGGGAAGCACTTTTTTTGTAGTAATACCATCCATCCTCCGCTTTCCCAATTCGCCGTCCAATGAAAGGCTGGGTACAGCCGCAGGCAGAGACTGGCCGATGCATCCGTTATATGATTAGGGAGCACCGTGCCATCCTGTGCAACCCATGACTGTGCAAATGCAGCTCTTAAAAATACATCTGCCTCCCCATTATTTGTAAAAGAAACCTCCTTCGCCCCCTGGTCCAGGTTTTCTGTTACTCCCCCTTCTACCACAGGCGTCTTTATGGGATTTTCCAGCTGCATGGAGTGGATGACCGTGGCGCCTGTTACCCCGGCTGCAATGGATACGGATACCAGCACGATTATTGGCAGCAGCTTGGATAAGACCTTTCTTTTATCCATAAAGATCATCTCCTTTCTCCAGTTTTCTCTGGCCGCGCGCTACACCTCTGTCTTCAATAAACGCCATGATGCAGTCCGAGGTAAAGGCCGATGCCATATACTGAGGATTGTCACTTCCATGATATTCTGTAAACGGGTTCTCCGGCCTGAAATCCGTTCCCTCCCCATTTGTAAATCCCTTTACATTGGTGACTGATGCGGTGTGATGGAAATAGCTCTCATGATCAGGGGTGTTTGTAAGAATGACCAGGATATCGTCACCTGGTTTCACTGTAACTTTGTCCCCGTTCTCAGTTCCTGAGAGCGCGTCTGCCGGTTGGCTTTCCATGCGTGACATGGTGTATTCCATGGGTACGATCTCCGCAATGGAAAAGCTCTGGCCTTCCTTGGGAGGAATCACAAGGATTGCCCCGCTTTCCTCTCCATTTCCAAGAGCTGTCTGTGTATAGACAGCTCCCTTACTGTCCAGGACCTGTATCACAAACTTGTAGGCAGAATCAATGGGTTCATTTTCAAGGCCGTTCTGTTTCACTGTCTTTTTGAGCCTCAGCTTTGCCGCCAAAAGGGTATTGGTTATTTTAAACGGATTGGCGGATGTCCCCGTACCGCTGGAATCGTAGGATGCTGTGTAGGTGTATCCCGTGGACAGTACTGCCCTGCTGCCATCCTCTATGGGCTGGCCCGCCTGGTCCAGTTCTCTCACCGTGTAAACATATGGCGGGGAGCTTCCATCGGCTTTTACAGGCAGGTTTTTCCAGCCTGCCGTCCATTGGTTGGCATCACTGAGTTCTACAGGTCCGCCAAAGGCCGCCCCATTCTGATACAGCCGGACCTTCAATATCTCAGGCCGCGTATGGTAGGCATTTTCATAATCCACCCATACTTTTTTCACTGTCAGGTCTTTCTGATTATAAGTATTGGTTATCACAGAATGGTCGCTGCTGTAAGTGACAATATATTGCCCCTCCCCAATCCGCACCGTGCTTCCGGCTTCCACCTTATGACCGGAGGAATCGACCTCATAGGGAACATAGTTAATCTTTGTCCCTCCGGAGTCATACCCCGGCAGGTTCCGCCATGCGCCGGACCAGTTATTGGAGCTGTCCAGTGTGATAATATCACCTGTCCTTGTGCTCCCATCCTTAAACAATCCCACCTGGACAGAATCCTCTCCGGCACTGCCAACCCATTGTTTCCTCACATTGATATCCGTGAGCCGTGTATTCGTAATGGTCATCCCATTGATGCTTGATGTATAACCAACCATGGCGCCGATTTCTTCTACGGTATAAACATGCTCCTCATTTGAATTTACTTCTTTATATTTGGGCAGGTTATCCCACGTATACCTCCAGTTGTTGGATGCCTCCAGCCTGACCGCACTACCATAAGAAGCGCCATTTTGTTTCAGCTGGACATAGATATATTCAGGCCGTTTCTTATCCTCATTGTTTCCATCCAGCCACAGCTTCCGGACCGTACGGGAAACCGTCTCGGATTCCGGGGTTGGGATGGATGTGACGCTTGGGAGTGTAAATTTCATGTAACAGCAGGAACCGGTTCCCCCTCTCTCTATAAAGAAGACCGACATAGTATGTTTCTGGTTTTTATCGCTCAGAAGGCCCTTGCTCTGCATCCATGACTTCAAATCCACATAGGCGCCTTCCGCGGAATGGATTCCTCCCAGTTCAACGTCACTTACCAGATTACCGTCCACATACAGCCAGAAATCATCATCTCCCCTGAAATAATAGTCCATAGGCCCTGTGTAATCTCCCAGGACAAACTCAAAGTCATAGCGCATTCCGAAAAACCAGTTGTGGGTAAGCCCCTGTTTTTTCACGTCCTCATCATTTTGAGGAAACCCGTTATGGTTATAGCCAAACAGAGGGTCCCTGTTTTTTCCCTTAACCGCATTGTTGTAACCGACATTGTCCAAAGGCCAGAAAAGATTGGAATAAAGTTTTTTGGTTTTGTTCCAGTTGTCACATGTATATACAATCTGATCCAGGTTTTTCAAAAGTGTTTTTCCCGAACCGTCATATACGGACTTCAGCGTATAAGTATCCCCCTGGCGTTCAAACCCCAGCTGATAGTTTGGCAGGTATTTCTTGGCATAATAGGTCACCTTTTTACCGTCCTTATATGTTTCACTGGTGGTGATATCCCGGGTTGCAAAAAGGCCCGGGTCCTGATAATTAAACCTAATCGTATTGTCCGCGGCCAGGGTTTCTTTGGGAATCCCTGTCACCACGGAACCTGCCTTGTTTGGCACCCCTGTATAACCATGGCGTATCTGTGCCTGGCCGTTCCCTCCGATTCCCACACCGATACGGGTGGAGCTGCTTCCCAGGGAGATATTGTTCATTCCCACCTTGCTGGTGTTAAGGGTTCCATGGTTTCCATCCGTGGTCGTTCCCTCCACCGTAACATTATAGTCGTGAAAACCTGTATATCCCTTAATGGTGCCTGATGTGGCACATAGTTAATCTTTATCTTATTGTTTGTGGCAGCGAGATAAATCTTCTGGTCTGCTGCAGTTTCCGTAAATGTCCGTCCATTGGGGTAATTCGCATTGGTTATGGTCACGCTTTTTACCGTATAATTACATCCCAGGGCGACCTTACTCCAGTTGGAGACCGCAATGGAGTAATCCAACCCTGTGCCAGAGCCATTGGGCAGGGTCAGGTTATCATCGCTGTATATCTTTACCTCCTGCTTTGCATACGTGCTTCCGCTTTGGGCTCCCGGATACAGTTTGTTCCCGGAGACAGATTCCTTTATTTTACCGTTACTGTCAAAGGTCATCTTATCCAGCTGAGCCCAGTGCTCCACTGTCACAGGCACTTCTTTTACCTCCGGCACATTGACCACAATGTATATGGAAAAGTGGTCTGTTTCCATCACTACAGTTCCGTCTGATGCCACCATGCTGTTCATCTCATTTGCCACAGCCTGCGTTTCATCCAGATGGTAGACTTTGATTTCCTCTCCTCCGGATTGGAGCCGTTCACTGGAATCCGCCGGTTCCTCCTGCCGGGACAGCACCTGGCAGCCGCCGGTACATCTGCCTGGGCGTGGACGCGGCCGCAGGATTACGTTTTTCCAGCTCCAGATTTTTAAAAGCTACATTGATGGGCCTACCGGTTCAACCTCAGCTCCGTCCGCGTAAAGCTTAATATCCAGGGCTTGTAGGATTGGATGGAAAGCCCCTCTTCCTGAGACTTCTTCACCAATGCCTCATCCACCTGGCCATCTGAGCCTGCTCTACCTCAGAGACGCTCACTGCCAGCTGGTCTGCCTCAGGGAAGGAATCCACCGGCCCGCTGACCGTGACGGCAGCATCCCCGATCCGGCCTTCCAGGGAGATTTCCCCATCACCTGTTACAATCAATGAAAAACCCTGGGTGGATTTGCAGGTCTTTCCTTTTATCCTGCTTTCCTGGGTGATTTTTCCAAAGTAGATTCCAGGATTCACATCCCCGGACACGCGGAACGAACAAATCAGCATATTCTCCCTTACATCATCCACCATTGCCTTTCTCACCTTAAAGCTGTTTAACTTGGCGTTATACATTTCAATCCTGTAATTTACTTTCCCAAGGTCTACCGTATAATCTTCGCTTTCCTCCTCATCTGCATCTTTCTGGGTTTCCCTGGTATCTTCCGCAGTCGTGCCCTTATGTTCATTTGAAGAATCTTCTGCTTTTGATTCAATTACAACCACAGATTCAGATTCCATTTCTTCCCTTTGGCCCTGATCTGCCACCTCTGCCTCTGTTGAATCCTCTTGAACGGGTTCTGATGACATGGTTGGCGCTGCTTCTGTATCTGCTGCTTCTGTGTCTGCTGCTTCTGTTGGTTCTGCCCCGGCTGATGCCTGGGTTGTGGTTTCCTCTGAATCGGCCGGCTCTGTCTCCGTGGCTGCCTGGGTCTGGTTTTCCCCCGTATCAGCGGCTGACGATTCTGCGGATGGTGTGGTATAAAAAAAAGTTGACAGTTTATTCTCAAGGATTTCATAATAAAACCAAGAGAATAAGGAGGTATTCAAAGTGGCACGTAAATATGACCATGAATACAAAGTACAGGCAGTAAAACTTGCCAAAGAAATC
>ENA-OQCK01001007-OQCK01001007.1-human-gut-metagenome-genome-assembly--contig:-NODE-1007-length-11966-cov-2.674297_pt1 | contig 11966 bp, 18 predicted proteins | sample MGYA00242498_ERZ504578 | MGnify/ENA primary metagenome ERZ504578 (study PRJEB26092, sample SAMD00036229) | human gut metagenome | host: Homo sapiens | study: EMG produced TPA metagenomics assembly of... | reverse complement strand
GGCGCTGTTGGACGAACCCTTTTCCGCACTGGACATGATGACCAAGAAATCCGTCCATGACTGGTATCTGAAGGTGATGGATGAGATCCATCTGTCCACCCTGTTTATTACCCACGACATTGACGAGCCATATTGCTGTCCGACCGGATATACCTGCTGACAGGCAGGCCCGGAAGGATAACAGAGGAACTCATCATAGAGGAGACAAAGCCAGGGACAGGGATTTCGGCCTTACGGCAGAATTTCTGGAATATAAGAGGCATATACTGAAACATCTTGAAAGGACAGTCTGAAGGAGCCATGACAGTGGTTCCTTATTTTATTTTCGGCATTATGATTCCGGCATAATTATTTCCGGGTTTTACGATGAGGTTGACGGGGACAGGGAAAGAATATTATAATTAATATATTCCAATGAAAAGCCGGGTGCGGAAAAGAGGCAGCCATAAAAAGCAGAAGGAGACAAACGCCATGATTCTATATTTTTCAGGAACAGGAAATAGTGAATACACCGCGAAAAGAATCGGAGAAGAGATAAACGACGAAATCATGAATCTGGGAGAGAAAATACGCAGCCGCGACTTTTCCGGCATACACTCAGATACCCCGTGGGTCGTGGCCGCCCCCACCTACGCGTGGAGAATCCCCCGCATCCTGCAGGAATGGCTGGAAAAAACAGAATTAACCGGAAACAAAAACATATATTTCGTAATGACCTGCGGCGGAAACATTGGAAACGCGGGCAGATATCTGAAAAAGCTAACCGACGCAAGGGCCTCAGCTATCAGGGCTGCGCCAGATAATCATGCCCGAAAACTACATTGCGATGTTCACCACCCCCACCCGGAAGAAGCTGCCGGGATAATCCGCCGGTCCCAAAGCGCAATCGACAAAGCCGCCCGGCAAATCAAACTCAACAGGCCGTTCCCCCAGGTTCCCGTAACACGAAAGGACAAGATCAACAGCGGGATTGTAAACGACATTTTTTACCCAATGTTCGTTCACGCCAAAGTTCCGGGCGACCGCGCTGCATATCCTGCGGAAAATGCGCCAACAACTGCCCCTTAAACAATATCCGCCTGAAAAACGGCTTCCCCGTCTGGGGCAGAAGCTGCACCCACTGCATGGCATGCATCAACCGCTGTCCAAGCCAGGCCATCGAATACGGAAAACACACCCAAAACCTTCCGCGCTACACCTGTCCACAAAGCAGAGGTTAAACCATTGGTTTAGCCCCTGCTTTGCCATTTGAATCCATGGCGCCTTTTTCACGGCGTCAATCTCCGGTAAGTTCCCCGGCACCTTACAAATCTAATTTCAAATCCCCATCCTTAATCCATCCCATCCTGCGCAGCACCTCCCCAAACACAAAGGTCAGCACACCGGGAAGCAGGAAGCACACCAGAAGGATGCCCACCCACATCCGGGTTCCGCCGCCCATGGCCGTATATACGCCGATGGGGCCCACCAGACCGCAGGTGCCCATGCCGGCCCCGGCCGGGATGTTTTCCAGGCGGAAGACCATGGTGGCGATGGGGCCGGTAATCATGGACGCCAGTGTGGGCGGTATCCAGATACGGGGATTCAGCACAATGTTGCCCATCTGCAGCATGCTGGTGCCCAGGCCCTGGGCCATCAGACCGCCGACTTTATTTTCGCGGTAGCTCATGACGGCAAATCCAATCATCTGGGCGCAGCAGCCGGCTGTGGCGGCGCCTCCGGCCAGTCCGTCCAGGGACAGGGCAATACAGATAGCAGCGCTGCTGATGGGAAGGGTCAGGGCAATGCGATAAGGACTGACACCAGGATTCCCATGATGAAGGGCTGCATTTCCGTGGCAGTCTTTACCAGGTTTCCGAACCAGTTCATGAATTGGGCCACGCCGGGCCCCACGAACTGGGCCACCAGCACACCGGAGATAATGGTGATGCCGGGCGTCACGATGATGTCCAGACGTGTTTCCCTGGATACAATCTTACCCAATTCCGCAGCCACGATGGTGGCGACCAGGGCGCCCACAGGACCACCCAGGGCATTGCCCGCGATACCTACCGTGGCAGCGGAAAACAGCACCAGCTGAGGCGCCTTTAAGGCGTGGGCAATGGCGATGCCCAGGGCCGCGCCGGTAGCGCTTTTGGCGTAGTCGGCAATGACGTTGAAAATTTCTATCTGGAGCTGCCGGCCCAGGGTACCGAAGATGGTGCCGATGAGAAGGGATGCAAACAGGCCGAAGGCCATGGCCCCCAGAGCGTCAATCAGATAGGTCCGCACCGTGATGTTAACATTTTTCCGTTTCAGGAATTCTTTCACACTTGATTTTGCCATACTCATATTCTCCCTTTCCGCTGAGGGGTGTATCGGAATTTATACGCTCCGGAGCTTTATTTTGTTAGGGATTTTATCACATATTCATAAAAATGCAAGGTTTTTGACTAAAATTGCAGATTTCGTTAAAATATTAACAGATTGCAAAATGATATTATGTGGGATATAATGGTATGAACAGGGAATATTAACCTGGAAATGAGGTGAACGGTATCGAATTCCAGATTTTATATACACTGCAGGAACTTCACACGCCTTTGGTAGACGGGCTTATGGTGTTCATAACCTCTCTGGGCGACCACGGATGGTTCTGGCTCCTTATGGGTGTCCTGCTTTTTTCATTTCCCAGGACCAGGCTTTTAGGCGGATGTATGCTGATATCCATAGCAGCCGGATTTCTTTTGGGCAATGTACTGCTTAAGAATATGGCAGCCAGGCAGCGCCCATGCTGGCTGGACCCTTCCGTGGAGTTGCTGGTCCGTGTCCCCAAGGATTTCTCCTTCCCTTCAGGGCATTCCCTGGTGAGCTTTGAGGGAGCGGTCTGCATCTTCCTTTTTAACAGAAAATGGGGGATTCCGGCCCTTATGCTGGCTGTGCTCATCGCGTTTTCCAGACTGTATCTCTTTGTACATTTTCCCACGGATGTGCTGGCGGGAATCATCATGGGAACCGTAATTGCGTGGTCCGTGGTGAGGACGGCTAAGAGGCGGACGGAAAAAGCGGACCGGGTGCCAGGGGATCCGTGATATGGCGGCAGGCTGATAAATAAAAATGACCATAGAATGACAGAATGAAAGACAGGTGGAAGTTATGTTGGAACGCGCTCCGGGAATTTTTGAAGTGGAGCTTCACAGCAATCAGAAAAGCATTGATGAGATTAAGATATTCCTCATTCCGGGAAAGGACGGGGAGAGAAGCCTGATGGTGGATGCCGGTTTTCGCAGCAGGACGTGTCTGCACGTCATGGAAGAGGCGCTGGGAAAACTGGGAATCACCTATGACAGGCTGGATATATTCCTTACCCACAAGCATCATGACCACTGCGGCCTGGCCAGCGAGTATGCGGCCAGAGGCGCAAGGCTGTTCATGAATCCGCAGGAAGACAGGCACTGTTACGACTGTCTGTACTATAATCACAGCCATGGTTCCTCGGAGGACCAGCCCCAGGTGCTGCAGAGCGTTGGGGTGACAGAGGAGGGGACACCGGAGATATGGAACATGTTCATGGAAGTGAACCAGAGGATTCGGGAGAACAGGGGATGGGAATTCGAGATTCCGGGATATCCATATACACCGGTAAATGAGGGACAGATTCTGAGCTATGGGGATTATGACCTGGAGACAGTTGGGCTTAAGGGGCATACCTACGGGCAGATGGGTCTGTATGACCGGAATCATAAGGTACTATTTTGCGCGGACCAGGTCATTGACGGCATTGTGCCATTGTGGGTACCACCTATCCGGACGAGCACCTGCTTAAGGGGTATTTTGACTCCCTGGAAAGGCTGAAGCACCAGTACGGAGACTGCCTGATTCTTCCGGCTCACAAGGAGCCCATCCGGGATGTGAAGCGGGTGGTGGACCGGATTGTCTTTGCCTATCTGGACAAGACGGATTTAATCAAGCATATACTGGACCACGGCCATCACAGGATGACCACCAGGGAGGTGGCATGCCTGGCCTACGGTATAGACCATGTGCCCAGGGACCAGTCTGAGTTTATCAAGCTTAAGATGGTCATAAGCAAGACCTTTTCCTGTCTGGAATATCTGTATGATGAGGATTTTGCCATCCGCACTCTGGAGGGCGGGAGCTATTACTGGGAAGCGCCGTAAGGAAAAGCGCCGTAAGGAAAATAAAAAAATGCTTGCATATCTTCAGATATAGTGTATAGTAGAAGGTACAATAAAAACAGAAGCAGAGTAGGTATATGTGCGTTAAGTGCCGGCTGGACAGGGAGTTGTCAGCTGGACGAAAGAGGATTCCCAAAGGGAAACTGTCTGCGGTACATATGCCGCATCCCGCTGCAACAGAGATAGATGGAGCGGCCTGTTTTATGTGCAGCCGGTTTACGCCGGCCAAAAGCGTGTGTGAAAATCAATGATACAGCACGTTCTCGCACAGGGAAGCCATGTCCGGGCATAGTGGTGCACCGGATGGGTTTTCGGGGCCGTTTTTTGTATGCCAGGAAAAAAGGTTCCTGCACCTGCCATTGCATATCTCCGTTTGTAGTCCGTGAAATCTGCAAAGGAGGTAATGAATCATGAAGAAATTAGCAGAACTGTTTGGCAGTTCATCCCGGGAGCTTAAAAGCGTCCGGACCATCACTGTGTGCGCCATGCTGGCGGCAGCGGCAATCATCCTGGTGAATTTCCGCATTGAGCTGACTAACACCCAGAGAATCGGCTTTTCCGGCATACCCAACCAATTAGTGGCCTATCTGTTCGGACCCGCTGTCAGCTGTCTGTTCGCGGGGGCTCTGGACATTATCAAGTATCTCATAAAGCCGGTTGGCGCCTTCTTTCCTGCCTGACGCTGGTAACCATGCTGGCCGGACTGATTTACGGGTTTTTCTTTTATAAGAAGCCGTTAAAGCTCACCAGGGTGCTGGCGGCCCACTTCCTGGTCTGTCTGGTGTGCAACGTGATTCTCAACACCCTGTGTCTCAGTATCCTGTACGGGCAGGCGTTCATGCTGCTTCTGCCTCCCCGTGTTATACAGAACATAGTGAAATGGCCCATTGATTCCTTCATCTTTTTCAATGTGGCCAAGATGCTGGAGATGTCCGGCGTGTTCCGGGCTGTCAGGGGAAGCAGGGCCGCCGTGCAGCGGTAGCGGTAGAAACGGATTAAAAGTTATTTATTTAACGGGTGAAGCATTTAACAAGTGCGGGAAAGGAAAGCCACAGATTGCCCTGTACTGTTTACAGCAAAATGCCCTCGGGATTCAGGTAAGAAACCTGTCCCGGGGCATTTGCTGTGAGGGGATCTGAGCGGGCCGGAACCGCCTCTGAGAATTGCCGGTCTGATCCGTTAATTTTGCGACGGGGTGTTTCGCAAAAGTACACCGGCGCTGTTGCTTCGCCCGGACGGCTGTGCTATGATTGGGGCTGCAAAAAGAGATGAGAGCAGTTTAAAGGAGGAATCATGCCATGGCAGTTCATGTAATCGACGAGGCCAACCGTTGCCTGCAGTGTAAGAAACCCATGTGTCAGCAGGGATGCCCAATCCACACCCCCATACCCACGATGATCAAGGCCCTGAAAGAGGGGGGACTGGAGGAGGCGGGAGCCATGCTGTTTTCCAACAACCCCATGTCACTGGTGTGTTCCCTGGTATGCAATCATGAGCGGCAGTGTGAGGGCACTGTGTTCTGGGAAGAAAGGGACAGCCGGTCCATGTGAGCAGCATAGAGAATTATATATCAGATACATGCCTGGAGCGTATTGACGTCCGGTGCCAGCCAAAGAACGGGAAAAAGGTGGCTGTCATCGGAGCGGGGCCCGCGGGAATCACAATTGCCATTCTGCTGACACAGAAAGGTACAGTGTGACCATCTTTGACTCCAGGGACAAGATTGGCGGCGTATTGCAGTACGGCATACCGGAATTCCGTCTGCCAAAGGCAATTTTGGAGCGTTATAAGAAAAAGCTTCTGTCCATGGGAATCAGGATTCGTCCCAATACCACCATAGGGGGAGCCCTGGAAATCAAGGACCTGTTCCGGGACGGATATGAGAGCATCTTCATCGGCACCGGTGTATGGCGTCCAAAGAAGCTGGGAATCAAGGGAGAATCCCTGGGAAATGTGCATTTTGCCATTGATTACCTGGCCAATCCGGATGCCTACGACCTGGGAGACAGGGTGGCTGTCATCGGAGTGGGCAATTCCGCTATGGACGTGGCCAGGACCGTCATCCGAAAGGTTCCCACCATGTGACCCTCTATGCCAGAGGGAACCACTCGGACGCCAGCCTTCACGAGACACAGTACGCCATGCTGGACGGAGCTAAATTCGAGTTTAACAGGAATGTTGTGGAAATCAATGACAACGGGCCTGTATTCCAGCAGATTCTGTATGATGAGGAAGGCAATGCTGCAGGGGTTTCCGATGAAAAAGAGCAGGTTTACGCTGATTCTGTTATTATCTCCATCAGCCAGGGGCCAAAGAGCAAGCTGGTCAATACCACAGAGGGGCTGAAGGCCACCAGAAACGGCCTTTTGGAGACGGACGAACAGGGGGAGACAACGGTGGAGGGAATCTTTGCCTCCGGCGATGTGGTTCTGGGAGCCAAGACCGTGGTGGAGGCAGTGGCCTATTCCAAGACCGTGGCGGAAGCATGGATGCCTATATGAAGGAAAAAGCCGGTAAAGAAAAAAATCAAAAAGACGGGAAAGGACTGGCAGGCCGGGAATAACCGTGGTAAAATAGGACTTGAAAACGTTTGCAAAGGAGAAGGGTCCATGAAACTGAATACAGCATGAGATGCCATGATTTATGTCCAAAGATGGAAATGGAAAAGCTGTTTGCCCAGGTGAGGGAATATGATATCCGCCAGATCCAGCTGGCATTTGGAAAGTCCATCAGCGATTACGATTTTACCACAGGCCATTACAGCTCCGGATTTGCCCGGACCATTGCCAGGGAGCTGGAGAAGAACCAAATCCATGTGGCTGTGCTGGGCTGCTACATTAATCCCACAAACCCCATTGAATCCAGGCGTCAGGCAGAGGTGGCGCGTTTCATCGAACACATGAAATATGCCAGAATCATAGGGCTGATATGGTGGGAACAGAGACCGGACGCCTGGACCCGGATTTTAGGGTCACAGAGGAATCCTATACGGAGGACGCTTACCGGCTGCTTCTTAAGAGTATGAGGGAAATCGTGGCTGCGGCCGAGAAACTGGGCGTTATCGTGGGGGTGGAGGGCGTATTTAACCACACGCTGTACAAGCCCTGCCAGGATGAAGCGGTTTCTGGAGGACATTGATTCCCCCAATGTGGAGGTGATACTGGACGCCGTGAACCTGATCCACCCCCATCAGGTGGAGCCGGAGGCCCAGAAGCAAGTCATTGACAGGGCCTTTGCGTATTACGGCGACCGCATAGGGGCCCTTCATGTGAAGGATTTTGTCTTTGACGGTCAGGAACAGCTGTTCCGCCATGTGGGTGACGGTCTTTTCCGGTATGAACCCCTTATGAAGCATGTTAAGGAGAGAAAGCCCCATATTGCCATGCTGCTGGAGAATTCCAGCAGGGAGCGTTATCATGAGGATGTGAAGTTCCTTCAGCAGATTTACGACCGGGTGTAGAGGGAGGTATGGGGGCAGTCTGTCCGGGACAATAGGCCGTGAAACCGGCTAAAAGAGCTGCCAAGCCGGTTAAAAGAGAAGTGAGGTCAGTGGAAATCCAATACATAGAACACCCCAAAGCTGATAAGAAAGGCTTTGGGGTGTTCTATGTTTGGGATATTGCTTTCCGATCATCGGGCTCGGATAGAGTCAGGCATGAGCTCCCAACTTCCGCTTCATTTTCCGGAAGGTAAGAATGAACAGTGTTACCGTGGTGCACACTGCTATGGTATCGGCAATGGGTTCTGCCACGAACACGGCAAACACCTTGTTTTCAAAGATGTTAGGCAGAATGTAAATCAACGGTATCAGCAGGATGACCTTGCGCAGCAGGGCCAGAAACAGGGAGGTTTTGCTGTCGCCGATAGCGATAAAGGTCTGCTGGCATGCCAGCTGGGCGCCGAAGAGCAGGGACGCGGCCATATAGATGCGGATGGACCACTCGCTGAAGGCTGTCAGGGCTGCATCCTGGGTAAAGATGCGGATATACACCATGGGCGCAAACATGGCCACAGCCCAAAGTACGGTTGAGTAGGTCATACATGAGGTCAGAAGCAGCCGGAAGGTCCTGCTTACGCGGTCCAGCTTTTTGGCGCCGTAGTTAAAGCTGATAATGGGCTGGGCGCCTGGGTCAGTCCCTGAAGGGGCAGGAGGGAGAACTGCATCACGCTTCCCATGATGGTCATGGCCCCCACTGCCACATCACCTCCGTACTTTAGGAGGGAGGTGTTAAAACAGATGTTCAGGATGCTTTCCGTGAACTGCATGACAAAGGGGGCGGCGCCCAGCGCAATGGCCGGCATGAGGATTTCCCTTTTAGGCCGCATGTAACAGGCGCGTATTTTCAGATAACTCTTATTTGATATGAGGAACAGGACAACCCAGACAGCGGAAATTCCCTGGGAGATGATGGTTGCCAGGCAGCGCCCCGCACGCCCATATGGAACACAAACATGAGAATAGGGTCCAGGATGATGTTGCATATGGCTCCGATGAGCACGGTGTACATGCCTGTCTTGGCATATCCCTGGGCATTGATGAAGGCGTTGAGTCCCAGGGCCAGCTGTACGAAAATGGTTCCCAGGGAATAAATCTGCATGTAAGCCCACCCATACTCTATGGTATTGCCGCTGGCTCCGAACATCAGCAGGATGCTGCGGCCGAAGATGAGGAAGAAAGCAGTCAGGACAACGGCCACGGTTATAAGAGCAGTGGTACAGTTGCCCAGGATGTTTTCTGCTTCTTCCTTTCTGCCCTTGCCCAGCATAATGGATGCCCTGGGAGCGCCGCCCATGCTTACCAGGGCAGCAAAGGCGGAAATCGCCATGATAACCGGGAAGGTGACGCCCACGCCTGTAAGCGCATGGGCGCCTTCGCCGGGCAGATGGCCGATATACATACGGTCCACCATGTTATACAGCACGTTGATGATTTGGCTGTAATGGCCGGCAGAGCCAACTGAAAAAGAAGTTTTCCCACGCTTCCCGTGCCCAGGTCCACCTCTTTTGCTTCTTTGTTCTTCTCCATATAATTCACAATCCTTTCGTATTTCAAAAATAGCCATTTAAATACTATATCTCGAAACATTGGGAAAGTCAACCAGATGGACGGATGGCAAAAAGCCTAAAAATGAATCCTGCCGGAGAGACAGGAACGGAATCTGTCGTGATTATATAAAATACACAAAAACAAGTGCGATAAAGTGGTGAAATAGTGGGATTTTGTGACCATGTGCATAAATATGTATTTTTATATTGACAGGAATGTCAGATGATACTATAATGCAGATAACAATACAAGTTGTAATAACAATATGTAATGATATGTAATAATAATCTTGCCAGGAGGTAACAGCATGAGAGACAAAATTGCCGGAGCCCTTTTCGGGATGGCTCTGGGCGACGCATGGGCATGCCTGCGGAGTTGTGGGGAGAAAGAGAGTGAAAGCCTTTTTCGGACGGATTGAGGGATTTTTGGACGGACCGGCTGAGAATGATGTGGCTTTTAATTATAAGAAGGGACAGTTCACCGATGATACGGGCCAGGCCCTGGTTCTGCTGGACTCCATTGCGTCCACTGACTATGAACCGGACACAAGGGACATTGCCCTTAGGATGTTAGCCTGGGCTGAAAAGGAGAATGCCTTTGAGAACAATATCCTGGGGCCCACCTCCAAGGTGGCTCTGGCGAATTTCAGGGACAACATCCAAGATTCCAGGATTACGGACAAGGCACTGTCCAACGGAAGCGCCATGAGGATTGCCCCCATCGGCTGCCTGTTCAGGCCGGAACAGAAGGAGGAAATTGCCAGGTATGTGTACCAGGTATCAAGAGCCACGCATACCAGCGATGTGACCATAGCCGGTGCGGCCATGATTGCGGAGGCAGTGAGCTCGGCCATGGTGAAGGATGACTTTGATGAGGTCATGGAGGATGTGTTTGGGATTGAGGAGCTTGGTTACGGCATGGGCTGCGAGACCTTCAGTCCAAAGCTGGGAGAGCGCTTGAAGATCGGCCTGGACATTGCCAAAGCCCACAGGGGGATGATGAGGGATTCATCCGCAGGCTCTACGATGTGGTAGGCGCCGGGGTGGGGATTATTGAGTCCGTGCCGGCAGCCCTGTCCGTGGCATACTTTGCCCAGGACCCCAACCGGTCCTGCCTGCTCTGCGCCAACATGGCAGGCGACACAGACACCATTGGAGCCATGGCAACTGCTGTCTGCGGGGCATTTACAGGGCTTGGACAGATAAAACAGCAATACATTGAAACCCTGAGGCAGCAGAATGACGCTGACTTGACCATTACATACAGATACTGGAAAAAGGAAGGGAGAGACTTGCATGAAAACCTTGGTGATAGGTGCAGCCATCATTGATATTATCATGAAGATAAAGCGCCTGCCTAAAAGCGGGGAGGACATTCTGTGCAGTGAAACCGTGTCAGCTGTGGGGGGATGTGCCTACAACGTGGCCGGTACGCTGCGGGGCTTTGACGCGGACCACGACCTTTTCGTGCCTGTGGGAAGGGGCATGTACGGGAATATGATTGCAGGCGATCTGGAAAAACTGGGATACCCCATCCTTATCAGGGAAGAAGAGTCGGACAATGGTTACTGCCTGTGTCTGGTGGAGGAGGATGGGGAGCGCACATTCATCACGGTCAAGGGCGCGGAAGGGTGCTTTAGGCCCTCCTGGTTTGAACAGCTGTCCCAGGATGCCTATGACAGCATCTATGTGGCCGGATACCAGGTGTGCGGTAACAGCGGCAGGGTCATATCCGGCTGGATGGAGGGCGCTAAGGACAGGATGAAGGAAAAACGCGTTTCTTTGCCCCGGGGCCTGTTATAACCGACATTGACGGGGATGTGATGGAGCGCATCCTTTCAGTGGAGCCCATTCTCCATCTCAATGAGAAGGAAGCCTTTGATTACGCGAAGCAGCCGTCTGTGGAGGGCTGCCTGAGGTACCTGCACGGCCTGAACCATAACCTTGTGGTGGTCACCATGGGGGCATCCGGCACCATGTATTATGACGCAGCGGGATAAAGACGGTTCCTGCCTGTAAGACCCGGGTAAAGGATACCATAGGGGCGGGAGACAGCCATGTGGCAGCCATGATGCGGGGTATTCCAAGGGGCTGGATACGGAGCAATGTGTGAGACTGGCTAACCGGGTGGCATCGGAAATCGTAAGCATCCAGGGCCGGTGATGACCAGGGAAATGTTTGAACAGCAGGATTTTGCGTCCTATATCCTGAATGGCTGCATATAACATACGAATGTGGAGGGGAAGTTTATATGAATAAGATAAAAGGGTTCTTTCGTGATTGGAGTATATTTGAAAAAGTCTGGCTGGTTTTGTGTGCTCACTTATGACCGTTATATGGTTTATCAACGGGGATACGCCGTTCATGCTGGTCTTAAGCCTTACAGGCAGCCTGAACCTGGTTCTGGGAGCCAAGGGCAAGGTGGCGGGGCTTTACTTTGCCATCATCAACAGCGCCCTGTACGCGTACCAGTGCCTGGGAATCCCGCTGTACGGCGAGGTAATGTACAATGTTCTCTACAGCATACCGGTCAGCGCTGCGGCCATCTATCTGTGGAATAGGAACGCAACCAGCGACGGCGAGGTCCGGTTCCGCACCATGACGCCTAAGCTATGGCAGGGGTGGCGGCGGCCACGGCCGTGGGAGTATGGGGATATTCAGAACTGTTAAAATACATGGGAGGTTCCTTTGTATTTATGGATTCACTGACCACCGTGGTTTCCGTTATAGCCAGTATGCTCT
>ENA-OQCK01001006-OQCK01001006.1-human-gut-metagenome-genome-assembly--contig:-NODE-1006-length-11970-cov-2.030060_pt1 | contig 11970 bp, 16 predicted proteins | sample MGYA00242498_ERZ504578 | MGnify/ENA primary metagenome ERZ504578 (study PRJEB26092, sample SAMD00036229) | human gut metagenome | host: Homo sapiens | study: EMG produced TPA metagenomics assembly of... | reverse complement strand
CCTTTGTTAATCTGTTCCCGGGGACGGATGGACTGCTGCACATTTCCAAAATCAATCATGAGCGTGTCAACAAGGTGGAGGATGTATTAAACATCGGGGATACCGTTCGTGTCAAGTTACGGAAATCGATGACCGCGGCCGTGTGAATGTCAGCGCCAAGGCACTGCTTCCTAGACCAAGAACGGAAAAGAAGGAAGAGGATGCGAAGCCTGCAGCTGCTGCGGAGGATAACAAAGAAGCATAAAATCATTACGGAGCAATCCAGACGGACTGCCTCTTTTCTTTTAAAATCACGAACGGTTTTTTCATACCTTGACCTTTTTAAACTGTTGGAATTTTTCTGGATTGCGGCGCTCGAAACTTTTATGAAAATTTATGAAAATAATCATAGGTATTCACATTCCTTTGTGGTAGAATATATGCATGAGGTGAATCGAATGAACTGGTTAACGGAATTGGAAACGTACAAGGATGCGTTTATCCAAGACCTGAGAGGTCTGATTGCCATCCTTCTGTGCGGGATGACAAAACAAAGACAGCCAATGCACCGTTTGGGGCAGGCTGTAGAAAAGCACTGGATTATATGCTGGAACTTGGGAAAAGAGAAGGCTTTCAGATAAAGGATTACGACGCTATGCCGGTATGATTGCATATGGGGAAGGGGAAGAAAGCGTCGGTGTGCTGGTGCATTTGGACATTGTGCCGATCGGTGAAGGCTGGAGCAGAGATCCCTTTGGCGGTGACATCGTGAACGGCTACATGTTCGGACGCGGAACACTGGATGATAAAGGCCCTGCCATGGCTGGCTTTTATGCGCTTAAAATGCTGAAGGATAAGGGAATCAAGCTGAACCGCAAGGTCATGCTGATTCTGGGCTGTGATGAAGAAAGCGGCATGGAGTGCATGAATTACTATACAAAGCATGGTGAGCTTCCTACCCTGGGCTTTACACCGGATGCGGATTTCCCGGTTATCTATGGAGAAAAGGGCGGCTTGCATGTGGAACTGAGCGGAACGTGTGATACCGTAATTACAAGTATGCATGCGGGAGAGCGCAGCAATATCGTAATCGGACAGGCAAGTGCCCAGGTTAGGGACTGGAAGGAAGAATATCTGGATGCCTTTCTGTACTATTTACGGGCCTTTGATTTAAAAGGAAGCGTGGAAACTCTGGACAATGAGAGTGCTGTTCTGCATATGGAAGGGGTCTTTGCACATGCGGCTATGCCATACAACGGCGTAAATGCGGCATTGCATCTGTTAAACTTCATTGGCTGTACCTATGGTGATAAATTTGCACACGATACCTATACCATGCTGAAGGACTGGCAGGGAAAACCGCTGGGCATCGATATAGATGGTGCCTACATGGGCTTTTTGACCATGAATACCGGTATTGTAAACATTGAACATAACGAGGCAAGCATTGTCATTGACATCCGCTATCCAAACGATGCAGATCCAAAGCGCATCATGAAGGCTTTACCGATACGGCGAAGAAGCTTGATTACGCACTGGATGTAACGCTGAAGAAAAACACGAAGCCGCTGTTTGTGGATCCGGATTCAAAGCTGGTCCAGACCTTGAGCAGTGTCTATCGGGATTACACCCATGATACCTTTACGCCGAATATGACAATCGGCGGTGGAACATATGCAAAGAAATTTGATAATTTTGTAGCATTTGGTCCAGAATTACCAAATAGGGAGCAGCCAAAGGATATGTTTATCGGCGGCTGCCACCAGAAGGATGAGGCAATACGGGTGGAAGATTTGTTAAGAGCGGTTGCCATCTATACCGCTGCCGTAGAGCAGCTTGCGAAATAATATGAGGAGTAAACGAATATGAGAATGCGAAAACTGCCCTGGGCCCAGGATTTTCTGAAAGAGCAGGAGGTTGTGGTTCCCGATGCGTCGGCACTTGCCGGAGCCTGGAAGCAGACCCTGAAGCGAGCAGAGCTGCATGTGGAAATCGGGACCGGCAAAGGGGATTACTGGGTGCAGATGGCACAGAAGTATCCGGATATTGCATGGGTCGGCGTTGAAAAAAACATCAATGTGGCTGCCCTGGCTGTACGCAAGTATACCCAGCTGGAACAGCAGCCGGACAACATGCTGTATATTCAGGGAGATGCCGAGGTGATCGACACCTGGTTTGCACAGGGAGAGTCGATGTGATCCATTTGAATTTTTCCGATCCCTGGCCGAAAAAGCGCGCCCATAAAAAGCGCTTGTCCAATCATGCCTTCATTGCGCGCTATGCACACATTCTGAAGCCGGATGGCGAAATTCAGATGAAAACGGACAACAGTGCTCTGTTTGAATATTCGCTCATGGAATTTCAGGAGGAGGGCTGGCGGCTGAAGGAAGTCAGCGTTGACTATCGCCGCGAGGAGCATGCAGAGGATGTCATAACGGAATACGAACGGCGTTTTCTGGAAAAGGGACAACCGATCTATCGGGCGGTTTTGTGAAGAACGGTAAGGAAAAGGATGCACCTTTCCCTGAGAAATAGGATAGAATACTAAAAAAGGAGCGATACGATGAAAGAATATATGACTGCAATACATTCCATGGAGGAATTTCAGGAGGCTGCCGCTAAAGGCGGTGTCAGCGTTTTTACATTTTCTGCGAACTGGTGTCCGGACTGCCGCTTTATTGAGCCGTTTATGCCGAAGCTGGTAGAGGCATTCAGCGACTACACGTTTTATTATGTGGACCGCGATGAAAATATCGATATCTGTCAGGCACTGATGGTAATGGGGATTCCAAGCTTTGTTGCCTACAAGGACGGTAAGGAAAGCGGCCGCTTTGTTTCCAAGCTGAGAAAAACTGAAAAAGAGATCAACGACTTTCTGGCTGCCCAGAAATAGCGAAAGGACGATGATGTATGTCAGTATTTAAAAAACTTGCAGGCCTTCTGTTTGAAGAAGCGGATGCCGAGGTTCTGGCAGAGGATGAACTGGAACCGATTGAAATCAAGGAAAAGCCAAAGAAAGCAACGGCTTCTCCTGTCGTAGAGGAAGAAAAAACGCATGTGCAGATGGAGTCTTATTTCAATCCGCATGCAGCCGCAGCGAAGGAGCCGAAAAAGGAAGAAAAGAAGTTTGTGACCATTGATCTGGAGGAAAAGCCGAAGGAAAAGGAAGCAATCGTTTTGAGTGAGGAGCCGCTGCGTGTGAAGAAGCCTGTGAAGCGCGAGGAGAAAAAGGAGTTTGAGTTTTCTCCAGTCATATCTCCGATTTCGGTTCCAGTGAAGAGGAAAGCAAGCCGAAAAAGAAAAGTGCAGCCCCACTGCCGCAGCGCTACAAAAGAAAAAAAATCCTTTAGGAACATTATCTCACCATACTACGGTGTCGGCGAGCTGGAGGAATTTGAGGCAAAGGCACAGGAAAAAATCGAAGAAAAAGAAAAGCTGAAAAAGGAAGAGCTTCCACAGCAGGAGGTTGAAAAATACGACCTGGAGGAAGAAATCAACAGCGTTCCGCTTGAGGATATGATCGAGAAAACACCAGGTGAGGACGGCGATGATCTGATGCAGATTTCTCTGTTTGGAGAATCTACACCGATCAGCAGCGTTGATGATGCAAGCGATAAAGAGTAAAAGAGGTGTTTCTTATGCATTATCATTTCATTGGAATCAAAGGGAGCGGGATGGCATCTCTTGCGACGATCGTTGCAGATCGCGGAGATGAGGTCAGCGGTTCCGATATTGAAAAATATATATTTACCCAGCAGCCACTGGAGGAGCGTCATATTCCGATTACGTCATTTTCCGCTGATAATATTCATGAGGGAGATACCGTGATTATCGGAAATGCTTTTAATGAATCCAATCCGGAGGTGAAAAAAGCCCTGGCTATGGATACTGTGAAAACCTACTGGTATCATGAGTTCCTCGGCAGTCTTGCGAAGGAATACACATCGATATCCGTAGCGGGTACACATGGCAAAACGACAACGACCGGCATGCTTTCCCACGTAATGAGTCTGGCGGCGCCAACCGGTTATCTGATTGGTGATGGAACCGGCGAAATGCCGAAGGACAGCCGTTATTTTGTGCTGGAATCCTGTGAGTATCAGCGTCATTTTCTGGCATATAAGCGGAATATGCCATCATTACCAATATCGAGCTGGATCATGTCGATTATTATAAGGACATGGAGGACTACTGCGACGCATTTGAAGCCTTTGCGAATCAGATTCAAAAGGGTGTCGTGCTCTTCGGAGACGATGCGGCTGTGCGCTCCCTGCATGTGAAAACAGAACATTTATATTACGGCTTAAAGGATCACAACGATGTGCAGGCGGTGCATGTGAAGCAACATGAGGACGGCATGCAGTTTGATGTGCTGTATCGCAAGAAGCTGTTTGCGCATTTTGATCTGCCCTTTGTCGGTAAGCCACTGCTGTGGAACAGTCTGGGCGTTATCGCTATCGGTATCATGGAGGGACTGGGCGGGGAATTGCTGCAGGAGGGTCTGCAAAGCTTTCCCGGTGTAAAACGCAGGTTTACAATTGAAGAAAACGGGGATAATGTATATATCGATGATTATGCACATCACCCCACTGCAGTGAAATATATGATCGAGGCGGCACGCATCAAGTATCCGGGGAAGAAGGTAATTGCCCTGTTCAAGCCGGATCGCTATTCCCGTATCTATTATTTCATGGATCGCTTTGCGGAAGAGCTGAATCAGGCGGATGAAGTGTATCTGTGTCATTTTCCGGAGAATGCCGCAAGAGAAGACGGTATTGATATCACGATTTCGGACCTTGCGGATAAATGTGAGAAGGCGACTGTCATCAATGAGGATGAGGAAGCGGCAAGAATGCTTGCACAGCGCGGTCCGGCCGTATATCTGTTTATGAGCAGCAAGGATATATACAAATTAAAAAATATTGTAAAAACTTTTCAATAGAAGTTGAAAAAACTTACAAATTGTTTTAGAATAAATAAAGAGGTGTTTCTATGGGTTTAGATCAATTATTGGAATTAACAAGCAGTGTCGCCAGCAAGGCATTGCCGATCTGTGGTGTTGTTGTGCTTATTTTCCTCGCTGTTTTTGTAAAGCATCTGATTGTACTGCTGAAAAATGCGAATGATGCCGTTGTGAAAATGTCAAAGACGCTGGAAACGACAAACCGGCAATTAGAAACACTGGACAAGCCGCTGAATACGCTGAATGAGCTGAGTGAAACGGTAGATTGTGTTCATGAGGCGAGCAAGCATGCGGTACGTTCCACTCTGGTAGCTGTCATAGAGAATTTTCTTCCATCAAGACTGGGTGTTTGCCGGTATGAAGAAGGAAGACGATCGTGATGAAGAGGATGGAGTGAGTGAATAATCATGGATAACGAACGAGAAAAAGAAGTCGAAGATCTGGAACAGAAGGCGAAGTTCACCATTATCACCATGGAATGTGACGATGATGATGAAAACGGTCGTTCAAAGAAAATTCTGGATGATGCTGCCATACAGCTACAGCGCCTTTTTCAGGAAATGCGTGACTGGCTGCGTGAGCATGCGGATTCCATGGAAGTGAACGAGCGAATGGAACGTTTGAAACTAGAGACACAGAAGCTGCTTGCGTCAACACATGATCGTCTGCAGCGCTTTTCACAGCGGGAGGGTGTACAGGCAGGCAGTAAAAAGGTTGCCGCGGCTGCAGATAAGCTTGCAGGCTATGTACAGGAAGGCATACAGGAGGTTCGTCAGAACGAATATGTACGCCGATCCGTTCATGCTGTAGCGGATACGGTGGATACCATTCGCAATGACGAGCAGGTGAAAAAAGGCGTAAGAAAGCTGAAAAAAGGAACACTGAAAGCGGCGGAGGCTGCATTTCAGGGATTGAAGCGTGTCTTGGACACAGATGAAGACGACAGTCGGAAGGGATAACAGGTTATGAAAAGAATTACGATTTATGATGTAGCAAAGGAAGCCGATGTATCTCTGGCAACAGTATCCCGTGTAATCAACGGTTCAGAGGTCGTGCGTGAGGATACCCGTATCAAGGTACAGGAAGCCATTGAAAAGCTGGGCTACAAGCCGAATGCAATCGCACAGGGACTGGCATTGCAGAAAACCACAACGATTGCGCTGATTGTTCCGGAGGCAAGCTATTTCTATACCGGACAGATCATCAATGGTCTGATCGATGTGGCAAAAATATATAAATACAACATCATGCTGCATACCACAACCGAGGGTATCACGGAAATGAACGATATCATTGAAAATATCATCAAATCCCGTGTGGACGGTGTTGTGATTTTCAATGACAAGCTGAATAAGGAAGAATTGAACCAGCTGACCAGATATCAGGTACCGATCGTTGTCATCGGTAATAAGATGAGTGATGATACCGTGGGAAGCGTCTACGTGGATTATGCGAACCTTGTATATGAATATGCAAGCGGCTGCATTAAGCAGGGCAAGAAAAATATCGCACTGGTGGAGGATCGCAAGAATCCGCAGATGATCAAGCAGCTGCTGGACGGCTTAAACAGAGCATTTGAAGAGCAGGGGATGAAATTTGAAAGCTTTATTCAGATTCCAAAGGAATACCGTTCCTCCTATCTGTTCCTGAAGGAATACATGAAGCAGGGAATCCGCCATGATGTCGTGATTACCTATCGTGATTCCCAGGCGATGGCCGTGATGAATACCGCAAAGGAAGCAGGTATCAGTATTCCGGATGAAATGGAATTGATCTGTATTCTGGACAGCAAATACAATGCAATGGCACGTCCGCAGATTTCCGGATTTAAGATTCCGGATTATGATTTAGGAGCTGTGGCAATGCGTCTGTTGACAAAGATGCTGCACGATGAAAACGAAGTTACCGATAAGGAAATCGAGCTGAGCTACATCTACACACCGAGAAAATCTACAAAATAGGATTGACAATTTTTACAATAACAGATATCCTGAATAAGGAAAGCGTTGATAAGAAAAGAGCTTGGGGACGATCCCTTCAGAGAGCGGCTGGCTGGTGAAAAGCTGCGGGATGCCTTGAGAAATACACCTTGGAGCTGTCTACTGCAAAGGTAGACCGGACTGCCCCGTTATGGCATTGAGTGCTTCTGTAAAGAAGAACTAAGGTGGTACCACGCTATGTTGCGTCCTTGGATGACAGGGACGTTTTTTTATTTCAGAAAGGAAGACGATGATGAAATTATTTGATGAATTGAAATACCGCGGACTGATCAATGATGTGACAAGTCCACAGCTGGAAGAGAAACTGAACAACGGAGGACTGACCTTCTATATCGGAACCGATCCGACCGGTGATTCCCTGCATATCGGACACTACTCCTCTTTGCTGTGTGCAAAACGGTTAAAGGAGCATGGGCACCACCCAATCATGCTGGTTGGAGGCGCAACCGGATTTATCGGTGATCCGAAGGCAAGCGGTGAACGCAATATGCTGACAAAGGAAGTGCTGGAGCACAATTACCAGTGTCTGAGCAAGCAGATTGAAGCGCTGTTCGGCTTTGAAATGGTCAATAATCTGGATTGGACAAAGGATATTTCCGTGATTGATTTCCTGCGGGATTATGGAAAATACTTCAATGTCAACTACATGATCAACAAGGAAACGGTAAAACGCCGTCTGGATGCCGGTATCAGCTATACGGAATTCTCCTACATGATTTTACAGGCACTGGACTTTTTACATCTGTATGAGGATAAGGGGTGTACACTGCAGCTTGGCGGACAGGATCAGTGGGGAAATATCACAAGCGGTCTGGAGCTGATTCGCAAGAAGCATGGTGCGGATGTGGAGTGCTATGGACTGACGATGCCGCTGATTACCAAGGCTGACGGTACGAAATTTGGAAAGAGTGAGTCCGGTACGGTATGGCTGGATAAACATAAAACAAGTGCGTATGAAATGTATCAGTTCCTCGTAAATTCCGAGGATGAAAAGGTAATTGATTACCTGAAGAAGCTGACTTTCCTGAGCAAGGAGGAAATCGACGCACTGGAGGAAAAGGTGAAAACCGAGCCGCATTTCAGAGAGGCACAGAAAACACTGGCGAAAGAGGTCGTTACCTTCCTGCATGGGGAGGAGGAATACAACAAGGCGTTAAAAATCACCAACGCGCTGTTTAAGGGAAATATCAAGGAGCTGGATGCAGGAGAGCTGCAGGATGCTTTGAAGGGCTTTGAAGCCGCGGAAATTGCTGATGAGCTGACTCTGACGGATACACTGGTGCAGGCCGGTATTGCAAGCAGCAAGCGGGAAGCCAGAGAATGGATCAATCAGGGCTCTATTCAGATCAATGGGGATAAGGTGAAGGATGTGGAGTTTATCGTATCCTCTAAAAATGCCATCTCGAAGGGACGTACACTGATCAAAAAGGGAAAACGGAATTATTTTGTGATTTCACAGAAATAGAGCAGAGAAAAGAAGATAGCAGACTGCAGTACGAAGAATCTATTGCAGTCTGCTTTTTTTGTGAAGCCTTGATGAATTGCGACACGAAATTCCTTCTATTTCCATGCGCAAACGGCTTTCCTAATGGCAAAAGCCTGTTTGCGACATACAATGGCGTAAGGAGGGATAGTGTGAAGATTGCAGTGATATGCAGTGATGAAAGAATGATACAGGTATATGACAATCTGTCCAGGGACTTTATGGTAGATCGTCTGGATGCACAAACGGATTTCCTGAATCTGCCACAGTATCAGGCAGTGGTCTTCCCGGTAAAGGCGTCGATGAGTTTGGATATGTCCGCATACAGGAGCAGGCGATTCACATACCGCACGCCTTTTACGAAATGCAGGGTAAGGATTGTCTGTTGTTTTGCGGAATTCGAAATGCAGTGCTGGATGCTCTGCCGCAGCGAAAAATCTATTACATGCTGGAGGAGAGCGTGATTCATGAAAATGCGGTATTGACGGCTGAGGGTGTGCTGAATGAGCTGATCAGCTGTATCTGTAAGAGCATTTACGATATACAGGTCGATATTGTCGGATATGTCATTGCGGACAGGTGATTTATGACATGCTGAAGAATTTGCATGTCCGTGTTCGCATCATACGAAGGGATTGTAAAAAGGAGGGGGACTTTCTGCCGGTTCGTGATTGGGAAACCTGCGGTGATGTTATCATCCATACGGCAACGGGTGTCATGATTGCACCATCCAGAATGCGCAGCTGGAAAAACAAGCCGGTCATCATCGATATATCCACACCGGATCTGATTGATCTCAAGGCGGCACATGAGGAAGGTATTACCGTGATCAAGGCGGGAAATCTGCCGGGACGCTTTGCCTGCATCAGTGCAGGAAATATTATCGCGGAATGTATAAGGGGGAAACTGAACAATGGAAAATAAACGCATTCTGTTCGGTATCTGCGGCTCTTTCTGTAACCATGCGGCAGTTCTCGAGCAGCTGACAGCACTGTGTGAGCGCAACGATGTGACGGCTGTCGTCAGTGAAAATGTATATACGTGCTCCACCCGTTTTTTCGATAAGGACGTATTCCTGGGAAAAGTAAAGGATGTGACAAAACACGACATCATCCATACAATCGTGGAAGCAGAGAAAGTTGGGCCGGCAAACGCATATGATATAATGGTGATTGCACCCATGACAGCCACTGTTGCAGCAAAGATGGCACATGGTATTTACGATCATCCGGTTACACTGTCTGCAAAGGCCATGATTCGCAATCAGAGGAATATCGTATTCGGCATCGCGACGAATGACGGTCTGGGAATCAGCGGGTGAATATCTTTTCTCTGATCAATATGAAGCATTTTATATCATACCGTTTCGACAGGATGCCCCTTTTTCCAAGGAGCGAAGCATTGTGTCCGACTGGGAGCTGATGGAGCAGACGATGGATCAGGCCTTAAACGACAGACAGCTGCAGCCAATCTTACTGGGAGGCAGATAAACTATGAAAAAACTGATGGTTGCTTTGGTTACACCGTTTACCAGGGATAACAAAGTGGACTACAAATCGATGGACCGCATCCTTCACCGGCTTTTGAAGGAGGGGTGCGACGGCTTCATCGTGTGCGGGACAACGGCAGAAACACCGACACTCTCTCATAACGAGAAGCTTTCCATTCTTCGCCATGTAATCAAACGCGTGAAGCATCGCGCAGAGATATGGTATGGCTGCGGCAGCAATGATACAGCTGCGACGATTCTGGCATGCAGGGAGGCGCAGAAGGAGCAATTGACGGTGTATTGCTTGTAACGCCGTATTACAGCAAGCCGAATGCTGCCGGGCTGTATGCACACTTTGATGCACTTGCTTCTGCTGTGGATACCAATATTATGCTGTATAACGTGCCGGCAAGAACCGGGGTGGAGCTTACCTATGAAACAATCCATGCCCTGCTTGAGAAGCATAAGAACATAACGGCATTAAAGCAGGCCTGTTCCAATCTGGATATGGTGCGCAGACTGAAGCAGCAGCATCCGGATTTTCTGATTTACAGTGGAGAGGACGGCTTCTTTGATGAGGGCTTTGATGCCGGAATGGATGGACTTGTCTCTGTTATGGGACATGTATGTATGAAGGAGCTTCGTACCTTTTGTGATGATGAACGCGTCGATAACCGGCTGCGCCGGAGGCTCTATGAGCTGGCAGCCTTGACATTTACGGAAGCATCCCCGGCACCGGTGAAATACATGCTGCATCTGCAGGATGAGTGTGAAAATATCCTGCGGCTGCCAATGGTTGCCGTCAGTGAAGCAGCGGAAAACAGAATTCAGGAGTATTTCACGAAATATCGACACCGATTGGAGGATTGAGCTGATAGGATGAAATCGGTGATACAATGGTACAAATCAAGGTGTTTGATGAGGAGCATGAGGATGATTTAACAGAGGTGGTCAATGCCTGGCTTCAGGAGCATGCGGATATCCGTCTGATGGATATCAAGTTTTCAACAGCCGTGAGTGATTTTGAAGAGGAACAGATTTACTGCTTCAGTGCGATGGTAATTTTCAGCACATAGATTTCAGACAATGGTTCATACTAACAGCGTGGAGGTGTAAACCATGCAGAAGAAAACCGAAATTTTATGCAGCGTACACAATTGTGTTTATAACAAGGATGCATGCTGTAACGCAGAAACCATCAGCGTATGCTGTGATAACTGTGTTCATCCAAATGATTGTCACGAAACGGAATGCAAATCCTTCCGCTGCAGATGTACAAAATAAAACAGTCCCCGGGGCTGTTTTATTTTCGTTGTTTAATATGAGGTGCTATGGGTATGGTCATGTATCGTACACCGGACACTGTTTAAATGACATACGCATACCCATACGCAGTCGATTCGTATTCGCATACATATCGAAAAGAGCCTGCACCATCTTATCCGGCTGCATGGCAGCGGTTGGCTGTTAAAATATGGAAAGCGGGTGAAATGCTTGCAGGAACAGGAGCGATTTGCTATAATGGCACACGTAAGTTAGAATAAGCTAACAGAATGAAGGAGGACATCTATGAAAAAGACAATCGGGATGCTTTGTATGCTTCTTGTGACACTTGGCTTTGTGAGCGGGTGCCAAGGCAGACAGGAGGCATCTTCAAGCGATAAAACAATAACGGTAAGGGATGCGAAGGGAGAGGTGGAAATTCCGGCAGAGCCGAAGCGTATCGTTGATCTAAGCGGAAACAGTGATATTTTATCTCTGCTAGGATATTCCGTTGCCGGTACGGCAAATTCGGATGCCTATGATTATACCCAATTGCCAACCTATCTTCAGGAGCCGTTACAGGGTGCGAAAATTCTTGGCTACAGTATGCAGGATACCATGGACATCGAGGGTATCCTGGAACTGCATCCGGATTTGATCATTATCTCCGGTGTGCAGGAAAAAATGTATGAGCAGCTGAAAAAAATTGCGCCGACGCTTATGGTGGAGCTGGCACAGACAGACTGGCGGCAGGATGTGAATACCTTTGCCCGTATGATGCAGCAGGAGACCG
>ENA-OQCK01001005-OQCK01001005.1-human-gut-metagenome-genome-assembly--contig:-NODE-1005-length-12011-cov-1.976355_pt1 | contig 12011 bp, 13 predicted proteins | sample MGYA00242498_ERZ504578 | MGnify/ENA primary metagenome ERZ504578 (study PRJEB26092, sample SAMD00036229) | human gut metagenome | host: Homo sapiens | study: EMG produced TPA metagenomics assembly of... | reverse complement strand
CTGAATATTCCAATGCTAATCGCAAGTTCTTCTTCAAAGAAAACAACCATTATGAAGGTGAAGATTATTATGCAATCGTAGAGGCTGTTTATAACAGTGCAGAAAACAATAAGATAGGCTCTTATAAAGCTGGTGTAACGGATGACATATTGGATGCAACACTGAAGATTCAGCCGTTGAAGGAAACAAGAACTTCTGCATTCGCAATCAATTTGGATAACACTCCGCTGTATCGTCGCTTCAACACTGCTTTGGAAAATGCGGTAAAAGGTCAGGAAGATTCTGTTAAGGTATTGAAATTCAAAGAATATTATCGTGATGAATATTTGATGGATGAAAACAACGAAAAGTTCCAGAACGAAGAAGTTGACTATTTGGGTATTTGGACTGCCGATAAAGCTACCGGTTTGTCATTCTATGTTGACTCGGCAGTTATTAATAAAACGACTCGTGGCTATATTAAACCTCAGTATTTCGTTTATGTAAATCGTGAAGTTCAGCCGGGTGTGGACGCAATACCTTGTCCGTTGGAACATAATCATGGCGTAGATGCGGATGGTAATGAATTGGATGCTTATCATTGTTCACATGCAACTCCAGGTAAGGCTGGTTACATCAGAGCTAAATATCTGGTAAGCTTTGCAGACTCTTTGAATGCAGAAAATGCAGATAAACTGTATCAGTTCGGTAAATATACACGTGTTGGATTCGTTGACGCTATGCATATTGGCGATAGCTTGATTTTCTTGACTAATGGCTTTGAAAATCAGAAATTGGCTGATTTGGATACTGCAAAAATCATTGCAAATTATAAGGCTACAAACAATACTGATAAGATTATTGATTTGGCTGCTTTGACAGATAAGCATCATAATTATACATGGTCATTCCGCTTCATCGCTCCTGAAAAGGTTGCTGCTGCAACAGAAGCTGTTGATGAATCATTAGATGTTGCTTTCTTGATTGAATCTAACAAAGCTGCTGGTGATGCAGATATCGCTCCGAAATTTGGTCAGTGGTTGAAGAGCCAGAATGGTTGCTTGGTATTATCTAACGATACAGAATTTGAAAAAGCAAAATTAGGAGGTAGCGAAGATAATGCTCTGGTATTTAATATTGCTAACGGTTCTGAAGATGATCTGGCAACAGACAACGAAGAAATTGCAACATCAGAAGTAACAGTAATCGCTCAACAGGGTGCTGTACGTGTTGCTAACGCTGCCGGTAAGAAAGTTGTTGTAACTAATATCTTAGGTCAGACAGTAGCTAACACGGTTATCACTTCAAGCGATGCTACAATTGCTGCTCCTCAGGGTGTAGTTGTAGTAGCTGTTGAAGGCGAAGAGGCTGTTAAGGCTATCGTTAAGTAATAACGACATATTCATCATAAGGTAGAGATATGATCATCGTATCTCTACTTAGATTGAAATAAAGATTTTATAAATCAAATAATGACCACGTGTCCGGTCTTTCCGACCGTTCAATTACCCCGCGAGGGCGAACAAGTGGTACATTAATACTAAAGTAAAAAATAAGAACGCTGCCTGTACTTCTGTGAGGAAGGAAAGCAGACAAAAAACAAGCCCCGGTGGAGTAATTCTGCCGGGGTTTCGTTGTTATTATGATAAAGGTTTAGCCCAAATGGTTAAAGTGCCTCAAACCGTTCATCCCCATTTGCAGTCACCGCCGTACATTCCATTTCGACCAGCCAGCCGGTCCGGCAAACCGGAGCACGCACGATGATATTGGGAAGGGTGGGATGGTGCTCATCCATATATTGCTTGACTCGTGCATAATCAGCCGTATCGCGGATATAGATACCGCCTGCATGATATCATTCAAAGTGGCATCCGCTTCTTTTCAGCAGGGCTTCGATGTTTTCGATCATACGGGAAGCCTGTTTCATGACATCGCCGGCATGTACGATTTCTCCGTATCGGTCGATGCTGGCTGTGCCGGATATAAAAATATGGCGACGGTCGCCGTATGTGACAGCTGTGCCCCGTTCGAACGTAACACCATATTCATATGTGCGGTTCAAGTGTTCGGGAGCATATAGATAGCGGATTTGTTCGGGACGGATACCGGAAACAGCATATGTGTCCATTGTCACAAATACCATCGGGTCGAAATAGCGGCCCTCGATCCCTGTACTGGCGATGAAGTGAGTCTCTTCCGTCAGGTTCTGTGTCGCGAACACTTCTTTACGGGCTTTTACCACACCTGGATAATTTACGTCTACATTCTGTACGAAGATCACGTGCGCAGGCAGTTTGCCGCCAATGTGCAATTGGCTTCCGTCAATCGCAGGATATAATCGCGGAAAATCAGGCGGGTCTGATATTCCGAATTGGCCGCCCTGTTGCACTGGTTGGCACCTAAAAGCTGGCCGTATGCACCGTGATGCGCCTCAAACAATCCGCTTGGCAATACCTGTGTCTGCACACCTGTCTGCAACCAGGCCCACAGTGCAATCTTCGTACCGTTCATCGGAGCCTGCTGTACGATTGACAGTGCGCAGTAGGGGAAAAGCCGTTCCCGTTCCATCAGTTCATCCGTCTGGTTGGTGACGTCGCTCAGGAAATAACGCCGGAAAATGGCAGCCGGATTACCCGGTAACTCTTCGACTGAACGGGTGTAAACATCTTGTATATGCTGTAACTGGGTGTGAAAATCCTCCATGCAGTCCGTCTGTTGGAAGAAGATATGGTATTCCGTTATACCTTTGGAAGATTGGAATGAGGTGATTTGTACCTCTGTCGTGCCGTATGTTTTCCTTATTAGGTTCATGTCTGTGTGTTTTTGCGGTATGAATCGTAAAAATAAGGCTATTTAATGGAAAATTGAAAATTGAGAGTTGAAAATTACTTAATAAAGTAAGGTGTGATACTGTTTGTCAACCGTTCAAGTCCTTCAACTCTATCAATTTGTTTACGATGGCATAGACGGTTAAGCCGCTGGCACTGTGTACCTGCAATTTTCGTGCGATATTCCGTCGGTGTGTGATGACGGTATGGGTGGAGAGATACAACCGGTCTGCAATCTCCCGGTTTGTCATGCCTTTCACCACGCAGAGACAATCTCTTTTTCCCGGCTGCTCAGTGTCTGCTGGTCATCGCTTTCCCCTTCTTCGGGCGGCACTTCTTCGGTGTTGAGGCGTTCCAGCTTGTGCTTCAACTCGTCTGCACTGTCGTATACGGATATCTGCTCGTCGTAGGGGCGAAGCAGGAACGGGTCGCTCACATTATATAAAAGGGCGAAGCATTTCATATCCGGACAGCCACATTCGTCTTTCAGATGTTGCAGGTTGCAGTTTCCGGGAATGGAAGGATTCATAATCAGAATGTCCGGCTTATAAATGCGTAAGCCCTCTGTCAGACAGTCTGCCGCTGTTATCTCGGATATCTGGATACGGAATCCGGGTAAGCGTTTCAGCAGCGTTTCCAGTCCGCACCGGATGATGGCGGACGATTCGGCTATCGCTATTTTGATGTTAGTGGACATGGCAGGTGGTTTTATTGTTTTTCTAAAGATAGAATAGCTGGTACGAAGATATAGTCTTCTACTCGGTTATGAGAAGCAAGATCCTGTTCCGTCGCGAAGATATCGAATAGGACGCTGTTGAGCAGGTTACTGTCCGGTCCCGGATAATACTTCAGGATCAGGTTCTTCAGTTCCGTAATTTTCATCTCGATCTGGTCGTGCCGCTTACGGAAGATGGTGATGTTATATTTCGGGTCTTTCTTTCCTTCCAGCAAATTACGGACATACGGAAAGACGGTTTTCTCTTCGTACGACATATGTTTGTGTACCTCTTCGGCATATTCGTCGAAAAAGCGGCGGATCACGAAAGCTACATCTTTTGGGCAACTCACGATCGCCTCTGTCAGTTTGTGGCGGATATGGGGAAGACGGAAGTTCAGGAAATAGTCGTGTGCATTATGCAGATAAGTGATAAGCGAGGAGATAGAGATATCCTTATGGACTTCTGCTGTCGGGACCGTCTCCTCTTCTGTCAGAAAGTTGACGACAGTCAGGAAAGTATGTGTGTCGATCTCATTCTGCCGGCATACTTCCCCGATGTTTTTCTCTCCGAACCCCAGGTCGATACCGAAGCGGCTCATCACAAGGACCATCGGATAATTCTCGCATATCAGGTCACTCATCTTGCTTGTTTCCCTGTATTTTCCGTTCTTCATGTTTCCCATATCTTTTATCATTTGTATAGTAGATTATTATAAGTATGCATATTGAGGTGCATCCGCCGGTATGACAGCTATGCATTCCGTTTCGATCAGCCAGCCCGGACGACATACGGGAGCATGTACGATCAGATGGGGGAACGACGGATACCGGCTTTCGATATATTGCTTGACCACGACATAGTCGGCCGGGTCACGCAAGTAGACGATCGCCTGCATAATGTCTTGTAATCCGGCACCCGCTTCCTGCAATAAGACATCGATATTTTCCAGCATACGTTCCGTCTGTTTCAGGATATCCCCCGGATATACGATCTCGCCTTTGTTGTCGATGCTCGCGGTTCCGGAGATGAAGATTTGTTTCCGGTCGCCATAGGTTACGGCTGTCCCCCGTTCGAAAGTCACCCCGTATTCGTAGGTCGGATTCAGATGGGTGGGAGCATAGAGGAACTGGATTTGCCCGGGTTGCAAACCTTTTACGGCATAGGTATCCATCTGGACAAAAACATTCGGATCGGCATGGCGTCCTTCTATTCCCGTACTGGAAATATAATGAGTTTTTTCCGTCAGGTCTTGCGTGACGAAAACCTCTTTGCGAGCCTTGACGACACCGGCATAGTTGACATCCACATTTTGGACGAAGAACCAGGTACGGATGCAATCGTTTGCCAACTTGCATCCCTGTTCGGTCAGTTGCAACACGTAATCGTTCAGCAAAAGTCGTGTCTGGTATTCGGAGTTGGAAGCTCTGTTGCAAGAGCCTCCGGTCCAGTATTGTGTATAATGGTTGTGTTTGGCCTTCGACATTCCGTTTTTGATCGTTTCGACGGTGATACCGGTTTGGAACCAAATCCACATGGCTATTTTGCTCCCGTTCAGTGGAGCCTGTTCCACAACGGAAAGCGGGCAATAGGAATTTTCGCATTCCCAGGCCATCACTAAATCGGCCTGGTTGGCTGTGTCGCTCAGGAAATAGCGTCGGAAAACGGCAGTCGCATTCTTGGGTAATGCCTCTTGGACAACTGCCGCATAGGCCTGCTGGAGGTTCTGAAGTTGTCCGGAAAACGGCAATGTTTGGTCTGTAATAGCGAGCAGGACGTGATATTCGGTTACCCCGCCTTTCCCGGCAAAAGAAGAAAATTTGAACTTCGACAGCTTTGTCTGTATATGTCTTTTTGATATAATCCATGTAATATGTGCTTTCTCTTATTCTTTAGCTCCGTTATTGATCCAATCGTCAAGCAACGTCAGGGTGCTGGACGTTGTAATGATGTTGGTATGATCGTATTTGACAATGTTCTCGTGCAAGATGACGTGCAAGAAACTTTCCTCCGCACTTCCCGGCTTGACCAGCTTCAGCCTTCCTCGCTTTTATTGGCTACGACATCGACCAGCGCCTTGTAGCTTTTACCTTCCGTAAGGTACAGCCCTGCAGCAGGTTCCGTACTCCCTCCGTGGCAAGCCGTACAGGAACGGTTGAAGATTTCGGTCTGGACGCTGTTGAACATACCGGCATCCAGATTTCCGGCGTTCAGCCGTATAGTATCCGCCTGTTCCGTATAATCGGCGGCATAAAAACTGGCGATCCTTTTGCGTAGCTTGTTGATGACACAAACTTCGATCTGTGTGACCTCGCTGGGAATACCGGCCAAGACCATGTCTATCGTCCGTCGTCTGTCTGTCTAATCCCTTTTGCTGTTTGGGCGAAAGCATTGTCGGGAGTGAATCCGGCCAGCACGACGCTGTAACCGCCCGGCCAGGAATCTACCCGCTGATTTTGGCGGTCAACTTCACCGTCCCTCCCTCTCTTTCCGTCTGATTGTTTTCATCATATATCTTGCCGTCGTCGCAGGAGATGGCAAGACCGGAAAAGAGCAACAGCCCAGAGATGAATGAATAAATTTCTTTTTTCATGACGTTGAGATTAGAAAGTGTACTGAAGTAAGACAGTTCCGGAATGCATGGCCAATCCTAAGTCGTCGTTGTCGCGATCAAGCTGCGTGTCGTGTCCGGTACGCCCGATGAATTGGTACATGGCTTGCAGTTTCAGGTTACAGCCGGTGAAGAAATAGTTGAATCCGACGGCCGGCATATTCAGGAAACCGTTTGTGTCCAATCCATTGCGGTTGAAGAAGTCATAGCGGCTGTCGCCTGCAATTTATTGGTAACGAAATAACCGCCTTGCACATACCCTCCTAAGTAATTATAGCTCTCGTTGATTTTCTGCCGTTTGGTAAAACCTACGTTCATATAATAGATTTCAGCACCGAGGTACAGGCGGTTCTTCAGCATGGCGAATTCGGCTCCTGCACGGAAGTCGTTCGTACTTTCGCTCTCGCTCTCCACATTCAATGAAGTGGAAAGGCCGAACAGCATTTTGTCTTCCTTCAAACGGTTCGGACTGCCCTGGTTGGACGGCATGACGCCTTTCGGCATGTAAGTGACACGGCCGGCATACAGCAATGACGGGATATGCCAGTCGTCGCTGAACGTTTTGGACGCTACGTTGACGGTACTTCCCGTTCCGTTGAAGATCCCCACTTCGTAGCCGAACTTCTCCTTTACCAATCCATGCACTTCCACTCCGAGATCGAATCCCATCCGATATTGGGTGTCACCGGCATTAAGAGAATAAGGCAGGGATAACGGATGAGGTGAGCGATGTCGGCAGTGTCGGCATTAACGTCTCGCCCAGCGTAGTGAGGTAAGCGTGCGAGAACGGAGTCTTGAACTTGCCGACACGTATAGCAAAACTTTTCTTCATCTCTACGTCGAACCAAGCCTGTTGCAAGATGTTCCCTCCGCTTCCGGCTGCATTGATGGAGAGGTTGAATGTCACCCGGTTGAATGCCTTGCCCGTAAAACCGAGGATGGCATAAGGGATCGAGAAACCGCTGTTGTGTATATTATCCTGATTGTAGGCCGGGTCCAGTCCTTCATCATCGTAGTAATTGATATTGGCACTGGTCTGAACCAGCATATAAGGTTTGAAAACGAAATCCCCCTTTTTGGTGGCGATCGTAAAACCTTCTTTGCCGTTTAGTGATACGACACCGTTTTCCGTATCTTCCTCATATTGGGCTATGGCGGACAACGGCAAGAGTAATAATGCTGCAATTATGATTATCAGTTGTTTCATTTTAGTTTGTCTTATGTATAAATTATAAGGAGTTGAGGAATGCGATCACTGCCTCACGCTCTTCCTTGCTCATTTGTTTGAATAAATTTTTGGAGGCTTCTCCTTCGCCACCATGCCACATGATGGCTTCGGTCAGGTTGCGGGCACGTCCATCGTGGAGGAAATAAGTATGACCGTTGACTTTCTCCTGCAGTCCGATACCCCAGAGCGGCGTGGTACGCCATTCGTTTCCTCGTGCCAAGCCGCTGACATAATTGTCGTTCAACCCGACTCCCATGATTTCCGACCCCATGTCATGTAGCAGGAAATCCGAATAAGGATGAATGGTTTGTCCGCCGAGCCAAGGCAAACGTGTGCCGTTGAGCAGAGTGGAACCGCCCGCTTGCGTATGCAGCGTAGTGACGTGGCAGAGATGACATTTTGCCTCGTAAAACTTTTGTTCTCCCAAGATGACCTGCGGATCGTTTATGTTGCGTCGCGCCGGAACGCCGAGGCTTTGCATATAAAGGTCCACATCTTCCATATCGGCGGTCGATATGTCGAGCTGGTCGTACGAGAGTCCCATCATGCTGCCTTGGTTGATCTGAACCTGCCCTTCGCAAATCTCTTCCGGATAGCGGCTGTTTGTCACACCATATCGCTTGAGAAGCCCAGTTCGACGGTCAGGTCGAGATGCTGTGCCTTGTTACCGGAAAGGCCGACACCGGTGACGCCCTTTTCGGTGATATAGTTGCAACGTCCGCTGATGCCATATTCAGGATAATTGCTTTTGGCTGCGAGCGCTTCGATTTCCCGGCGGTCGATGGCATCATCTGTCCCATGCCGACGTGGCGTAACGGGATGCGTACGGTACAGAACAAATCTTCCGGGGCGATACTGTCTTTATACCATTCGGTTATCGTGTAATTAGGTTTGCATAGTTCGTAAGTCTCCCCGTCGGGGAAAGGAAAAAGTTTGTTTGTCGTATGTGACGGACAGCTTACCTTCTGGTTTGACGCCGTAGATGGCCTGATCGTGCAATACACGCCCATAGTCGCGGAAGAAAGCACCGTTGCGACGGGAGATATAAACCAGCATGGAAGAGAAACCGTAGTTGCCTGATCCGCCGTTCTCCCACAATGTCGGTTTGGTTCTTCCTGCATTGCGGTGGCAACTGCCGCAAGAATAACCGGCATAGACAGGTCCGAGGCCACCTCCGTCGCCGTTGTTACTGGTGCGTACGTCGTCGTAGAGGCCGTCGCCGTTGTTGAAACGGATCGAGTTGGCTCCTGTTATCCAGTCGGCGTTCGTGTCATAGGCGACCGATGAGTTTAGGAAAATCGTTGAAGTCCCTGCTGACAGCGCATATCCGTTCGGGACATCTATTTTATCCATATCCATTTTATCGTCCTCTTCACAAGCTACGCATGAAAAGAGCAGGAATAGCGAGGATGCTAACAGGTAAGATTGCTTCATATCATTTTATTGGTTTTCTGAATTTGTTTCCGAATCACGCGAGTCACATTGTGTAATAACTCTGAAACCCTGAAACAGCGGGCATTTGTCTGCTGCTTCAAGGTTTGTCATGATCTATTATCAAGTTTGTAGTCTCAGAGGCATGTTTATTTTGCTCCGTCGACAGTACGGGGTTGTCCGTCTTTGAACAGGAGATATTCCAATGTATGGTAACCACGTACGCTCTGTGCAGCTCCGATGGCTTCGTCTTCTTCGTCGAAGTTTCCGCTCCATTCCAGATCATCCCAGTTCTGGGAATTCAATACCTGTACGATACCGTTCTGGTCCAGAGGCCAGCTGTCCATGTTCGGTCCAAGCCTAAGTTGCAACCGGCCGATAAGGAAAGCTTCGCTCTTTTCCCATGGTTCGCGGGCCGTGATCCATAAGTTGCAGGCCTTTTCGAAGTTGTCGTTGCTCGGGTTCTGTCTGAACTGGTTTACCGCATCCAGCAAAAGCTTGTTCTTTTCCTGCAAGTCTTTATAAGTCGGAAGAACGACTGCATCGACAAACTGTTCGGCTATCGCATCCAAATCATCGTCGTATTCAGGGTCGCCGAAAGTCTGGTTTACATACGGCTTTACTTCGTTCAACAGCAGGTTGGCCAGTTCCATGCAGGTGTTCATTGCAGCAACAGCCTCTTCGCTGTCGATGTTGTTGCGGAACGGTTGCGGAATAGCCTGAATCGCCTTTGCAGAAGCGAAAATCAGTGTTTTGATTTCTTCGTCGAGATCCGGATTGGTAGAAGCGATCAGTTTAGAAAGCGAGTGCTCTGCGATATCCCTTCATCGTCGAAATCCTTGTAAGAGTTGAAAGCGCTCAGGTTTCCGTCTACTTTGGACACGTCGTTGTCGTCGATACGGCCGTAGTAGGTGTTACGGATGGAGAAAATATTGTTCGTATAGTCGTCTCGCGAGTGCCAGCTATACCATGATTCGACGGCATAAAGACGCCTTCCTTGTCACCGCTGGTATATTTGGTATACGGGTCTTTGATCTTGGCGTCACCGACTTCGTTGGCGATGTTCCACATACCGCTTTCGATCATTTCCTCGATACACGAAAGAGGGCTTTGGTAAGCGCCGGCAGTCTGATCTTTGAAGATAGTGGCGTATGGACGTGTGAACCTTGCTCGTCGACATAATCCGTTACCCAGGAATTGTAGAGCGTGGTCGCATCGTTGTTCAGCAACATTGCCACGTTGTACATATAGTTACCCCATGCAACGGCGTTTTCAGAACTGTAGTCCAGGCTGACCGGATCTTTTCCGCCACCATTAGGCGTGGGGTCGTCGTTGTCGCTACATGCTCCCATTGAGAATGTCATGGCGAGCGATAAGGCTGCCAGATAGAAATAATTTTTCTTTTTCATTTTATTGATAAGTTATTAAATTGTTTATGTTGTTTTTATTTGCTGAGGAACCAGCCGATGTAGCGATAGCCAGGCTGAATTCGTTTTCACTGTTATATTTACCGCCTCCGATTTTGCGTGTCGTGTAGTCCGCTTTACGACAAGGTTAGGTAGAGCGTACCAGTTGGCGCCGGCTGTCCACATACTTACTTTGTTGCGTAAGTCCATCGTGTGTTTGCCTTCGCCTTTCTCCTGCGGGTTGTAGTATTCGTAGCGAACGAACGGATAGATTACAGGCACATTCCTGTTGTCTTTGCAAACCGCACGCAGGTTGAAGCCCACTTCACCACCGTAGCTGACTGCACGTTTGGCGATCGGGGTTGTCTGTGTGTAAGGAGAACCGCCACTCTGGTGGTTGTTGACGTTGCTGAGGTTGTCGGCTTTACTCAGATTACCGTATATCATGTTGGCACGTGCGGTGACATATTTGTTTTTATATTGCAGGTCGGCCGTATAGATGCGCAAAGGTATGTTCCCATATTTGACGTAGGTCTCCGGTTTGTCGGAATTGGCTCCTGTGTTGTGGCAATAGTAGAAGGAACCGCCTATTTTCAATCCCGGTACCCCTAAATAGTTCAGGCGGGCCACGTAGCCCGGCGAGGTGAAGTTGTCTGTTTCGAACAGTCCCTGCTTGCCGCCGGCAACCCATGTATTACGGTCGAAACCGTTGGCGTTCAATCCGGCAACGACCAAAGCCTGATAGTTGAAACGTGTGTAGCCTCGGCCGAACGTACCGAACACTTCGATACCGTTTTCATGCCAGGTGGAAGGAAGGAGAGTCGTTTCGCCTTCCGGACGGGAAGTCCCGAAGAAGTTGATCGGCTCGTGCTGCTCGTTGGTCAAGCCGACCGGGACGATCAGATGGCCGGCGCGGACATTGAAGGCCGGGTGGACAAGACGTGTGATGTGGAATTGTTCCAAAGCGACTTCACCGCCTTTTTCCACCTCCATTTCATATTCTCCGTTTTCTGTGTTCTCTATCTCATAGGCACTTCCCGTACCTCCTGCCTCAAATTCTATTTCTGCTCCTAATATCCATTGGGAATTGAATTTGTAATCGAAAGCCAGGACAAAACGAGGAATGGAGATCGAATTGCGATGGTCTTTCTTGCTTCCGTTGTCCGTACCCCGGAAGCGGTTGATGCCGTAGTCCATAAAGTTCGCGAGGATTTCCCCATATCCACCGAAGCGGAATTTGTTATATCCGGAGGCATAAATATCTGCGGATTGTTCCACTGCGGATTTTCCTGTCGTTGTTTCTTCTTGTTCCTGTGCAAAAGCCGTTGCACAAGAGGTTAGTAGAGTGATTGCTAATAAATTAGTTAACCTTTTCATTGCGTTTTTTAATTTTTGGCAAAATTAGAGGGGCTACGAACGGTGTGCAATCGCAATTAGTAGGTAAAAAGGTGTCGATGTTACCTATTTGTAGGTATTGTGTGCATTTTTACAAGAAAAATATCATGAAATCCCTATAATTAGAGGGTAAAGACAAATATACATATTTGTAGGTATTGTGTTAATGATTGTCCGCTCATACCTTTGCTTCTGTCAATTATGTATCATGATTAGGTATAATCGTCGACCGGAACCTTATCGATAGAATGTCAATGTAATGTTTATTTTAAAGTAAATAACAACAGCGGGGATTTTTATTGGTTTTCCTTGCAACAAAAGAAGAACTGTTTTGAGAAAAACGGTTCTTTTTGTTTTAAATATCACCCTGATTAGGTAGCAAAAGGCATTTTTTTACTCACATATAGGTATTGTAGG
>ENA-OQCK01001003-OQCK01001003.1-human-gut-metagenome-genome-assembly--contig:-NODE-1003-length-12025-cov-2.118759_pt1 | contig 12025 bp, 22 predicted proteins | sample MGYA00242498_ERZ504578 | MGnify/ENA primary metagenome ERZ504578 (study PRJEB26092, sample SAMD00036229) | human gut metagenome | host: Homo sapiens | study: EMG produced TPA metagenomics assembly of... | reverse complement strand
CTGAAAAACTGGCTGATGAACAGCCGCTCCAGCCAAACAGCTCCCTGAGTCCGCAGCCACCGGAAGCTTTTTCCGTACACATACCCCAGAATCAGCACAATCTCAATCGTCCTTGCTATCAGGGTAGCCACGGCCGCGCCGGACACTCCCATGGCCGGTGCGCCGAACTTTCCGAAAATCAGCACATAATTCAGGCAGATATTAATCAAAATGGCTATACAGCTGCTTATGACAGGAATATAACCTTATTCACCGCCCTGAGTATGGCCACATATACATTGGTCATGGCTAAAAAGGGGTAGGTTAAAACCGCTGTCTTTAAATACTTTGCCCCCAGTTCCACGCTGTCATGGCTGGTGGTAAATATGCGCATGACGGATTGGGGTGACATAAGGGCCGGCACAACGAAGAACAAGGCCCCTGTCAGGGCCAAAAGGATGGAAAGTCCCAGGACCTTCCGTATGCTCCTTAAATCGCCGTTTCCCCAGAACTGGGCCGCCAGTACGCCGCTTCCGCTGACAATTCCGAATACCAGAAGCGAAAAAACAAAGAAGAACTTATTGGCCAGTCCCACTGCCGCTATGGCTGTGGCCCCCATGGTGCCAATCATCAGGTATCCACCAGGTTTACCACCGTGTTAAGCATTCCCTGCAGAGCCACGGGACAGGCAATCATCAGCGCCTTCCTTAAAAATCTGCTGTCACGAAACATCTCCTTCGTACTCTCTATTAACTGCATCATATTTCTCTTCCACCGAATCTTTCCCGCGGTCCGCAGCCTTCCCGCTTTCTGGCACAGGCAGACCCGGACGCTCTCTATCATCTTATTGCCGGCCCGCTCCACTTCAAAGAGCCAGCCGCCGAATTCCACCTGGGGATTCTCCCCTTCCTGAGGGATGCGATCCAGCCGCGAGACCAGATATCCGTTCAGGGTGTCATAGGTGTCACTGTCCTCCTCCGGCAGTTCAATATCCAGGGTCTCCATCACATCTTCCAACGGCGTAAGACGCTCATGACAAAGGTGCCATCCTCCATGGCCTGTATGAAATCCTCTTCCTCATCGTATTCATCCATGATGCTGCCCACGATTTCTTCCAGTATGTCCTCCATGGTGAGAAGACCGGCAGTCTGTCCGTACTCGTCCACCACGATTTCCATGTGGATCTTGCGGGACTGCATCTCCTTGAAAAGGGTGTCTATGTTCCTTGTCTCAGGTATGAAATTGGCTTCCCTCAAAAGGCCGGGTATGTCCTTAATCATCCTGTCCCTGTTCTCTTCCTTTTCCGCAAAGGCCATGGCATCGCGCATGTGGAGTATGCCGATGATATCATCTATGTCCTCCCCGTATACAGGATACCGGGTATTTACGCCCTCATTCAGGATGAAATCCACTGCTTTCTTAAGGCTCATGCTGCCGTCCAGGGCCGTCATGTTGGTGCGGTGCGTCATGATATCCGCGGCTTCCTTGTCCCCCAGCTCAAAGATATTGGTTATCATCTCTGTCTCATCCGCTTCCAGGACGCCCTGTTCATGGCCCTCATTGACCATAGACATGATATCCTCCTCTGTGACGTTGCCGTCGTCATCCGCCAGGTCCACCCCAAAGGGCTTAAGCACCAGGGAAGAAATCAACGTAATCAGGCGTGTCAGGGGCAGAAATACCCCCGCGAAAAAGAGCACAACCGGAAGCATATGGTATCCCCACTTCTCAGGCTCCTTGGCCGCCAGACGTTTCGGTATGATGATGCCGAAGCTGATAACCAGCACCAGGACAAATATGGTGACCAGGGCCAGAATCCCTGCCCACTGCCACCAGGACGGATTCCTGTACCAGGGCGTGCCCGCTGCCGCCATTACCTGGGCCGGATCTACCCAGGCCAGTACCTTTCCAAAAAGAAACCTGCGCTCCACCATGCCAATCATGGCAGGAAGGATTGCCGCTCCTATAATCATACCCATCAGATGGGTAGTGACCTGGATGGTATGGACAAACCGCACGGGACGGTTCACTATCTCTAACAGGCGCGCGGCCTTTTTATTTCCCCCGGCCGCCTCCTCTTCCAGCTTCCCTTCGTTCACATTCTGTATTGCCGAACCAAAACCGTAAAACACTGCCTCCAGAAGAATAAATCCTATCAATATGAGGATACTGACAGGTGGATAACCATCGTCCATAATGACAAAAAGACTCCTTTCATACTCATGAAACACCATAACCGTCGGGCCCTGCCAAAAAAACAGAGCTATCCCCCTAAAATACGGCATAACTCTGCTTATCATATCATTTTTCTCATATTTCGTCAATGGTGCCTTATGCTCCTGCTCTTGGTTCCCGCTCACGGTCCCCCGCCTGCTTATGTACGCAGTTCCAGGCTAATCATAAGGGCTCATCCACCTTCTGCTGAAGCTCCTCGTCAATGTGGCAGATTTTCTCCTTCAGTCTCTGCTTGTCAATGGTGCGCAGCTGTTCCAGGAGAATGACCGAATCCTTAATCATGGCACAGCGCCTGGTGGGCAGCTCCACATGGTGGGCAGCTTGGCTTTGTTCATCCTGGATGTAATGGCCGCACATATGACCGTGGGGCTGTGCTTGTTTCCCACGTCATTCTGGATAATCAGCACAGGGCGCACTCCCCCCTGTTCCGAACCCACCACCGGCCGCAAATCTGCATAATAAATATCTCCACGTCTGATAATCACATCGTTCACACTCCGTCAATTTATTCAACCTTAGTATTGACATTTTTGACCTGTGTATACATAGCCGGGATACACTGGTGCATCCGGCCGGCTTTACGCCACACTAATAACATATGAATCAGACGTTCTCTTTGAGCCTGGTAGGCTTTTACATATATCCAAAGCCCTCGTAAATATCGTTAAAGTAATCCTTTTTCCCAATGGCCTTCCCGTCCCGCAGGTAGACTCTTGGAACCGTTTGCCGATTTGGCAGATAATCTCATAGTGAAAACCGCCGCTTAAGGCAGCTAACTCCTCCACCGTGATGCATTCCTCCCCATCCCTACCAATGAGAGTCACCTGGTCGCCTTCCTCTGCCTCCGGGATGTCCGTGACATCCGCCATGAACTGGTCCATGCATATCCTGCCAAGGATCTCTGCCCGTTTTCCCCGGATAAGCACCGCTCCCTTGTTGGAGAGACTGCGCAGGTAGCCGTCCCCGTATCCCACGGGAATGGTGGCCACACGCATGGGACGGTCCGCCACAAAGGTACCCCCATAGCTCACTGCCGTACCCGGCCCGATGGTCTTTATGTATGTGATAAAGCTCTTAAGCTCCATGGCAGGAACCAGCTTCACCCTGTCCCGGGCCACCTCGTCTGATGGGTACAGGCCGTAAATAGAGATTCCGGCGCGCACCATATCCAGTCCGTTGGAGTCCAGCCCCTCCACAATACCGGCGCTGTTGGAGCAGTGGCGGATCGGGATATCCACCCCACGGCTGCAGAGCATTTCACAGAATTCCCTGTATTTCTTATACTGTGTCTCATAAATGCCTTGTCCGCCTCGTCTGCCTGGCAAAATGGGTAAACATACCCTCAATGCATATTCCGGGAAGCCTGGATATACGGGCCGCCTCGTCTGCCGACGCCTCATCCGGCGTCATTCCAATCCGGCTCATGCCCGTATCCACCGCCAGATGGATGTTTGCCCTGGCGCCGTTCTTTACAGCTGTTTCAGACAATTTCCCCGCCTCCTCATACCGGAACATGGCAGGGCGTATATCGTACCGGACCAGATCCTCAAAACGGCTCTCATGGGTCACGCCCAGTACCAGAATCATCTTCTGGATGCCGTGGCGGCGCAGGATAATCGCCTCGTCAATGGTGGCCACCGCGTACCCTTTTACGTAAGGATCAATGGCCCTGGCCACCGGAACTGCCCCGTGTCCGTACCCGTCTGTCTTTACCACCCCGATCATGGAAGCGGAAGGAGGCAGACTGTCCTTCATTGCCCTCATATTGGATTCCACCGCATCCAGGTCAATGGCTGCGTAAACTCTGCTGTAAGAATTCATTGTTGTTGCCTCCTGTGTCACGGGCCCTTATCACGGCCCGGTCTCAATTGTATTTTGTGATTGGCGCGGCGGAACAGCCTTACACCATGGCCATCACACTGCCGACGCATCCGCCAGTTCCGAAGCAGCAGGCTGTGGGCGCCGCTTTTAGAGGCAGCCGCGTCTCCTGCCCGGCCGTGAAGATATACCCCCAGACAGGCAGCCTCCTCCTCATCCATGCCAATGGCTATCAGGCCTGCTATGATCCCCGTGAGCACGTCGCCGGAGCCTGCCTTTGCCATGGCGCTGTTGCCGCTGGAATTGATGTACAGGTTCCCGTCCCGTCCGGCGGTGACAGTGGCCGCGTCCTTTAACACGCAGGTGAGGCCGTAACGGCCTGCATACTCCAGGGCCGTGGCTGCCAGGTTCTCCTTAATCTGATCCACGGACTCCCCTGTGAGCCGGGCCATTTCCCCCAGATGGGGCGTCACGATAATATTCTCCGTATAGTAAGAGGTAAGGTATGGATGACCCGCTATGGCGTTCAGGCCGTCCGCGTCAATGATGACAGGCACGAACGCGCTGGTCAGTATATCCTCCACCAGGTATTCCACATAGGGTCCGTTTCCCAGTCCCGGTCCCAGTACCACCACGTCAGCCCATTCCATCTGGGCTTCTATCATCTTCCTGAATTCATCCCTGCCTCCATGAGCTGGTCCGGAGTGTAGGTGGCTACAATGGCCTCAGGCAGGCGTTCCTGGAGAATCTGCCGGTTTTCCTCCACCGTAAGCAGCTTTACCAGTCCCGCCCCTGTCCTGTATGCGGATAAGGCGCTCAGGTAAGCGGCCCCGCACATATTCCTGGACCCTGCACAATCAGCACCTTTCCAAAGGTTCCCTTGTTGGAATAGGCAGGCCGCCTGGGAATCCGTTTCAAATCATCATCCCGTAGGTGACGGCAAAATCGCCTGCCGCCGTCCCTTCCGCTTCCTTCACCGCATCCAGAGCCTGTCCGGGAAATCCAATATCAGCCACTTCCACCCGGCCCGCGTACTCCCCGGCCCGGATACAGGGCTGTCCCGGTTTTCTCCCATCCAAAGGTAACGGTCAAATCCGCCCTTAGGGCAATGCCCATGACAGTCCCCGTATCCCCGTGGATGCCTGACGGCACATCCACCGCAACGGTACTGCGGATGGACTTGGCCCCCAGCATCTTAATACACTGCCTGTACTCCCCCTCAACAGGGCGGCTCAGTCCCACGCCGAACACCGCGTCTATGAGAAGGCCGCATTCCTCCTTCTCCCCTTCCTGCCAGGGCAGGGAGGAAAGACCCACATTGCCGGCATGGTAAGCTGCGTCCTGAATTCCTCTGTTCCCTTATCCGGATTTCCCACCAGAAATACCCGCACCGGATATCCTTTTAAATGAAGCATCCTGGCTGCCGCCACGCCGTCGGCCCCATTATTGCCGGTGCCGCACACTGCCCAGATTGTATCCCCTTTTTTCCACAGACGCTCCGCTGCCTGGGCCACCTTAAGAGCTGCCCGCTCCATCAGGACCAGGGACGGAACACCTATGGCATGGATGGTGTATGCATCAATGGCTTTCATCTGTTTTCCCGTTACCAGCATCCTCATATGACTGTACCTCCTTTATCCTTCCTTCTCCCACCGCAAACGCCATGGCATACTCCCTTGTATTGGTGATGGACACCTCCAGGCGTTCCATCCCCATCTCCTGAAACCGGGCCAGGGCGCCTCTGTAAAGGCGGACATAGGGTTTTCCCACATCGTCCCTGAGCACCTCCACGTCGATGGGCATAAAGGTCCGAAACCCCGTTCCCAGGGCCTTTGCAACCGCTTCCTTCACAGCAAAAGAGCCGGCCAGCTTAGAGACGGACCCCTTTGCTTGCCGGCTTTCCATATCCGTAAATGTGCGCACCACAAAATAATCCTTTTTACAGGCTCTTTCCATGCGTCTGATTTCAACTAAATCTGTTCCAACTCCAAGTATCATGGTGCTGACTTCCTAAACATTTACTTTAACGCATTCTTTTTCTCCTCCTGCAGGTCGTACATGCTGCTGACCCGGTAGGAAAGACGCATCAGGCTCTCGGACAGGTGTACGTTCTCCACCACCACGTCCTCCGGTACCACCAAATCCGTGTGGGCAAAATTCCAGATAGCCTGATTCCCGCGTTTACCAGGCGGTCCGCAATCTCCGGCGCCTTTGTCTTCGGGATGGTCAGAGCAGCAATCTGAATCTCATTCTCCCTGATAAACGTTTCCAAATCATCCACGGAGCGAATCTCAATCCCTCTGATGACCAGGCCGATCAGTTTGGGTTAATATCAAACATTCCCCTGATAACAAAGCCCCTGCGCTCAAAATTCGTATAGTTGGCAATGGCCTGTCCCAGGTTTCCTGCTCCAATGATGATCACATTGTGCTGTCTGTCAATCCCAAGTATTTTGGCGATCTCTGAATAGAGGTACTTAACATTATAACCGTAGCCCTGCTGGCCGAATCCGCCGAAATTATTCAGATCCTGACGGATCTGAGACGCGGTCACTTTCATTCTGGCGCTCAGCTCATTGGAGGATATGCGCTCCACACCTTCCTCTATTAATTCACCTAAATAACGGTAATAACGGGGCAGCCTGGATATGACTGCCTTCGAAATCTCCTTGCGTTCCATGATGTATCCACCTTCCCATTGTGCAATGCTGTCAAAACTCTAATAGTTCTATTATAAACACACGTCAAAAAAATGTCAAACACGTTTACATATGTTCTTGAAAAAATCGTCTCCGTATATTATACTTGGGAGAGCTAAATACGTCGTTTTTAAAGGAGTTTACCATGATTTTATCATGCAGCAATATAAGCAAATCATTTGGAGAGAAACATATATTAAAGCAGGTTTCCTTCCACCTGGAGGACCATGAAAAGGCAGCCGTCGTCGGAATCAACGGCGCCGGCAAGTCCACCCTCCTTAAAATCATCATCGGGGAACTGGCCTCCGACGAAGGGTGCGTGGCGCTGGGAAGGGGAGCCTCCATCGGCTACCTGGCCCAGCACCAGGACCTGGACAGCGAGAGCACCATCCACGACGCCTGCTGGAGGTCAAGCGGCCCATCCTTCAGATGGAAGAACGCATCCGTACCCTGGAACTGGACATGAAAAGCGCGTGCCGGCGAGAGCTGGAAGCCATGCTGGAGGAATACAGCCGCCTGACCCACCAGTTTGAGTTGGAGGGCGGCTATGCCTGCCGCAGCGAAATCACCGGCGTTTTAAAGGGTCTTGGCTTTGCGAGGAGGAATTTTCAAAGCCCATCAACGCCCTGTCCGGCGGCCAGAAAACCCGGGTGTCCCTGGGCAAGCTCCTGCTGACCAAACCTGATGTCCTTCTCCTTGACGAGCCCACCAACCACCTGGACATGGAATCCATTGCCTGGCTGGAGACATACCTTAAGACTTACAGCGGCAGCGTAATCATCGTTGCCCATGACCGTTATTTTCTGGATCGGGTGGTGACAAAAATCGTGGAGCTGGACAATGGAACCGGAACCGTATTCAGCGGCAATTACACTGCCTACAGCGACAAAAAAGCCATGCTCCGTGACGCCAGAATCCGGGCATACTTAAATCAGCAGCAGGAAATCAGGCACCAGGAGGCGGTTATTGCCAAACTTAAATCCTTTAACCGGGAAAAATCCATCCGCAGGGCCGAGAGCCGGGAAAAGATGCTGGAAAAGATTGACCGGCTGGAAAAGCCCATGGATATCGACGACTCCATGGACATCCGGCTGGAGCCGGATGTGGAAAGCGGCAAGGATGTGCTTACCGTCACCGGTCTGAGCAAGTCCTTTGACAGCCAGACTTTGTTTACGGACGTAAATTTTGAAATCAAACGCGGGGAGCGGGTGCCATCATCGGCAACAATGGCACCGGCAAGACCACTCTCCTTAAAATCATCAATCAGCTGCTGCCCGCCGATGCCGGCGAGATACGTCTGGGCTCCAAGGTGCACATCGGCTACTACGACCAGGAACACCAGGTTCTTCATATGGATAAGACCCTGTTTGACGAAATCCAGGACACCTATCCCAACATGAACAATACCCAGATCCGCAACACCCTGGCGTCCTTTCTCTTTACAGGGGATGATGTGTTCAAATTAATCCGCGATTTAAGCGGCGGTGAGCGCGGACGCGTTTCCCTGGCCAAGCTGATGCTTTCCGACGCCAATTTTCTGTTGTTAGACGAGCCAACCAACCACCTGGACATCACCTCCAAGGAAATCCTGGAAAGCGCCTGTGCCGCTACACCGGAACCGTACTCTATGTGTCCCACGACCGGTATTTCATCAACCGCACAGCCACCAGAATTCTGGATTTGACCGGACAGTCCCTGATTAATTACATCGGCAGCTACGACTATTATCTGGAGAAAAAGGATGCTGTGGAAGCCGCATTTGCGGCCAGGAACAAGCGTACGTCCTCTGCACCCAATCTCTCCCAAGCCTCAGGCCGGCCTCCCAGGTTCCCAAAACGACCTGAAACTGGAATGGAAGGCTCAGAAGGAGGAACAGGCCCGCATACGCAGGATTCAGAACGAGCTCAAAAAACAGAGGATTCCATTCACGCCCTGGAGACCAGGGACAGCGAGATTGACGCCCTGCTCACACGGGAAGAGGTATACACCGATGTGCCCCGGCTCATGGAGCTGAATAAAGAAAAAGAGGAAATAGCCGGACAGCTGGAAAAGCTTTACCAGAGCTGGGAAGAATTGGCGGAGAAGGCCTGATGCCTCAGAAAGGAGCTGTTCAATGAAACTGAAACGTATATTTGCCCTCTTAGGAGCCGTCCTGTTATCAGGACTTTTTATTCTGGCCATCGTGCTGGCCGCCATGGGCGCGCCAAAGAATTATCTCATGGCGGTTATCTTCTCCCTGGTGTTTATCCCCATCATGCTGTACGCCATGGGGCTTATGACCAGAGTGCTGAAACCATCCGATCCCTTTGAGGGCATGGATGATGACGCAAAACAGACCCTTCGGATACAACTGACGCGGATTTGAAAGATGAATTGTGATGAGGGAAAGCAGGACCGCTATGGAAAAGCACCGCTCCAGCATGAACCAGGGGGAAATATACCGTGTGCTGACCGAAAATCCGCCCTTGCAGAATGCGGCGGAACGCATTCAACACACAGAACGCAGAGATAAGACGACGATGTGAGGATAAGATGCCGCAAAACAGGACCCGCCGGCTGCTGCCGTAAGGTCCTGTTTTTAATATTCTATATTTACCTGCGCATGATAATGTCGTCTCTTCCCGGTCCGTTGGATACCATTGAAATAGGAGCTTCAATTTCCTTCTCCACGAATTCAATGTATTTGCGGCAATTCTCCGGAAGATCCTGGTACCGCTTAATGCCGCGGATATCGCACTTCCAGCCGGGCAGTCTGGTAAGGACCGGTCTGGCCTTCTCGAGCTTAGACGTAGTCGGGAATTCCCTGGTGACCTGCCCGTCAATCTCATAACCAACGCATACCGGTATCTCGTCCAGATAGCCCAGCACATCCAGCACTGTAAATGCCACTTCCGTGGTTCCCTGAATCCGGCATCCGTATCTGGCAGCCACCGCATCGAACCAGCCCACGCGTCTGGGCCTTCCCGTGGTGGCGCCGTACTCTCCGCCGTCGCCTCCCCGGTTTCTCAGTTCATCCGCCTCGTCCCCAAATATCTCACTGACAAAGGCACCGGCGCCCACTGCACTGGAATAAGCTTTTACAACCGTCGTGATATCCTTAATCTCATACGGAGGAATGCCTGCGCCGATAGCTCCATAGGCAGCCAGCGTGGAAGAAGATGTGACCATGGGATAAATTCCATGATCAGGGTCCTTAAGGGAGCCCAGCTGACCCTCTAAGAGGATATTCCTTCCTTCCTTGATGCCTCATGAAGATAAGCGGATGTATCGCATACATACGGCGCAATCATATCACGGCATCTGAGAAGCTCCTTAATGATTTCCTCAGGATCCAGAAGAGGTTTATGGTACAGGTGTTCCAGAAGCACATTTTTCAGCTCGCAAACCCTGTATGCCTTTTCCCTCAGCAGATCCTCGTCAAAAAGTTCGCTGACCTGAAAACCAATCTTGGCATATTTATCTGAATAAAAGGGAGCAATACCGGACTTGGTGGAACCAAAGGATTTTCCGGCCAGACGCGCTTCCTCGTAGGTGTCAAACAGCACATGGTACGGCATGAGAACCTGAGCCCTGTCAGAAACCAGGATTCTGGGCTTTGGCACGCCCCGCTCCACCAGCGACTCAATTTCCTGAATCAGATAAGGGATATTGAGAGCCACTCCATTGCCAATGATGCTGGTTGTATGCTGATAAAACACGCCTGATGGAAGAAGGTGAAGGGCAAACTTGCCATAATCATTGATAATGGTGTGGCCCGCATTACTTCCGCCCTGGAAACGGATAATAATGTCAGACTCCTTGGCAAGCATATCCGTAATCTTACCCTTTCCCTCGTCACCCCAGTTAGCACCTACAATTGCTCTGACCATACTAAAATCCTCCTTCGGGTACCTCCCGTTCAATGCTCATTTGCAGTTCATGAAAGGATGGACACGCATTCCTGTGTATCTTATCCTTACCTAATTTACTACAACCTATACCATAAGTAAAGACGTTCTTTATTATGTTCTCCATAAGCATTGCTTATGTCTTTTCTCCGAAGAAAGCCCATAATCTATCATCTGCCGCCTGTCGGCTGCTCAACCGCCGCCTGACCGCAGGCCATCATATCTAACAGCCTGCGCCCCGGCATGGAAATCAGGCTGGACTCTCCCGTCACCACGCACATATGCCTAAGAGGCATCTCATGTTTGAATTTCAGCCGGAATACCTCGCCTCTCATTATGGCATCCTCGGCAAATCCCTCCATGACGCACCCAATCCCCATGTTGCGCCTGGCAAACTGCACAATCATATCGCTGATGGCCAGCTCAAATTCCGGCTTAAGCAGAGTCCCCTGCTGCGCCAGAAAGGCGTCCATAAAGGTTCTGGTACTTGTATTCTTTTCCAGCGCTATACACGGAAAAGCCTCCAGCTCCTTGTACTCCAGCTCCCGCCCTTCCAATTCCCGGAAGCTGCTGCCTGCTATGAAGACATTGCGAATGGCCTTGACCTGAAACTGCCTGACAGTCCCCCTGCTGGTAAAGGGAGAGGTCACAACCCCAAAATCGATCCTGCCCTCTTCCAGGCTTTTGATGGTTTCCGGGGTAGGCGCATTGGTAACATTCACCTTAATCTTAGGATATTCCCGGTGAAACTGTTCCAGATAAGGAAGAAGATAAAACTGCAGCGTCATATCGCTGGCCCCAATCCGTACTTCCCCCACATCCATATTCAGCATCCGCTCCAGCATCTTCCCGCCTTCCAGCAGCTCCTCCGCTCCAGGCTTTACATAGTGGTATAGAAGCTCTCCTTCCCGGGTCAGCTGCACCCCTTTGGAAGTACGGAGGAACAGCTTTGTCCCGGCTTCCTTTTCCAACTGCCGCACAGCCTGGCTTACGGCCGGCTGGGAGATACACAGTTCCTGGGCGCAGCGGTCAGGCTGCCGTGGGCGCATACATGGTAAAATACTTTATAGTACTCAAAGTTCACATTCATCCATAATTTCCCCTTATCAAAAGATGATATAATCAAAACCATTTCTTATGGATATATCATAACATAAAATAGGGGGATTGCAAGACAGGATTCTTGTCATGGCAAGGTTATGGAATATTCTGCATCCATTCATTACACCTTCATCAGGTTCAGACTTACCAGTATCTATGACATAAATATTATTTAACAGGATTTTTCTGCAGGCCGTTCTCATTTACAACCGCCCGGGAATAAATATTAATGTATGGCCGGAGGAGACAGTCCGCGAAGGGGGGCGGGCGGGGAGCTGCCAGGTCCTTAGTGTTGCCCCCTCCGGAA
>ENA-OQCK01001002-OQCK01001002.1-human-gut-metagenome-genome-assembly--contig:-NODE-1002-length-12029-cov-2.621660_pt1 | contig 12029 bp, 22 predicted proteins | sample MGYA00242498_ERZ504578 | MGnify/ENA primary metagenome ERZ504578 (study PRJEB26092, sample SAMD00036229) | human gut metagenome | host: Homo sapiens | study: EMG produced TPA metagenomics assembly of... | reverse complement strand
GAATCGCTGGGATATATTAAAGGGATGTTTTAGAAGAGAGGTATTCAAATGGAAAGGTATATTATCGGTATAGATTCGGGTACTACCGGGATTAAGGCGGTGCTTTTGATGAACAGGGGAACGAGATAGCAAAAAAGGGTATTGGGCTGAAAGGATACTTTCCACAGGAGAATCAATACGAAGAGGATATGGAGGAAATCTGGGAAAAAGCACAGATTTGTGTGAAAAGTGTAGCTGCTCAGGTAGACCGCAACGCCATTATAGGAATCGGCATAACAGCCAGGGGGACGGGCTGTGGATGGCGGACGAAGATATGAAGCCGGTGCGCAGAGGATGCTGTTTTTGCGATGGCCGGGCGGCAGAGTTTGTAGACCAGTGGGTGGAGGACGGAACCTGCGAGCGCTTATTTGAACTTACAGGTACATGGGTTTTTACAGGGAACCAGAATGGCATTGTACGGTGGATGGAGAAGTATGAAAAGGAGTCTCTCGAAAAAAGCAGATGGCTGCTTCACTTGAAGGACTATCTATTCTATAAATTCACGGGACAGGTTACAACAGATGCCACAGACCAGTCGCTTATTTTCCTTGATCAGACCAGGCGGGATTACTTGGAGGAAGCGTTCGAAGTATGTGGGTTAAAAGAATACCGAGAGAAATATCCTCCCGTAAAGACTGCAAAAGAGAACGCATATTTTATTTTGCCGGAACTGGCTGAGAAGGCAGGACTTACGGATAAAGTTTTGGTGACATCAGGCCCTATGGATGTGGGAGCCTGTGCCCTGGGAAGCGGTGTGATAGATAATGCCCACTGCTGTTCGATTATTGGGACGGCTGCCTTCATGAAATGGTAATTGATAAGCCATTGCAGGATAAAATCAAATCAGGTATGACCGTGTCGCATGTGATGGAGGGGAAATGGCTCAGGCTCATGGCCTCTTTGGCGGGGACACCGAACCTGGAATGGATGTTGCAGACAATTGGCAGCCAGATAAAAGAAGAGGCAGAGAAGTTAGGGAAGAATGTTTACGACTATATGGAAGAGATGATTAATGACGTGCCTATTGGCGCCCACGGTGTAATGTACCACTTATCTTCTTGCGGGAGGAGAGAGGGCGCCCTTTACAGATTCCAGGCAAGGGCCAGTTATACGGGACTCAGCGTGAAAACCAGCCTGGCGGATATTGTAAGAGCCACCTATGAGGGTGTGGCATTTGCCATGCTGGACTGCTATGAACATATGCCTCTCACACCTAAACAAATAACAGTTTGCGGAGGCGGATCCGGCAGCAATACCTGGTGTCAGATGTTTGCCGATGCCCTGGGAAGCCGTATTGTAACTGTAAAGGGCGATGAGCTGGGGGCCAGGGGGGCAGCCATTAATAATATGGTAGTTCAAGGCATATATGGCAGTTACCAGGAAGCAGTATCAAAGATTGTGAAGACGAAGATGGTTTATGAACCAAACATGGAACATCATAAAAAGTATATGAAGTTCTATGAACTATACAAAGAAATATATATGTCAATTCAAAAGTCCTGGAAGACGAGGGCAGCTATCTTGAAGGAGTAATCACATGTTATATGAAGAAGCCAGACAGGAAATTTTAGATGTTTGCAGACGAATGGTCCGGAAGGGATATTTTCTGGGAACCTGGGGCAACGTCAGTGTACGGATAGGAGATCATATTGTGCTTACTCCCAGTAAGGTTGAGTATGGAAGCATGAGGCTGGAAGATTTTGTCGTCATTGACTTGGAAGGAAATAAAGTGGAAGGCAGCCGTACCCCCACATCCGAGAAAGAAGTTCATCGCCAGATTTATCTGGTGAGGGACGATATAAAAGCGGTTATCCATGCCCATACACAAAAAGCCATGGCTGTATCGGCATTGCCAATCTCGTCAGTACCTGTATGGTGGAGGAAATGTCACAATTGTTCGGCGGCAAAATCCCTCTATCCAGGCAATATATTCCGGCAGAGCAGCATCAGAGTCTAGGAAGAGGGGCAGCTGAGGTGATTGAAGATAAGAATGGTCTCATACTACGCAATCATGGACCTGTAGCCTGCGGAAGGAATCTCTCAGAGGCAGCCCTGACAGTAGATGTTATGGAAAAAGCGTGTGCTATTTATCTGGATATAATTAACCGGCCTATAAAGGAGATACCTTCCAGATTCGTCCAATCGGAACGGGAGAGATTCCTGTTTAAATATGGGCATGAGAATACATAGAGTGATACAGCGATAGAGTGAGGGGGAATTAATGCTTTTTTCTTGAGGTTAAAATCATAGTATGATATAATCAAATGTATATTTCATCAGAAAGTAAGAAAAGAGTCAGTGAATATCATATGAATAGAACAGAACGACTTGCAGAGATTAAAAAAGTAGTGGAAGAATCAGCCGTATAGAGGTCAATGATTTAAGCGATATGTTTCATGTGTCGGAGGTTACAATTAGAAAGGACCTGTCTCTTTTGGAAGACCGTCAGTGTATCCGAAGAATACACGGAGCAGCTCTTCCTAAAGGTGAAATCAGTGATGCAGAACCAATCCGTGAGGATTCTCTGGGGATGCACATTGAGTATGACCGGAAGAAGGAAGAAATCGGTAAGATAGCGGCATCGTTGGTGACGGACACCGGTTGGGTGTTCATAGGACAAGGCACTACCTGTTACTATATTGCCAGAGAACTGGCAAAGATGGAAGAGGTCAATGTATTGACGAATAATCTTTTAGCAGCTCAGGCACTGGCTAGGAATAAACAGGCTAATGTCATTGTCACCGGCGGGAATCTGTACATAGCCATCTGTATGTAGCAGGTGAGATGTTTATGCGTAATCTGGACAAAGTGTATATATCAAAGGCATTCATGGGAGTTGGTGGAGCAGACTTGTCTGCAGGATACACTGTGAATTACTCCACAGAGCTGATTGTATATCAGACCATAAAGGCGATTGCGACCAGCTTATCATTGTATTGGATTCTTCCAAATTCAACCGCACCACATTTCTCAGCTTGGTTCATTGACTTTTTCTGATGTGATTATATCGGATAAGGGAATCCCTGCATTTTACAGAGAATTTTATGAAACGAATGGTGTCAAGGTTTTGACCTAATGCCTGTTTGGAAGTTCACTTTTTGTCCGGACACGCTGCAGGCTGCAAAAGGGAACCTCTGCCATGACGGTTCCCTTTCGTTTCTTAAAATTCAAGAGCAGGACACTTCATGTGAAAATACAGGATTCTGATTCGGAAATTTTTCTGTCTATGATTTAGTTCTATATCTGTCACGATACCCGTGATTTCCTCAAAACTATAATTTAAAACTGAATAAAGAAAGCCGGACTATATAAGAACGAGAACGCCATGACGGGGCGAGTTACCGCTCTCGGACGTTAGAGGAGAATATGATGATGATTCAAGGTGTGAAGCATATGACGGATTTCGAGGCCAAAAAAGCAATTTTGGATATAGGAAAACGCATGTATGACAAAGGCTTTGTAGCCTCGAATGATGGGAATATCAGCTGCAAAGTGGGAACAAATGCCATTTGGACTACGCCGACTGGTGTCTCAAAAGGTTTTATGACCCAGGATATGCTGGTAAAGATGGATTTGAGTGGAAAAATATTGCTGGGGAAATGTAAGCCTCATCCGAGGTAAAGATGCACTTGAGGGTTTACAGGGAGAATCCGGAAGTGCAGGCAGTGACACATGCCCACCCGCCTGTAGCTACCAGCTTTGCCATAGCAGGAATCCCTTTGGATAAAGCAGTGCTGACAGAAGCGGTTATGGGATTGGGGACTATACCCGTGGCACGTTATGCGACACCGGGTACAGAGGAAGTACCGGATTCTATTGCATCCTTTGTTAATACCCATAATGGAGTGCTTCTGGCAAATCACGGGGCTTTGACATGGGGAAAAGATGTATATCAGGCATTTTACAGATTGGAATCGGTTGAGTATTACGCTACGATTTTGATGTATACGGGTTACATAATTGAACGCCAGAACACGCTTTCTTCCAGCCAGGTGGAACGGCTGCTTGAAATCAGAAGAAAGCTGGGCATTACCACGGGAGGTATACCATCTGTACCGACGTTAATCAGACGGATGTGCAGCAACAGAGAAAAAATTCTACTGAACTGGCTGAGTCACTTAACCTAAAGGGTGTAACAAGACTCATGAGCCGGGGGATATTCCGCAGGGGCAGGAGGAGATGCCGTCGGCGCAGGACAAATCAAAAGAAGAAATAATAAGAGAGGTAGTGAGGCGGGTTTTGGAACAACTGAAGTAGAATCATTAGGGGGATATTATCATGGAAATAAGTGAAAAAGAGGTAGAAGCTATTGTACGGAGCGTGTTATCCGGTTTGGGACAGAAGAGTTTTCAGGCAGAGGCATTACATGTAAAAGACAAGATGTGCAGCGATGGTGAGGATGGGATCTTTGAACTGGTTGAAGATGCCATCGAAGCCGCCAGTAAAGCACAGAAGGAATGGGTACATAGATATAAACTGAAAGACCGGAAAAGAATCATTGAGGCTATCCGGGTGACATCACGCGCCCATGCTGAATCTTTGGCGAGGATGGTCCATGAGGAAACAGGAATGGGACGGTATGAGGATAAGATAACAAAACATATGGCTGTCATTGATAAGACTCCGGGAGTGGAATGCCTGGTGACAGATGCCATTTCGGGGGATGAGGGATTGATGATAGAGGAACCTGCTCCTTTTGGCGTAATTGGTGCCATCACTCCTTCCACGAATCCCACAGAGACCATGATCAACAACACAATCAGTATGATAGCCGGAGGAAATGCTGTTGTCTTCAATGTCCATCCGGGGGCGAAGAAGTGCTGCGCCTATTGTCTGCAAATACTTCACCGCGCCATTGTGGAAAACGGAGGCCCCAAAAATCTGATTACCATGCAAAGAGAACCTGATATGGACGCTGTGCACAAACTGACCTCAAGTCGCATATCCGTTTGATGGTGGGAACCGGAGGAATGGGAATGGTCCATGCGCTGCTGTGTTCCGGCAAAAGGACCATCGGCGCAGGGGCGGGAAATCCACCAGTTGTAGTAGATGATACAGCAGATTTAAGCCTGGCGGCCAGGGAATTGTACAGAGGGGCTTCTTTTGACAATAATCTTCTCTGTCTGGCGGAAAAGGAAGTCTTTGTGATGGACAATGTGGCTGAAGAACTGGTAGACAGGCTGGTTGGAGAGGGGGCTTATCTATTGGACGACCTACAGCTAAAAAAGATTACAGAGTTGGCAATGGTGAATAAAGACGGAAAATATGAAGTAAACAAAAAATGGGTTGGTAAGGATGCTGGAAAGTTTTTAGAGGCAATCGGTATACAAGAACATAGAGAACCACGGCTTCTTATCTGTGTTACGGACAGGAGTCATCCATTTGTAAAGGTTGAACAATTGATGCCGGTATTACCAATTGTACGCTGTGGGTCTTTTGAGAAATGTGTGGAATGGGCAGTGGATACGGAGGCAGGAAACCGGCATACAGCATCTATATTTTCAAAAAATGTGGAGCATATGACACTGTTTGGGAAAGAGATCGAGACAACAATCTATACTAAAAATGGTGCTACATTAAAAGGAATAGGAATTGGCGGTGAGGGCCATACCACAATGACCATTGCGGGCCCTACCGGAGAAGGGCTTACATGTGCCAGAAGCTTCACCCGCAGACGCAGATGCATGCTTGCAGAGGGTGGTTTAAGAATTATATAAATCCCATGAGTCTTTCTGGCCCAAAATAAAAAGGAAAGGTGAAGATATGGCATTGGGTTTTCTGGAGTGCGCTGGTTACGGAACTGCGCTGTATGCCATGGATCATGCCTGCAAGGCGGCAGACATAAGGATTGTGGGAATTGATACAATTAACTCTAAGGACAGTTCTGCAATCATTCCCCTGACGGTTCAGGTTAAATTTGAGGGAAGCGTAGACGATGTAAGGATTGGTTGTATAGCGGCAAGGGATGCTGCTCTTATGTTTAATGATCCCAAGGACGTTCTTGCAGAGCTCATTGAAGGACCTTATGGTGGGACAAATTTATTATCACTTATAACAAAAGTACCATAAAGATGAACGTATAACAAAAACATATCAGGAGGTAAGAAAGATGGCATCTACGTCAATAGGTCTTATTGAAACAAGGGGATTAACGGCATCCATTGAGCTGCGGACGCAATGCTCAAAGCGGCCGATGTAGAACTTATGGGGACGGAGAAAATAGGCTCAGGTCTGGTAACGGTGATAGTTACTGGTGAGGTGGGAGCTGTGAAGGCCGCGACAGAGGCGGGGCAGGAGGCAGCCTCCAGAATCGGTGAGCTGGTTGCAGTCCATGTGATTCCCAGGCCACATCAGGATATTACCAGGATACTGCCACGCTTGAAATAAGGCATATAACATATAGAGAGCAGGACGCCATGGGAAAGATAGGTAACGCCATAGGGGTTTTAGAAATCAGCTATTATTCCAATACGGTAGTTGTCGTGGACCGGGCATTGAAAGCAGCAGATGTAGATATAGTCAGTTTCCACAAAAAACTGGGAGGAAAGCTGTGCCATGCAGTCCTGGCAGGTGGAACCTCAGCTGTAGAGGCAGCCATAGAGGCAGCTGTCCAAGCAGCGGAGACAGTAGGATCGGATGCAATAAAGGTGGCTGCGGTTATTAATGCCCCGCATCCGGAGATAATGAAACTTTTAAATATGATTGAGTAGGAGGTAAAGTAGTTATGGCAGAGACTGGTATGGCTTCAAAGAAAGGAATGTTGGCATTGGGGATGATTGAGACAAGGGGGCTGACAGCATCCATTGAGGCGGCAGATGCAATGTTAAAGGCAGCCGATGTGGAATTGGTTGGAACAGAGAAGATTGGTTCGGGCCTGGTGACGGTTATGGTTCAGGGAGATGTTGGGGCGGTCAAAGCAGCCGTGGAAGCGGGGCAGGATGCGGCGTGCAGAATAGGCGAGTTGGTGGCCGTTCATGTGATTCCGCGTCCTCACACGTCAGTGGGCGCTGTACTTCCTTCATCCGGTAACAGCAGGAGTGGTGTATGGAGAGAAAGGACGATGAAAACAGGGAAATAATGATTCAGGCCATATCATCATTGGTTTATGAGCAGTGGGAACGTTTGAGTAGGGATCCTTACCTGGTTCCGGTAGGAATTTCAGCCAGACATGTCCACCTCTCCAGGGAACATGTGGATCAACTGTTTGGTCAGGGATATTTGCTTACACCTATGAAGTATCTGAGTCAGAACGGACAGTTTGCGTGTTTGGAGCAAGTGGCTGTCCAGGGGCCTAAGGGTGGATTTCAGAAAGTAAGGATACTGGGACCAGAGAGAGCAAAAGTCAGGTGGAGATGTCTGCCAGTGATTGCAGATTTCTGGGAATTGAACCTGTTGTAAGGACGTCGGGAGAGATAGACAATACACCTGGAATCAGATTAAAGGGACCCTCCGGAGAAGTAAGCCTTAAACAGGGAGTTATGGTAGCGGACAGACATATTCACATGACCCAGGCAGATGCAGCATGGTTTGGTGTGTCAGACCGGGACAGGGTGAATGTCAGGGTTCCGGGCCTAAGGGAGGTATTTTGAGCCATGTGGTGATTCGGGTTAGCACTGACAGCCGTTTGGATTTTCATATCGATACGGACGACGCCAATGCATTTCAGTTAAAGCAGGGGCAGTGGCTGCCTGTCAGAAAGGAAATGTTTGAATGATTTTAGGTACGATCAAAGGCAATGTGGTCTCTACAAGAAAATGCAGTAGTCTGGTTGGTTTTAAGCTTCTTCTGGTAGAACCATTCTATGGAGAAAAGAGAAATATCATTGTCGCGGCGGATACCATTGGCGCAGGAATCGGCGAATTGGTTCTGGTGACAACGGATAATACACACAGTACGCACTGGACCGGTCGGCTCCCGTAGATGCATTTGTGATTGGCATAGTGGATTCGCCGCCGCAGGCAGAACTGTAGGGATGCAGAGGATATAGCTTCCAGATTGCGATACAGACTTTAATGAAAGAGGACATAGATATGGAAAGATACATGCAGTGAAGACCAGCTTGTTTGGAAAAGGTCCATCGCACTACTGCCTGATGAACTAAAAAAGAGAGGACTTACAAGAGGCTTATTGTCACGGATTCCTTTTTGTATAAGAGCGGCGCTGCGGACCGGTAGGGGCCTGTCTTTTAATGGCCGGTCTGGAATATGCGGTGTATTATCTGGTACAGCCTAATCCCACGGTGCAGGTTGTGGAAGAGTGTCTGAAAGCCGCTGATGCCTTGGAAGTAGATGTCCTGGTGGCTGTGGGAGGCGGTTCCGCCATTGACACCGCTAAAGCTGTCAGTATTGTACTTGCAAACGGAGGGCATGTTAAGGACTATGAGGGGGTTGGCAAGTCCAGAAAGCCAGGAATCCCTATTGTAGCTGTCAATACCACGGCAGGTACCGGGTCCGAGGTGACATCTTTTTATATTGTCACGAACTCTGATACTCATTCCAAAATGTGTATGGTGGATACAAACTGTATGGTAACAATCGCCGTGGATGATACAGATTTTATGATGACAATGCCGAAAGGTCTTACCGCATCAACTGGAATGGATGCAATGACCCATGCGGTGGAAGCAGCAGTGGCAAAACGGGCAACGCCTTATACAGATAAAGATGCCTTGTGGGCTATTAGAACTATAAAAGAATATCTTCCTGCTGCCGTTTCCAATGGAAGCGATGTAAAGGCAAGAGAGATGATGGCTTACGCACAATACAGTGCCGGAATGGCATTTTCCAATGCAGGGCTGGGTATTATCCATGCCATGGCCCACGCACTGGGCGGCCGGTTTGGTCTTCCGCATGGACTCTGCAACGCTATATTGCTGCCCTGTGGTATGGAATTTAACGGTTCAGACAAAATGGCATCCCAGGCATTTAAAAAGGTGGCAGCCGCCCTTGATTTGCCAGGGATGGACTTAATGACTGGTTTTCAAGCGTCACAAGCATCTGCTGTATATCTAAGAGAATTTTCTGCATCGCTGGGTCTGCCCCAAAGATTGAGAGATATGGAAGTAAATCCCGAGGCTTTTGGTGAGTTGGCAGAGACGGCAATGGAAGATTCATGTATGGATGATAATCCCTTTAGGCCTACAAAGGAACAGGTGGAAGATGTGTACCGGAGGGCTTATTAAAAATAAGAAAAAGGTTATTGCTTAATTTCATAAGGTATGTTCAGATAATATTTTAAACTGCACGATTTTACGAAGAAGGAATATGGACAAAGAGTTATCAATCTTCCATATCTTTCAGATACGTATGAATAGTGCAGTTTTTTTAGAGTATTAAACGTGGGAAGTATTGAACCGCCGTAGTAAGGCAGGGTGGCATAATTGAAAGGAACCGTTGACAGCGGTTTGGCAGCTGAATACTGTTTTCTGGAATTTAGACCTAGCCAAGATAAGAAAAAAATTGTATAATTCAACTAAAACATAGCTAAGAACAGTATAATATAACTGTTTCAGAAAGGGGAGCATATATGTTAATTGGAGCATTGGAAGCAGGCGGCACAAAGATGGTGTGTGCCGTTGGAAAGGAAGACGGCACCATATTGGAGCAGGTATCCATACCTACCACCACGCCGGAGGAGACCATACCTAAGCTTATCGAATATTTTCAGGATAAGGAGATTGAAGCCCTGGGTGTGGCGGCTTTTGGCCTGTGGATGTGAAGCCGGAGTCAGAGACTTACGGATATATTCTGGACACGCCTAAGCTGGCATGGAGGCACAAGGATTTTCTGGGCAGGCTTAAGGATGAGCTCAAGGTTCCCATGGGACTGGATACGGATGTAAACGGCTCCTGTCTGGGAGAGGTGACATACGGATGTGCCAAGGGACTGGACAGCGTTATCTATATCACCATAGGAACCGGTGTGGGTGTGGGCGTATGCATCAATGGAACGCTGCTGCACGGAATGCTTCACCCCGAAGGAGGCCACATTCTTCTGACGCGCCATGAGGATGACCCAACGGGCGGTATCTGTCCTTATCACAAAAACTGTCTGGAGGGCTTTGCAAGCGGTCCCTCTATCGAGGCCAGATGGGGTAAAAAGGCCGTGGAACTGGTGGACAGGCCCGAGGTATGGGAGATGGAGAGCTATTACATTGCCCAGGCCCTTGTGGACTATATTGTGCTTCTTTCCCCCCAGAAAATCATTCTGGGCGGCGGAGTTATGCATCAGGAGCAGCTGTTCCCCATGATTCGCCAAAAGGTAAAGGAGATGTTAAACGGCTATATTAAGACAAAGGAACTGGAAGACATGGACAGCTACATTGTCCCGGCAAGCCTTCACGATGACCAGGGAATCATGGGATGCATAAAGCTGGGACTCAATGCATTACGGGCATGACTTCCTTTGGAGGATTTTGATACATGTTGAACAGACAGCCGGTAACTCGTTAAAAGGAATTGGCGAGAAGACAGGCAAACTATTTGAAAAACTGGGGGTCGTCACCATAGATGACCTTCTGGCCTATTATCCCAGGGCATACGATGCATACGAGGCTCCGGTGCCCATAGGGCAGTTAAAGGAGCAGACCATTATGGCTGTGGAGTCGGCGCTGGTGAGGGGAGCTGACCTGGTGCGCCTGGGCCATATGCAGATTGTCTCGGTACAGCTTAAGGACCTGACTGGATCCCTCCAGGTATCCTGGTATAACATGCCCTACATGAGGGCAAATTTAAAGACCGGCGTGAAGTATGTATCCGGGGCAGGGTGGTTAGGAAAAGGGGCCGGATGGTCATGGAACAGCCGGAGGTATTTACCCCGGAAAACTACGAGGTCCTGGCAGGCTCCATGCAGCCTGTATACGGACAGACCAGGGGTCTGAGCAATAAGACCATTGTACGGGCGCAGCAGATGGCCCTGGAAGTGCGGAAGATGGAGAGGGAGTACATGCCGCCGGATTTAAGGCGCAGGTATGAGCTGGCGGAAATCAATTACGCCATGGAACATATCCATTTTCCGGCTGACCAGACAGAGCTGCTCTTTGCCAGGAAACGTCTGGTATTTGACGAGTTCTTCATGTTCCTGGTTGGTGTCAGGCGTCTGAAGGAGCACAGGGAGGACAGGCATTCTGCTTTATGATAAAGGAGGCAGAAGAGGTGACCGCCTTTCAATCCAGTCTGCCATACGCCCTTACAGGGGCGCAGGAAAGGGCTCTGAGGGAAGTATATGACGATATGGGAAGCGGCCTGGTGATGAACCGCCTGATTCAGGGTGACGTGGGATCCGGCAAGACCATCATTGCTATTCTGGCCCTGCTGCAGGCTGCATATAATGGATACCAGGCGCGCTTATGGTACCCACGGAGGTGCTGGCCAGACAGCACTTTGAGTCCATAACCAGCCTTTTTGAAAAGCAGGGAATTGAAAAGGTTCCCGTACTGGTCACCGGCTCCATGACGGCCAAGGAAAAGCGTCTGGCATATGCAAAGATTGCCAGCCACGAGGCGGACATTATAATCGGCACACATGCCCTGATTCAGGAAAAGGTGGTGTACGACAACCTTGCCCTGGTTATCACCGACGAGCAGCACCGTTTTGGTGTGGGACAGAGGGAGCTTCTCAGCAGCAAGGGACAGGAACCCCATGTGCTGGTAATGAGCGCCACGCCCATTCCGCGTACACTGGCCATCATCCTGTACGGAGATTTGGATATATCCGTCATAGATGAACTGCCTGCGGGACGCCAGACCATAAAAAACTGTGTGGTGGATCCTGGCTATCGTCCAAAGCATATACATTCATTGAGCGCCAGGTGGCGGAGGGCCATCAGGCTTACGTTATCTGTCCCATGGTGGAGGAGAGCGAGATGATTGAGGCTGAGAATGTGCTGGATTACACCAAGGCCTGAAGAAAGCGCTGCCGCCGTCCGTTATAGTGGAATATCTCCACGGCAAGATGAAGGGCAAGGAGAAAAATGCCTTATGGAGCGCTTTGC
>ENA-OQCK01001001-OQCK01001001.1-human-gut-metagenome-genome-assembly--contig:-NODE-1001-length-12033-cov-2.525281_pt1 | contig 12033 bp, 20 predicted proteins | sample MGYA00242498_ERZ504578 | MGnify/ENA primary metagenome ERZ504578 (study PRJEB26092, sample SAMD00036229) | human gut metagenome | host: Homo sapiens | study: EMG produced TPA metagenomics assembly of... | reverse complement strand
AAAAAAATTTAATAAATTTTAGGAATTTCACCTCTTCCATCCGTATATAAGGGTAAAAGGAGGTAATCAGTTATGTATCGAACGATTAAAATAAGACTTCATGCAACAAAAGAACAAAAGGAGCATCTGCTTGCATATGAGGAGGTCTATCACACGGATTTACAGGATTTGATTCATCAGCTGCACAAGCACCCATCAGCATTAGATATGCGGATTTATGCTTTTCCGACGCGATTGAGGTTCACAGTCGCTGGTTGCTGTATCAGACAGCCTTGAAAATGTTCAACAGGCAGCTGGCGCATAAAAAAACATCCTATGGGAAATCGAGTACATGGGGACCGCGTTCTTTTCAAATAAAAAGCAGTCGTTTAACGCTGCATTATGGAAGACAATTTTCACACAGAAAGGACACTCTGCTTATGAAGCCGCTATCTCAGGAACTGCTGTCCCTGCAGGAGCATACGATTATCCGTATGGATCTAGTCCATGATGAGTTTTTCTGGTATGCGAATTTTCTTATCCGGAATGCTGCGAATGCATGAAATAGTGTAGCCATTTTCTGTAAAATATGCTACGATAATTAACGGTTACAGTTTGATAGAAGAGGTTCATATGAAAACAGATGGAATTATTTTGATGTTGACGGCACACTCTGGGATGCGACGCAGAGAATCGCTGAAGCATATACGGTTATTCTGGAGCGGGAAAAAATCGAAGATAAAGTTATAACAGCAGACATGCTTGCGTCTGTGATGGGTCTTTTGAATGAGGATATCGCGGCAAGACTGTTTCCTGAGCTATCCTATGAAAAGCGGATGCGACTTATCGAAACCTGCTGTGAATTCGAATGTGAGTATTTGCGAAAGCATGGCGGTAGGCTGTATCCCCATGTTGAGGATACTTTGGAAAAGCTATCAGCGCGGTATCCATTGTATATAGTATCAAATTGTCAGGATGGTTATATTGAGGCAATGTTTGCTGTACATGATCTTCAGAAATATTTCAGAGATTATGAATGCTCCGGAAGAACTGGGAAAGCGAAGTTTGAAAATCTGAAATCCATAGTGGAACGCAATCACCTGCAGCAGCCTGTTTATATCGGTGATACAAAGACAGATCAGGTATCCTGCTGTAAGGCAGGGATACCATTCATCTATGCTTCCTTTGGATTCGGTGAAGCGGATGATTATGCAGCAAGTGTGGATACATTTTCAAAGCTTGCTCAGCTGTTTTTGACAGAACAATAGCATTACGGTATTGATACAGAGGAAATGGAGGGTACGCATGAGTGAAGAAAAAAAAGAACAAAGCACAACTTCGGAATCTGGACTTGATCAGATTTCTTTGGATGACGAAAATAAGGAAGAGCTGATTGCGTCAGACAGTCTGGATAAAATGATGGAAGAGCTAAAAGCGGATGCGGACGGCAAGCCACAGCAAGCTACGCAGGAAATAGAAAAGCCAGTGAGCGCAGCTCCTGCTGAGAATGTGAAAAAGTATAAGCTGTTTTTTGTTTCCGATATGGATGAAGAAGCAGAGTATCTGCACAGCATGTCAGAGAAGGGCTTCATTTCGTAAGGAAAAACGGAATTCAATACATATTTAAAAAAGATACGCCGAAAAATTATTATTATCACCTTGGATATTATGAAAAAGATATTCGTGACCCTGACCAGTATGTGGAAAATTACAAAGAGGCGGGATGGGACAATATCTATCATGAAAAAGGCGAGTTTAATGGTGTGTGGAATTACTTTCGTACAGAGATGGAAACTGGCACAAAACCGGAGATTTTCAGTGATCGAACGTCAAGGATTGCTTTATATAAGCGACTTTTGACAAGCTGGAGGTCGTTGCTTACCATGCTGGCCATTTGTTCGGCTTTTATCATAGGGCTTCTCGCCTTTTTATGGCTGGGAGTAAATGCATCCTCCATTACTACATTAGGAATTCAGGTTTCCGGTGTGATTCTGCTTTTGATACTTGCGGTTTTTATTTTATATTTGCGGCTGTATCACAAAATAGGAAGAAAGCTTGAGGAGCTTGAAAAGCATTAGTACTGTATATAAAAAGCTGTAACGCGATTACTGTGAAAGCAATACGTTACAGCTTTTCTAATTCCCTATAAAGAAATCGAGGATATTCCATCCGGCATCTGTCTCCTGTTTATACAGCTCAGTATAACCGCAGCGAGTGCAGGAAACCGTGATAAATTTCTTGTTCTGTACATCGAAGATTTTTGAAAAATTACCGCCTGTTGCCTGAAATTGATCACTTTCATATTGTGTGTTACCACATTTCGGGCAGACATATTGTTTCTTCTCCATAAATACGCCTCCTTGTTTTTCTGATTATATCACGGAGATACAGAAAAAGGAAGATGGCATATATCAGCAGGGAGACTTTTCATGGTGCAGGGGCAGGGCTCCATGTCCAGAAGTACACAGCCATTTTCAGCAGAAGGTAGTGGATGTATCAAAATGACAGCTCTTACCGTTGCCTGATATCGATAAAATATTGTATAATAACAGAACGAGGTGAGAACATGCTTGATTTACAGAAACATAAGGAATATCTATGGAAGTATCTGTTGACATATGGAAAAGCCAGAAAAAAGCGGGAGGACTACCGGCAGCTGGTATTTCCATTTCAAGATATCGTGATAGAGGAAGGAAAGACAGTGGAGGATTATCGCAGTGAGGCTTTAAAGCAACAACTGGAGGCCTGCAGTTCGATAGAAGAGATATTTGATATGATTTCGCTGGAATACAAGGACTATTATTTTATGGAAATCAGCTCTCTGTTACATGATGACCAGACACTGTATTCCCATCTTTTGAAAAAGACAATGGATACAGCCGGAATCACAGATTACATTTCCGCGCACAACTATGAATATTTAATAAAATTCGCAGATGAAGAAACACAGCAGTTTATCACACAAAAGCTTACACAATAACGCAAAGAAGTCATGAAGCTGCGGTTTATCAGCATAAGCAAAAGGGATCAGGTACATCGTTTCTTTCGATACATTGATCCTTTTGAATTTAGCATGAGCACTGTCTGAACGGGACAATAGCTTCAAGCTCCTTTGGCTGTTTGATTCCCTTTCCATAACAGAGGGCAGGCACCGTCATAGCGGCGATGTATATAAGAAAAAAGTACATCTGAAAAAATGATTTTATCCAGAAAAAACGGAGATAACACCATCATTACAAGAGTATTGTTTTATTAAGAAAACCACACAGGCAAGCGTTTGTATGTTATGCTTCTCAAAGCGGTTAAAGGAATTGATAAAGCCAAATACGTAAGGATACTATCATTGTCTTTGTGCATCCTACATAACAAAGTCTTCGTCCTATGCAATAAGATTTTTCTGGTTAAATTTATCGATAGTAAGTAAAACGACATTTCATAAAACCTTTGCGAAAGTGAAAACCTACGAAATGGCAACAGGGAATGCCTTATCTATAGGTTTTCATTTCAAGCTTGTCCGTTTTTCTGCTTCAGTTAAGTCGACATTAGTAAAGCTGCAGCTGTTATCCAACAGCTGTTTTTTTTATGAAATTGAATAATCCCGGGAAAACAAGTGTTTTTTGCATATTTTTCAAAAAGAACCAAGTATGGTGCACAAAGCGAATTTATGAAGCATAGCAATTCTGAATCGTTTACGGTAAGATAAAGGTGCAAAAGAAACCGCATACAACGAAGGGAGGAATCGTTCGTGATTGACCGGATGACAGAAAAACCATACGCCTGCTGCTGGAACAAAAAGAACCGATCACCACGTCCGTGATTGCGAATGAAATCGGTGTTTCGAGAAGCAGCATCAAGCACAATCTGGATTATGTAAAGAAGACACTGCAGAAGGCAGGTGTCCTATTAAATTCCATCCCCGGTAAGTGTCTGGTTATCTGCGGATGATCATCAGCGAAAAGCTGTTTTACAGCTGCTACAGGAGAACAGTGATCATTCCTCATCCTATAATTACCGTAAAAAATATATACTGGATGTCTTGTTTGAATACAATTCCAGCTATACGATACAGCTGTTTGCCGAGGAACTGAACGTGGCACGCAACGTTATTACAAAGGATTTGGAGGTGCTGGAGCAGTGGCTGTTAAAATTTGATTTAAAAATTGTGAAGAAGCGCAATATGGGAATCGGCGTGGCGGGTGGAGAGTTTAATATCCGACAGGCGATTCTGGAGAATAATAAGGAGTTCATGAATGAAATCTATGGCAGTGAACAGGTGCCGGAGGGAATGGATTACCGCATTTCAGAAAAATTCTATAACTACTTTCTGGAAATGTATGACGACTTCGATATCCTGTATCTGCAGGAGCTGTTAAAGGATGTGGAGGATGATCTGGAAATGACATTCACGGATACCGACTACTGGCAGCTTATGGAATATGTTGCCGTGACGCTGCGCAGAGTTCGCAAGGGCAATGTTATTGTGGAAAAGAATATCATGAACAAGCTGAATGTCAATAACGATCAATACACTGCCGCTAAGAATCTGTTTGATACGGCAATTCACGGTCTGCAGGCCTATCTGGGACTGGAAATCCGATGCATGGCGGCTCAGTTCATCGTCTTCAGCAACCATGGACTGGATGATGAAATCAATATGGAATACTTTGATGCGATTACCAGGGAGTTTCTGGAGCATCTCAAAGCAATCGTCGCCAACAAGCGCTTTGTGATCAGTGAGGGACTTGTCCATGATGTGAGTCTCTTTATCCAGAAAAAGAAGGCGCAGGAGACCTTCGCCATATCCAAACGGTACGATTTCCGTCAGGATATCAAGCACCGTTTTCCCAGCCTGTACGGTATTACGCTGACAACGATCGAGGAAGTGGAATCCTGCCTGAAAATCAGCTTCACGGATGATGATATCGCCTATATCGTCATGCTGATCAACAATGCAATCGATGAATCGGATCATCCGTCAATGCCGTGTTTATCTCGCAGCCGATTTCCATACATCCAAGTATCAGGCGAATAAAATAATGCGCAATGTGGAAAATCTGGCCATCAGCAAGATTCTGCATTATGAGGATATAAAGGAAAGCTCCATTACTAAATTTGAATTGATTATTACGACCGTACCGCTGGAGCTGAAGAAAAATGTCCTGCTTGTCAGTCGCGAAATCAGCGATGACGATCTTGAAAAGATAAGCCGGGCAATTACAGAGAAGCAGAATGTGGAAGTAGCGGATTGGGATGAAGCCTTCCAGCTGTTTGATCCGAAGCTGATTCTGTGTGATGTGAATGCCAAGCGCAAGGAGGATGTCATATCCAGAGGCTGTCAGCTGCTCTATGAAAAAGGATATGTGAAAAAAGGTTTTGAGAAGAAGATATGGGAGCGGGAGAAGACAACACCGACTTCTATTGGAAACAGTATTGCAGTACCGCATGGCTATAAGACATATGTGAAAAAAAGCGGCATTGTTGTCATGCGTTTAAAGCGTCCGATGAACTGGACATACGAGGATCGTATTGAGATTGTATTTTTAATGGCCATTGATTTCAATACGCAGTCCGAAGTATATAACTTTTTCCAGCAATTCTATGCATTCATTGATGATCGATCAAATATCAAGGCCTTGAAGAATGCAAGGGATGAAATGGAAATCTGGGAGATTCTGCAGCAGAGTGGAATCACCGCATAGAAAGTGAGGAATACGATGAGATTTGGAGTAGATACCTTTATCTGGAGTGAAGTGTTTTCAGATAAGGATTTGTGGGTCATCACCAAGGCGGAGGAGCTGGGCTTTTCTACCATCGATATTGCCATTGCCCATCCGGAAACCTTTCCTACTGCTTTGGTAAAGGCAGAGCTGGCAAAGACGAAGCTGGAGGTTGTCACAACAACGACTCTGGACGCAAAGACGAATTTGATTTCTCCGGATGAGGCAATCCGTAAAAACGGAGTGGAGGCTCTCAAAAGACTGGTGGATATCAACAAAGAATTAGGCAGTACCATCCTCGGCGGTGTGAATTATGCCGGCTGGGGCTGTCTGAGCGGGAAACCGAAGACGGATGAGGAATGGAACCATTCTGTGGAAGCGATGCGTGAAGCTGCCCGGTATGCGAAGGAAACACATCCGCAGCTGCGAATATGCGTGGAGCCGGTGAACCGCTTTGAAACCCACTTCATCAATACTGCAAAGGAGGGCGTACGCTATTGCAAGGCGGTTGGCACCGGAAACATGGCAGTGCATCTGACTGCTTCCACATGATCCGCGAGGAGACCAGCTATAGGGAAGCGGTCGAAGTGTGTGGAAAAGCGTATCTGGGTTATGTGCATGTGTGTGAAAACAACCGCGGTATCCGGGAACGGGACTGGTACCGTGGGAGGAATTCTTCACAGCATTACATGACATCGGATATGAGGGACCCTGTGTCATTGAATCCTTTGATCCAAGCTTTGAAGAACTGAATGCGAACTGTGCCATATGGCGTAAATTTGCGGATACCGGAGAAGAGCTGGCTGTACAGGGATTAGCCAATTTAAAGCGTATTGCCGCCGGGCTGGGCGTATAAACAGCAGACATATTAAGGAGGATATATAGAAAATGTTAGTGAACATGAAAGAAATCTTGAAGGAAGCAGAAGAAAAGGGGTATGCCATCGGCTGTATCAACACACCGAATATGGAAACACTGCGTGCGGTTGTGGATGCGGCTGAGGAGCTGAATGTGCCGATCATTATCGACCATGCGCAGTACATGATCCATTGATTCCCATGGAAAGCATTGGTCCAAAGATGGTGGAGTATGCAAAGCAGGCAAAGGTGCCGGTATGTGTGCATCTGGATCATGGCAGTGATTACAGCTTCGTCATGCGTGCAATCCGCTGCGGCTTTTCCAGCATCATGTATGATCTGAGTGCGCTGCCGTTTGAAGAAAACATGGCAAAGCTGAAGGAATTTACGAAAATTGCTCACGATTTAAACATCACAGTGGAAGCTGAGTTGGGTATTATGACTAGCACGGAAGAAGATTCTCATGGAGGAAGCATGGGCTGGACACATGAAAGTATTAAAAAGACGTTTACCGATCCGGCACAGGCAGCGGAATTTGCGAGAGAAACCGGTGTGGATGCACTGGCGGTGTGCTTTGGAACAGCGCATGGCATCTATGCGGAACCGCCGCTACTGGATATCGAGAGAGTGAAGGCAATCCGAGCTGCAATGCCGAAGGAAACGCGCGTGGTCATGCATGGAGGCAGCGGAGTGGACGAAGAGCAGGTACGTGCAGCGATCACAGCAGGCTGTTCCAAGGTCAACTATTACAGCTACATGGCAACAGCCGCAAGCAGGCATATCCGGGAATACCTGAACGAACGGGATGGAAAAGCCTTCTGGCATGAGGTGGAAGAGGAAAGCTACCGCTTCATGAAAGAATATGCAAAGGGAGTACTGACTGTATTCAAAAACGGAAAGTAGCACCGGGGGTGAGGAATCGTTATGAACGAAGTAAATTTATCGAAGGTTTTGATCAGGGATACCGTTCTGCTGGATGTCGAGCCGTTTACGGATAAGGAAACCATGTTTGAAACACTGGCCGCAAAATTCGAGGCAGCCGGTATCGTGACAGATGCAAAGCAATATATCAAAGCGCTGGAGGAAAGGGAAACCCTGGGTTCCACCTATATGGGAAACATGATTGCACTGCCGCATGGCAAATGCGATGCTGTAGTAAAACCGGGGATAGGCTTCTGCCGCTGTAAGCAGACATTCCGCTACTGCTCCCATGATGAGGAGGGCGATGTACGCTATGTCTTCATGCTGGCGATTGCCGCTAATCAAAGCTCAGATCAGTATCTGCGGGTGCTTGCCACACTGGCCGGGCTGTTGACGCATGAAGAATTTATCGAAGTACTGGAGCATGCACAAAGCTATGAAGAAATCATTCAGGCTATCAATACCCTGCAATCGAATTGTGCGTAAGGAACACAATGGGAACGGAAAGGAAGGTGAATTTTATGAAAATCGTTGCAATTACATCCTGTGCAACAGGCATCGCTCATACGTATATGGCCGCAGAGGCTATTAAAAAGGAATGCAAAAAGAAGGGGTATGCGTGCAAGGTGGAGATGCAGGGAGCTTTAGGGATTGAAAACAAGCTCTCGGAAAAGGATATCAAGACGGCAGACCTGATCGTTTTTGCCAATGACGTGGGAATCAGTAAGGCAGAACGCTTTGACGCTTATAAGGATAAGATTGTCAGACATACACCGCATCAGGTGATTCAGAAGCCGGATATCATTTTCGAAACACTGAAATAATTCATACAGTATGTTATTTAGGAGACGAAAAAAGTCATGAAAGAAAAACTTAGTGAAATAAAAGGGGCACTGTTGACAGGTGTCAGCTATATGCTGCCATTCGTTATCGCCGGAGGAATACTGATTGCTCTGGGCTTCGCCATTGGCGGTTATGACATTCCCAATTCCGTGGAAGAATATGGGAACTTTCGCTTCAACCATCTTCTGGTTAGGAAAAAAGGCATTTGCTTAATGGTGCCGGTTCTGGGTGCCTATGTCGCCTATTCCATTGCGGATAAGCCCGGTATTGCTGTCGGTATGGTCGGCGGTGCACTTGCGGATATGCAGGGGTCCGGCTTCCTTGGTGCCTGATTGCAGGTATCATTGCCGGTTACCTTGTGAATCTGTTAAAGAAAATCAATCTGCCGATGGCATTGAAATCACTGCTGCCAACACTGATTATCCCGATCATCGGGGTAGGGGCAATCGGTTTGATCATGGTATACGTTATTGGTACACCGCTATCCGCATTAACAACGGCTTTAACCGATATGCTGAACTCTCTGGGAACCGGAAATCTTGTCCTGCTGGGTATCATCCAGGGCTTTATGCTTGCCTTTGATATGGGTGGTCCCTGCAATAAGGTTGCCTATGCCTTCGCGCTTGCTGCTATGGATGCCGGAAACTACATGCCGATGGCAGCGAACTTATCGGCAGTATGGCACCTCCGCTGGCAATCGCGGTTGCGGCACTGGTCGCAAAAACAAATTTACAAAGGAGGAACGTGCAGCGGTACCCGGTCTGTTTGCCGGAGCATTCGGTATGATCACCGAATTCGCCATTCCGTTTGCGGCCGCAAATCCACTGACGGTGATTCCTTCCCTGATGGCAGGCTCCGCAGTAGGCTGTGCATTATCCTATGTATTCGGATTGACCATGCGTGCACCGCATGGCGGCTTGTTTGTACTGTTCGCATTGAATAACGCACTTCTGTTTATTGTAGCACTTCTGATTGCCGGCGCAGTCAGTGCAGCTTACTGATCCTGCTGCGGAAGCCTGCAGTAGAAGCTGAAGAATAGGAAAGGACACAGGACTATGGCAAAACTATTTGATATCATGGGGAATTTCCCTTTAAAGCAGAGGATAAGAAACCGACGCTGATTCGCAAGAGCGAGTATTCCACAGCGCTGTATCCACCTAACAATGCATTTACCTCTGACAACACCTTTACGATGGTTACGACGGATACCTTCATGCTCGGTATCTATGAGCTGGGTCCGGGCGGTGTCTTTGCACCGCTGGATATCCATCCCGGTGATGAATCCTATTACATCCTGAACGGTCCGGTCGTACAGCGAAGCGGAAACGGACAGTTTGCTTATCTGGAAACTGGAGAAGGGCTGTTCATGCCGGAGGGTGCATGGCACTGCTGTCACAATTTCTCCGATCAGAAGGCAAGGATCCTGTATTTCATCACACCGAAGGCATGGAGTGAGTCGATTCCGCCTGCTGTGATTCCAAGCGATGAGGAAACGAAGTTCTATAAGGGACCAAACAACGATACACTTCCGGATATGCGTGGAAGGATTCAGGATATCTCCCGTCAGGGCTGTACGGATGATATCGGTGCATGGCCGGTAGATCCCAGGGAAGCAAGAGAAACCGGTGCGGTCTATGCGGTCCGGGATTTTGAAAAGCTGAACAATGTGCATGGAACCAGGCATCCGATGCTGATGCGTTTCATCACCAGCAATGATTACGGTCACTTCGGGGAATTCATACTGCCGGCAGGCGGCTATGGACCAAGATGCTCCGATCCGGATACCCATGAAGGGGATGCGGCACTGTATTGTGTAGAGGGCCCGGTAACAGTCAATCTGGTCGATCTGGAGGAAAGCTTCGTACTGGAGCCGGAGGATACCTTCTTTATCCCGTCAGGAGTGAAGTATCAGCTGGTGAACTTTGAAAATCATCCGGTAAAAACGGTTTTCGCAATCACGAAGCTGTAGCTGGCAGGGAAGGCCGTGAGTGAATCGCTTGCGGCTTTTCTTCCTATCCGGCAGAGGAGCAAAGGATAGGATATATTGGGACAAACGGATGTTACTTGCGGGCAACTCGCAGGGAGGAAAGGAGCACTTATGAAGCTGGTAATCGGATGTGATGAGGCGGCATACCGCCTGAAGGAAGCAATGAAGGAAACTATCATACAGCTGGGGCATGAGGTGAAGGATATCGGGGTCTATCATGAAGCGCCGTCCCTGTACCCGGACATTGCGCAAAAGCTGTGCGCATGTATCACGGATGGAAGCTGTGAACGCGGTATCCTGCTGTGCGGGACCGGTATCGGTATGGCGATCACTGCCAATAAGATTCCCGGTATCCGTGCGGCGGTCGGACATGATCTGTTCTCTGTGGAGCGCAGCATCAAATCCAATGACTGTCAGGTGCTGTGCATGGGAGCAAGAGTCATAGCAGCGCAATATGCAAGGCTGCTGGTGGAACGCTGGCTGGAATGCAGCTTTGCCGGCGGTGCCAGTGCTGAAAAGGTGGCACGTATCATGGAAATCGAACAGGAATACAGAAGATAAGGAGGTGCAGGGAATGCAGAGAATCATCAATGATCCCAACATGGTCGTAGAGGATATGCTGAAGGGATTTGCGAAATGTCATCGGGATATCATCCATGTGGATGAAGAAAATCCAGAGTCATCATCAGCAATTCCTTCAATAAACAGAAAAAGGTGGGGATCGTAACCGGAGGAGGGAGCGGACATAAACCGGCCTTCATCGGCTACTGCGGAGAACACATGACAGATGCGGTCGCTGTGGGGGAAATCTTTTCCTCACCGACAGCCAAGAGCTCTATGACAGTATCCGTGCGGTGGATCAGGGCATGGGAGTGGCAGTGCTGTATGGCAATTATGCCGGAGATAATATGAACGTGAAGATGGCGATGGAGCTTGCAGAGGATGATGACATCGAGGTAAGAACCGTAGTGGCGAATGACGATGTGGCAAGTGCGCCGAAGGAAGACATCACCAAGCGAAGAGGTGTGGCGGGGGAAATCTTTCTATGGAAGGTCGGCGGAGCGAAAGCGGCACAGGGAGCTGATCTGGATGCGGTCATCTCTGCCGCACAAAAGGCAATCGAGAATACAAGAAGCGTGGGTGTCGGACTGGGACCGTGTACAATACCGGCAAACGGAAAGCCGAACTTCCAGATCGAGCCGGGAACGATGGAGTTTGGAATCGGACATCACGGAGAGCCGGGCGTATGTGTAAAACCGCTGGGGTCCGCGAAGCAGATGGCACAGGAGATGGTGGATATGGTCATCCGCGATGTACCGTTTAAAAGCGGGGATGAGGTGGCGGTACTGGTGAGCGGTCTGGGGGCAACGCCTGTCATGGAGCAGTATATCTTCTATCATGAGGTGGAGGAGCTGTTACAGCAGACAGGTATCCGGGTATACCGTTCGTATGTGGGGAACTATTTCACGTCACTGGAGATGAATGGTGTAACGCTGACGATGATGAAGCTGGATGAAGAATTGAAAGAATGTCTGGATATGGATAGTGCATGTGTGGGACTGACACAGGTGAGGAGACCGTGATGGAATATATCCGAAATGAGAAGAATGTGAAGATAGCGGAAGCGATATGTGAAGCGATCCACGAGAATGCAGCATATCTGAGTGAGATCGACGGTGCAATCGGAGACGGGGATCACGGAGTCAATATGAACAAGGGGTTTCTGATG
>ENA-OQCK01001000-OQCK01001000.1-human-gut-metagenome-genome-assembly--contig:-NODE-1000-length-12034-cov-1.399681_pt1 | contig 12034 bp, 20 predicted proteins | sample MGYA00242498_ERZ504578 | MGnify/ENA primary metagenome ERZ504578 (study PRJEB26092, sample SAMD00036229) | human gut metagenome | host: Homo sapiens | study: EMG produced TPA metagenomics assembly of... | reverse complement strand
GCTTTTCAGGCATTTTTCAATTCGGAATGGCCGATTTGTTTCCAGATATCACCTATTCGTTTTATGATGTTTGGGCAGAATTATTTAAAATTCCTTATCGTTGTCCGAAGCTGAATGAACGGCTGGAGATCGAGAAAAATGACTATTTGCAGAGAAATGGCGGAATCGTCTTTCCAAATCCAAATGCTCCCACGGGCGTAGAGCTTTCCCTTGAGAACATAGAGGAAATCGTCAGGAAAACCAGGATGTGGTGGTGATTGTGGATGAGGCCTACGTGGACTTTGGAGCTCGGTCGCGCTGCCTCTGGTGGAAAAGTACGACAACCTGCTGGTGGTTCAAACATTTTCTAAATCTCGTTCTATGGCGGGAATGAGGATTGGATATGCTTTTGGAAGTGAAGCATTAATTAAGTATCTGAACGACGTGAAATATTCCTTTAATTCCTATACGATGAATCGTACTTCCCTGGTCTTAGGGGCTGCCGCGGTGAGAGACAGGAAGTATTTTGAAGAGACGGTGCAGAAGATTCAGCAGACCCGAGAGTGGACAAAGCAAGAGCTGAAAAAGCTGGGATTTGAGTTTGCGGACTCAAAGGCAAACTTATCTTTGTGACCCATCCTCAGTATGAGGCAAAAGAGCTGTTTGAAGCTTTGAGGCAGGAACATATTTACGTGCGATATTTTGATAAACCGAGGATTAACCGATATCTGAGAATTACCATTGGAACTCCTCAGGAGATGGAGATTTTGGTTGAATTTTTGAAAAATATATAAAGAAATAGTGGAGGAAATTTATGGAATCACTGGTACAATGGTTTACGGCAACTTTATCCCCTTATATTTCTGAATATGCGGTTATTTTTATTATCTCTCTGATGCCAATTCTGGAGGTAAGAGGGGGACTGCTGGCTGCGAGTCTTTTGAAGATTCCTGAGCTGCAGGCGATTCCCATCTGTGTGATCGGCAATGTGCTGCCGATTCCCTTTATACTTCTTTTTATCAGACAGATATTCAAATGGATGAAAAAGATCGAGCTGTTCCGCGGATTGGTGGAAAAGCTGGAAAAGAGAGCGTTGGGAAAAAGCGATCGGATTAAAAAGTATGAATTCTGGGGCTGATGCTTTTGTGGGAATTCCTCTGCCGGGTACAGGGGCATGGACGGGGGCGCTGATTGCTTCCCTGTTGGAAATTGATATCAAAAAGTCTTCGCTGGCGATTCTATGCGGCGTTGCGTTGGCGACGGTTATCATGTATGTGGTGTCCTACCTGATTGTGGGAAATATAGTTCAATGAGCAGAAGGGGAACTTCGTTGTGCACGGGGTTCTCTTTTGATTTCTCAGGGATAAGAGATCGATAGAAAAAGAAAGACAGGTGAAGATAAGATGATGGATGTGAAAGTGTTTCAGGAAAAGCTGCGGGAGATCATTTCTGCCGCAAAAGTGGAGAAAAGGGAATTTAGCCGTGAGAAAATTCAGCAATTCTTTCAAGGGGAGGAGTTAGAGGAGTCTCAGATAGATAAAATTCAGGCATATCTAAAGGCTCAGACTGCCAGTTCGGGAGAAATTCAGACAGAGGAGTCTCCGGCTGTGCAGGTGAAGGCGGTCCCGCTTTCTGCGGACGAACAGAGATATTTAGAAGACTATGAGGAGAACTTGCAATGGCTGTCTCCCCCGGAAACTCGAGAGCTAGAAAAATTATATCAGGCTATGAGTGCAGGGGAAACCCAGGCACAGTCCAGACTGGTCCAACTGTTTCTGCCAGAAGTCGTAAAGATCGCTAAGCGTCTCCACACAGAAGAAGATTATCTGGGTGATATGATTCAGGAAGGAAATGTGGCACTGATGTCAGCTCTGAATCAGTGGAGGCCTGACGGGGAACCGGGAGAATGCTGAGAAGGCAAATAGAGGCGGGAATCTGCGGTATGGTAAGTCAAAGTGAACGACAGAAATTAGAAGACGATATTCTGGTGGAAAAAAGTCCGCAAATTAGAGGCGGCGGTGAGAGAACTGACAGAAGAGAACGAAGAGAAGAAATTCAGTGTAGAGGAGCTCTCCATTCTCTTGGATATGGACACGGATGAGATCAGAGATATTCTCAGACTTACCGGGGATGCCTGATCGAGTTTGAATAAAATTGCAAGAAGCGTATATGCTAGAATGAAAGGGTTTCTGGAAATTCACAGGGTGTAGAGGAGATCTGAGAATGGGAATTCTAATAGCATTGCTTCGGGAGCGCTGATGAGTATTCAAGGAGTTTTTAACACAGAAGTGACGAAACAGACCAGCCTTTGGGTATCCACAGGATGGGTACAATTATCAGCTTTTTTAGTCTGTGTGGTGGCGTGGCTGTACAATGGCAGACAAAGTGTAGGTGCACTGATGCAGGTGGACAACAAATATACGCTGTTGGGTGGTGTCATAGGAGCTTTTATTACTGTGACGGTTATTCAGAGCATGAGTCAGTTAGGGCCTGCGAAGGCGGCGATGTTGATAGTGATTTCTCAGTTGGCAGTTGCCTATTTAATCGAGTTGTTTGGGATGTTTGGTGTGGACAAAGAGCCTTTTGAGTGGAGAAAGGTATTAGGAATGGCTATTGCGATTGTGGGAATTGTGATTTTAAGTGGGAATAAACACTGAGCGGCTAAATCCTCACTTATGGCTAAGCGCATATGTCTGATAAGAGCAAAATTTCTCTGCGAGCGAGCTTGCCTCGAATTTGCTCTTATCAGCCGCATGGCTAAATAGTTACCAAAAATGGCAGGAGTTTGACTTTGTACTTGTAATTTGATGGGCAAATTCGATAAAATAAAAGTGGTTATGTATACTGTCGGGGACTTTACATTGATAAAATGTAAGGAGTGACAGAAATGAGAAGTAAGAAAAGTCTATTCAGTTGTCTGCTTTACCTGTTCGTGTGCCTGACTGTGTTTTCAGGCTGTGGGAAAAGCGAGGAGGAATTCTTGCTGACAGAGGAGAACGTGGCAGCGGAGAGTGAACAAGAAGAGGCTGAGGAGGAAAGTGAGAACGAATCCCAGGATGAGTCAGGAACTGTCCAAAACATACAGATCTGTGTGGACTTATGCGGGGCGGTGGCGAATCCGGGGGTTTATTTTTTAGAGGAAGGCAGCCGTCTGTACGAGGTTGTGGAGATGGCCGGTGGTTACACACCTGAAGCGGCTCTGGGGGTGTTGAATCAGGCCCAAGTACTGACAGACGGTCAGCAAATCCGCGTGCTGACTCAGGAGGAGCTTCAAAGTCAGCCGGAGCTAGCTGGTCAGACAGAAAGCGCCGGCTCTGAACAACCAGGGGAGTCGGGTGGAAAAGTAAATATAAATACCGCTGATGCACAGACCCTGATGACTTTAAATGGAATCGGCGAAAGCCGTGCACAGGCAATTCTTACGTATAGAGAAGAGAACGGTTTGTTCCAGAGTGTGGAGCAGATTAAGGAAGTCAGCGGCATCGGTGATGGTATTTTTAGCCGTATTAAAGATGAGATTGTGATAGAATAGGAGAGAACCCATGAGCAAAAAGGTGTTGGTAGTAGATGATGAGAAATTGATTGTCAAAGGCATCCGCTTCAGCTTGGAGCAAGATGATATGGATGTGGACTGTGCCTATGACGGAGAGGAAGCTCTGGAATTGGCGAAGGCAAACAAATACGATATTATTCTGCTGGATCTTATGCTTCCAAAGATGGATGGTCTGGAAGTGTGTCAGCAGATTCGGGAGTTTTCGGATGTGCCTATTGTGATGTTGACTGCTAAGGGAGAAGACATGGACAAGATCTTAGGGCTGGAATACGGGGCGGATGACTATATTACCAAGCCTTTTAACATCTTGGAAGTAAAAGCAAGGATTAAGGCAATCATGCGTCGGGCACATCAGGAGGCAAAAACCCAGGAGAAGGCAAAGACTGTCAGGTGGGAGAACTGAAATGGACTGCGAGAGCCGCAGAGTCTTTATCGGAGATAAGGAGATTAATCTGACAGCAAAAGAATTTGATGTCTTGGAACTGCTGGTATTCAATCCTAACAAGGTCTACAGCAGAGAAAATCTGTTAAATATTGTCTGGGGTTATGAGTATCCTGGCGATGTGAGAACGGTGGATGTACATATTCGGAGACTTCGGGAAAAAATTGAGTCCAATCCCAGCGAACCGAAATACGTGCATACCAAGTGGGGAGTCGGATACTATTTTCAGGCTTAGAAAAAGTGAGGGCAGGAGGGTTCTGAGAAATCAGGATTCTCCTGTTCTTGTGCGATAAGCCCGGCAAAAGGAGAATTCAATGAAAAAAACGCAAAAGAAATCAAAGTTCTTCAAAAGTCTCCGGTTTCGGATTATGTTTATCCTGTTTATTTTGGGGATTGTGCAGTGTGATCGTGGCGGCAAGCATCATAGGAACTTATGAGGAGAGAGCTGTATCTGTCAGAATCAGCAATGTTAAGAACCAGTGTGATATTATCTCGAATATGCTGATTAACGAAGGATATATGAGCGATCAAAGTTCCGTGTCCATAAACAGTAAGTTGGAGATGTTTTCCAGTGTCTACAGCGGTCGGGTGATGGTTGTGGACTTGGATTTTCGGATTATAAAGGATACTTATAACCTAGATGAAGGAAAAACGCTGATCTCAGAGGACGTGATTAAGTGTTACCGGGGAGAGGTGAGTACCCAATATAATGAGAAGAGTCAGTTTATCGAGATGGCTTTTCCGATTCAGGGGGAGGATGCCAGTAAAATCTACGGGGTTATCTATGTGAATGTATCTACAAACGAGATTGCTTCCAATATCGAGCTCTTGGAACAGAGAGAGATTCTGATACTGGGAATTATCGCTGTGTTAGTAATTGTCTTAGGTTATGTACTGTTCCAGTCTCCTTGTGAAGCCTTTTGCGAGAGTGACAAAGGCATCGAGGATTTGACAGACGGGTATCAAAAGATGAGATTTCAGTACCAGACTACACAGAGACAGAATTGATTACGGAAGCATTTAATAAAATGCTGAGCCGCATGAAAGTGCTGGATGAGTCGAGACAGGAGTTCGTATCCAACGTGTCCCATGAATTGAAGACACCTATGACTTCCATGAAAGTACTGGCAGATTCATTGGTGGGGCAGAAAAAACGTGCCTGAGGAACTGTATCAGGAGTTTCTTCAGGATATCACAGTAGAGATAGACAGGGAGAATAAGATTATCACAGATCTGTTGTCTCTGGTGAAACTGGATAAGAAAGCCTCAGATTTGACGGTGGAACATCTAAATATTAATGAGCTTTTGGAGGCCATTTTGAAACGGTTAAGGCCGATAGCGGACAAACGGAATATCGACTTGATTCTGGATAGTTTCCGTCCTGTGGATGCAGATGTGGATGAGGTCAAATTCACCCTGGCCATCAGCAATTTAGTGGAGAATGGCATCAAGTATAATGTGGATGATGGATGGGTGAGAGTTTCCCTGGATGCAGATTACAAGTATTTCTATGTGACTGTGGCCGATTCGGGAATGGGAATTCCTGAGGAGAGCATTGAGCGGATTTTCGAGAGGTTCTATCGGGTGGACAAGTCCCACTCTAGGGAGATCGGAGGTACTGGCCTGGGTCTGGCCATCACGAAGAGTGCGGTTTTAATGCACCATGGGTCATAAAAGTATTCAGCAAGGAGGACGAAGGAACTACATTTTCTGTCAGGATTCCTTTGTCTTATATACCATAGGAGGTACCGGAATGAAGATAAGACGATATCTGTTGCTGCCAGTTCTCCTGTGCCTTTTGTATCCTTGGTGGATGCAAAATGCCGGAGGTACTGGAAATAGAGGAAGCGAAAGAGGATAAGACGGAAGAGGGGACTTATTCTGTCTATTATATGAATATGGACGAGACGGGACTGGAAAAGGATTCTGTGAAAGCAGAGGACAAAAACACGGAGGCAACTGTGGAAAAGCTTCTGGATATTTTGGACAACGAAAACCAAAGGAAAATATGCAGGCCCTGCTGCCCAAAGATGTGAACATTAATTCCTATGCGATTCGCAAAGAGACGGTTGTCATCGATTTTAACAAAGGGTACCGGAAGATGAAGACCGTCAGAGAAATTCTGGCCAGAGCGGGGATTGTGAAGACTTTGCTTCAGATTCCCGGAATCCAGGAGGTAGAGTTTACAGTAGATGGGGAGGCGCTGGTGGATTCCAAAGGAGATCCAATAGGAGCGATGAATGTGAATACATTTGTGGAACATGCCGGCACGGACATCAACAACTATCAGTACACCACGCTGACGCTGTATTTCACCAACAAAGATGGGGATAAACTGATTCCAGAGAATAGAAGTGTGTATTACAGCAGCAACCTTCCTCTGGAGAGAGTCGTGATGGAACAGTTGTTGAAAGGGCCGAGAGAAGATGGAGTGTGCCCAACTCTTCCAGAGAAGACGAACCTTTTGGGAATCACAATCTCTGAAAACACCTGTTATGTGAATTTTGACGATACTTTTGTGGATGAAGCGCTGGCGGTACAGGAAAGCATTCCTATCTACTCGATTGTGAATTCTCTGATCGATGCCTGCCAGGTGAAGCAGGTGCAGATTTCTGTCAACGGAGAGAGCAAAATGACTTTTCGGGAGACGATGAATCTAAATAAATTTTATAAAAAGAACAAGAAATTAGTTGCGTCGAATCCATCCTGAGAGGAGGGACTGATTGAGAACACGACCAATCTGTGGCTTATGTCTTTTCCTGATGCTGGGGATTTGGGCGGCAGATTTGCTGGGTCTTTCCGTGTTTCGCGAAAGACCCCTGCCCGCCGGACTGGAAAGCAAGGTTCTGGGAGAGCAAGTGGCTGTCCAGGGCATATTGAAGGAAAAGACGGAACAGGAAGAAAATTTTTCTATTTGTCTGACTCATACATTTCTTATTTTTCATTCGAAAAAAATTCCAATTAACAATTTAAAAATTTATATGGAGGAGGTAGTCTCACTGCCCCTTGGAACGCAGGTGGAAATTCAGGGAAAGCTAAAGGAGATAGAAGGGCCCAGCAATCCGGGAGAGTTTGACAGCAAGCTATACTATGAGACCCAGGGAATCTATTACCAGATGAGCCAAGGGGAGCTTCTGAGATATTCCAGAGGATACAGTCGGTACCAGGAAACTGTCAGCCAGGTGAAAGAAAGACTGATTCAGTGTTTTCAAGAAATTGCGGGAAAACATGCGGGAGTCTTTCAGGCAATGATTCTCGGAGATAAGAGCAATCTGGACGAGCGTATCAAAAGTCAATATCAGCTGGCGGGAATTATACATATTTTGGCAATCTCTGGACTGCATCTGTCGGTGTTAGGAAGCGGTCTTTACAGGCTGATGAAACGGCTGGGAGCTGGCAATGGTCTGGCGGGTGTGGTATCTCTGGCAATCATTCTTCAGTATGGCGTTTTGACAGGAGAAAGCGTGGCGACGATGCGTGCGGTGACGATGTTTCTGATGGGGATTGGCGCTAAGATATTGGGAAGGTGCTATGATCTTCTCACATCCATGTCTATGGCAGCAGTCTTGATTCTGCTGGAATGTCCCGCATGCCTGTATTACAGTGGATTTTACTGTCCTTCGGAGCAGTTTTGGGACTGGGCTGGATTCTTCCAGTTTTGGAAGAGGCTTTTTCGGGAATACGTCTGTTGAAGCCTTTTTTGGGAGCTGTCAGTGTGAATCTGGTAATGGTTCCGCTGCTGTTGCATTTTTTCAGCGAGGTCTCTTTGTTGGGGCTTTTGCTAAATCTGTTGGTGATTCCCACAGTGGCGGCTGTGTTGGTCAGCGGACTGGGCGGAGTGCTTGTCGGACTGATATTTTTGCCACTGGGAAAGCTTCTGATTCTGCCGGGAAGAGCCCTCTTGGAGTTATACGATATTTTGGGAACTCTGTGCTGCCGTCTGCCCTTTTGTTCCTGGGTAGGAGGAAGACCTCAGCTTTGGCAGATGGCGGTTTACTATGGAATCCTGATATTGGCTGTGGAAGGACTGAGGAGGGTTCGTGGGAGAAGGTAAGAAGGCCAGTCTTGGTGAGAGGCTTGTGGGTGTGTATCTGCCTGTTCTCTTTGAATTTTCTGAGTTGGCAGGACAGGGCGGGTCTGAGAATTACCTGCCTGGATGTGGGGCAGGGAGACGCGATTGTCTGGGAAAAAGAAGGCGGCGAGTGCTATCTGATGGATGGAGGCAGCACCAGCCAGTCTCAGTGCGGTATTTACCAGATACTTCCCTATGTGAAGAGCAGAGGGATTTCCAGGATTACCGCAGCTTTTATTACCCATACGGACGAAGATCACTACAATGGAATTGCACAGATTTTGGAATCGCAGATTGCCCATACGACCTCTGTGAGGATACAGAAATTGATTTTACCGGCCTGGAAGAACTGTCCAAAGGCATACCGAGATTTGGAGGCACTGGCGAGGAAGGCGGGGATTTCTGTGGAATATCTGAAAAAAGGAGATGTGATGGTCTCGGGAGAGCTGAGACTTCGCTTTTTACAACCGGAACAGGAAAATGACTTGGAGGATGTCAATGGAGGTTCCTGGTGGCAGAGGATGGAGTATGGCAATTTTCGGGGAATGTTCACGGGGGATACCGGTGAGGAGCAGGAATTGGAAATACTGGAAGAGCTGCGTCCATGTACTTATTTGAAAGTCGCCCACCATGGTTCTAAGGTCTAGCTGTGAGGAGTTCTGAAAGGTGAAGCCGAAGCTGAGTGTGATTTCAGTGGCCAAAACAATCTCTACCATCATCCTCATCCAGATACGCTGGAACGCCTGAGAAAATGGAGCGGTCAGATCTACATGACGAAAGACGAGGGAGCGGTGATGCTTTGGACAGATGGAGATAGAGTGAGGGCGAACGGATTTCTGCACAAGGAGGGGTGAGAATGTGTCCTTTACTGGGAGGAAAAATCGTGGTAACATGGAAAAAGATTTACTCTTGGAATCCCAGTATAAATAGGTTTTGAGGGTATATAAAGAAAGAGCGGAGGACCAGCCGTGAAAAGTATACAAGAAGACATTAAGAATCAGCAGTTTAAACCGGTTTATCTGCTGTTTGGAGAAGAGACTTATCTGAGGCAGCAGTATAAGCAGAAGCTTTTGGATGCGCTGATGCCAGAGGAAGATACGATGAATTACAGCAGGTATGAGGGAAAAGGCGTTGAACCCAGGGAGATCATAGATCTGGCGGAGACCATGCCCTTCTTTGCGGACCGCAGAGTGATACTGCTGGAGGACACGGGATTTTTTAAAAATAAATGCGAAGAGCTGGCAGAGTATTTTAAGCAGCTTCCTGACTATCTGTGTATGATCTTTGTGGAGTCAGAGGTGGACAAGAGAGGAAAAATGTACAAAGCGGCGAAGGCGGCAGGAAGGGTTACGGAGTTTGCCGTGCAGAATATCCAGACACTGACGAGATGGGTTTTGCAGATGCTTGGCAGGGAGGGAAAGCGGATTACCCAAAGAGATATGGAGCTTTTTCTGACAAAGACGGGGACAGACATGGGAAATATCCGGATGGAACTGGAAAAACTGTTGGTCTACACGATGGGAAGAGATATCGTGAGCAGTGCAGATATAGAGGCGGTGTGTACGACTCAGACCAGCAACAAAATTTTTGACATGGTCCGGGCAGTGACGGAGCGGAATCAAAAAAAGGCACTGGATTTATACAATGACCTGCTTACTTTAAAAGAGCCGCCCATGAGGATTTTGTTTTATTAGCGAAACAGTTTCAACCAATTAATGATAACGAAAGAAATGTCGGAGAAAGGTATGGACAGCCGGAGATTGCCAGCCAGCTGGGGGTACCGCCGTTTGTAGTCAGGAATTATTTTCAAATCGTGAAAAGGTACCGACTCAGTCAGCTTCGGCAGGCCGTGGAGGATTTCACAGAGGCGGAAGAGCTGGTGAAGACTGGACGCCTGGGAGATGTGCTGAGTGTGGAGCTTTTGATTGTCAAGTACAGCAGCGGAGAATGAGGGAGGCGGTGTGAAGAAGCCTTACCTATAATAAAAAAGGCAGCCACTGACGGAATGGCTGCCTTTTGCATGTTTTTTATTCGAATAAAATATAAATTTATTAGCCGATGCTGTTTACGGCCTTGGTCAAACGAGAAATTTTTCTTGCGCAGTTATTTTTGTGGTAAACACCTTTTGAAGTAGCTTTGCTGATGGTGGATACAGCATTCACCAATGCAGCGCTTGCAGCCTCTTTGTCTTTCTTTGCCACTGCTGTCTCTACTTTTTTAATAGAAGTCTTAACTGCAGATTTGATAGCTTTGTTTCTCGCAGCTTTTGTTCTGTTTACTAAAATTCTTTTTTTTGCAGATTTAATATTTGCCAATGTGTACACCTCCAATTTATCGCGATTTGTCGAGTTTTGAATTCTTCCTCAGAAATAGACACGGACATCTCTAAGGAAACATGCTATATAGTTTAGTATAAGTGGTTCCTGTTGTCAATACATAATTCCGTAAAAAGTGCAGATATATAGAAAAAGGTTACTAATCACGGCCGATTCGGAGTTGTGAATAGTAACAGAAAATGGCTGCTGTTTACAGTTGGGTTTCGGCACCTGTGGACAGCGGCAGAAGAACGGCAGTTAAATAAAAGCCTATGGAGGGAGAAAGATGTTGGAAAATTACAGAATCCGTACAGACCTGGCATTGGAGACTACAGAGAGGTTCAAAGAGGACAACGTGGAGATTCGTGGTGTGGTTATTCACGAGAATTACGATCAAGAGAAGGATATTCGAACGACAGTGGTGAAGATTGAGACAGAAAATGGGGCGAAGGCAATGGGCCGTCCCCAGGGTACCTATATTACGATTGAGGCTCCGAATCTGTCTATTCCAGACGAGGACTACCACAGAGAGATCTCGGAGGAGATTGCGCGTCACCTGCGGCAGCTGATTAATCTGAAAGAGGAGACATCGGTCTTGGTGGTGGGGCTGGGAAACCGGGAGATCACACCGGATGCCTCGGGCCGCACGTGGTTGGCAATCTGCGCATGACACGGCATATTATCCGAGAGTACGGAATCTCCGGCATGGGTGAGGAGAAGGCGCATCGGGTCAGCGGTATTGTGCCGGGAGTCATGGCACAGACCGGCATGGAAACGCTGGAGATTATTCAAGGCGTAGTGGCGGAGACGAAGCCAGAGGTGGTGATTGCCATTGATGCGTTGGCGGCGCGGAGCACGAAGCGGCTGAACCGGACAATTCAAATCACGGATACAGGTATCAACCCCGGGTCGGGAGTGGGAAACCACAGAGAAGGAATCAATGAGGAAAATCTTCAGGTAAAGGTGATTGGAATCGGCATTCCCACTGTGGTAGATGCGGCTACGATTGTCCATGACGCCATGTCTCATCTGTTGGAAGCCTTAGATGAAGCTGAACAGAAAGAATTTTTGGAGGAAATGATCTCTCCGCAGCTTCACAGCCTGTTTGTGACGCCGAAGGACGTGGATGAGACGATCAAGAGGCTGGGCTATACGCTCTCTGAAGGATTGAATATGGCTTTTGCGCAAGTATAGAGGACTTTGGGAGACAAATCGTCATATACATTCTAAAGAGGTGATTAGGTGACGAGATTCCAAAAAGCGTTCTGCATAATTTTATGCTTATGTCTGGTGGGAATTCCCATGATGAGAAAAGCGGACTTAATCCAGATACCACAGATAAAAAGCGATGATCTGGAACGCCTCTGGAAGCGTCTTCCGATATACGGTTATTTACAGGAAAAGTCGGTGTGGGAACCCAAGAAAGAAGATCCTGAGACCTATGAAAAGATTGTGCAGGCTAACGAAGAGTATCTGGAAGGAAAGGTGCTGGACGAGAATCAGGAGTTGGTTCAGCAGGAAGCGCAGAAAGAACAGGAGGAAAAACAGAAGGAAGAAGAACTTCAAAAGGAAAAAGAGGAGAAGGAGCAAGAGGCTGCTGAGACAGCGGTAACGCCGCACCCGGTTCTCGACCTGTCGCCGGAGAGGCTGGCGGATTATAACTATCTTCTGAA
>ENA-OQCK01000999-OQCK01000999.1-human-gut-metagenome-genome-assembly--contig:-NODE-999-length-12046-cov-2.086501_pt1 | contig 12046 bp, 16 predicted proteins | sample MGYA00242498_ERZ504578 | MGnify/ENA primary metagenome ERZ504578 (study PRJEB26092, sample SAMD00036229) | human gut metagenome | host: Homo sapiens | study: EMG produced TPA metagenomics assembly of... | reverse complement strand
CCTACTATAGGGAAAAACAGATGGTCGGCCCTGATACTTTCCGCGAGGACGAAGGCTGGACTGCCGTCCCGTACTGGCGCTGTTGGCTGGTAGTCGCCGCCAGGAAATCAAAGACAACCTTCCGACCATGCTGCAGGTGGCAGCCGCCTATCCGGCTACCAACCGTAATAGCCGGTGCTCCCGGCCTGGAACCGGAATATTATAAGCAATATGTCGGTGATGCGGATGTCAAGATCGTGTTCGGCAAGACTTATCCTCTCCTCAGCCATAGTGATGCGGCACTGGTCACGTCAGGGACGGCTACGCTTGAAACAGCGCTTTTCCGTGTGCTCAAGTCGTCTGCTATTATGTTGCGGCCGGCCGGGTGGCAAGTTTTATTTTCCGCCATTTCTTTCATACCAAATATATTTCGCTGGTTAACTTGATAGCCGGTCGCGAAGTGGTGCAGGAATTGTTTGGTGTCCGATTTTCATACAGCCAGATACATGACGAGTTGGGGCGTGTCTTGAACGATCCTGCTTACCGTAACCGTATGCTCGACGGCTACGACGAGATGATCCGTCTGCTTGGAAAACCTGGCGCTTCCCGCCGTACAGCGGAGCTTATCTATCAATCACTGAAGCATTAACATCTTTTATCAGCCTTCTTTGCAGCATTTATGGAGTGTTTATCATCTTCCTTTTTAGAAAGAAAAAATAAACAAATTAGATACATGTTATGAAGACGTTGAAAAGTTTTATGCTATTGGTTGGAATCTTGTTAGGTTCTACTGTTTTTTATTCTTGTTTGGATGATGACGATGCTTACAGTGAGTTTGGAGAGATAGTGTCCAGGCGATTGTAACGGTAAAGCCATTGAGTGATAATTCTTACTATATGCAGCTCGACGACAGTACGACGCTGTTCCCGACAAACTCATATATGCCTGAGAATTTGAAAGAAATCCGTGCGTTCGTTATATATAAGAACGACGAGAAGAAGACCGAAGGCTATGACCAGTCTGTTCAATTGCTAAGAATGGACACTCTTCTGACAAAACAGGTTGCCCCTGATCTGGGAGCGGAAAACGACTCTTACTACGGGACGGACATGCTGGCCTTGAATGGAGGTAGCATTTGGTCCAAGAGCGGTGTGTGGATCGAAGACGGATATATCACGTTCGATTTCTATATCCAAAGAGGGTATAACGACAATGTCAAGCATTTCATCAACTTGGTACAGACAAACAGTGCCGATCCGTATGAATTGGAGTTCCGTCATAATGCCTACGGTAATATCGATTCATCCCTCAGACCTTCGGCCGGCTGGTTTCCTTCAAGCTGGATAAGTTGCCGAGTACGGAAGGCAAGACGGTGAAGTTGAAGATCAAATATAAATCTTTCGTTTCGAACGACTATAATACCGTAGAGTTGGATTACAAATCAAAAGATACGGAAGATACAGAAGAATAATAACCTTCCCACATAACTTTTATTTTTATCATTTAGTTCAGGGAGAGAGGCATCGGGATGATGCCTTTCTTTTTGTGTGGCCTATAGCTTTTATCTATTAAGGTTATAGGTTTTTTCTTCAGAAGTTATAGGCTTTTTCCGGAAATGTGCTATCTTTTTTTATTTTTCTTTCCGGAAAGATGCAACGTTCCTCCGTTCACCTTCGTTTATATATATGAAAATGGAAGAAACAAATGCACATCTGATCGAGGGGTGCCGACGTGGTAACCGGACCGCACAGCTTGCCCTTTACAAGCAATTCGCAGGGCGGTTGTATGTCGCCTGCCTGCGTATTGTCGGTAACACGTCAGAGGCGGAGGAAGCGATGCAGGATGCTTTCCTGAAAATATTCACCCGTCTGGACCAGTATCAGGATGGACAGTGTTTCGAAGCATGGATGCACCGTATAGCCGTCCATACAGCCATTGATTACGTGCGCCGACAGACACCCGACTGGGAAGAACTCTCGGATAACTACACCGAACCCGACGACGACGGGCCGGATGAGGAGGAAATCCGTTATTCGGTTGCCCAAGTGAAGGAGGCCTGCAAGAAATTGCCGGCCGGCTATCGCGTGATCCTCTCGCTTTACCTCTTTGAGGGATATGATATGGAAGAGATTGCTCCATCCTGAAGATCCAGCCGCCGAGCGTGCGCAGCCAGTATCTCAGGGCAAAGCGCAAATTGTTGGATATAATAGCAGCAAATAAAGAAAATGGATAAACTGAAAAATTTCATAGACACGAACCGGGAAGCATTTGAAGATGACCTGTTACCTGAAGGCCACTTCGAACGCTTCGAGCAGAAGCTGGCTGCTCCGCGCAAGAGCCGGGCTATGTTATATAGCCTTTGTGCTTTTGCTGCGGCAGCTTGCATCGCCCTACTGTTTCTCTTCAAGCTGCCGGGTGGAACACCTTTGCATACGCAGCCCGGACAGGTAGCCACAGGCCAGCCTATCTGCGAAGTGAAGGAGGAGATAGAAGAACTTCGTCTCTACTACAATATGCAGATGAGCGACATCATCTCGCAGATGCAGGCGATGTACAAACAGCAACGGATTCCGGGGACGGAGGAACTCTTGAAAGAAACAAAACGTGTCCTGACTGACAATTATATGTTTGAAGAAACAGTCCTTCCGACCCTTCCTTGCTCCAATGCCGGTCTCTATGCCATGAACTTGCATTACAGCACCAGCCTGGAAAGTCTCAACATCATGTTGAAACAGATGGAGAGTATGGAAGATTTCAACAGGAATAGTAAACAATAAACACGTTAATCAACACATAAAACAATTTATCAACACATGAAAACAGCTTATCAACACACCGAGAAGGGACAATCCTGCTTTTTACGGGCCGGCCTGTTGATGCTCCTGGTTTTGTTTTGCAGCGTATCCGGTTGGGCTGCCAAACAGGAAAGCATCAAGAAAAAGGAAATCAACAAAAGCTTCAATGTCGGTAAAAACGACATCTTGCAAGTTGACAACCGTTACGGGAACATTACGGTCACGCACTGGAGCAAAAGCGAAGTCTCCATCCGTGTCGTGATAGAGGCGAAAGCCCGCAACGAGGAAAAGGCACAGGACATCATCGACCGTGTCAACATACGGATGGAAAAGATGGGCAATACGGTTTCTGCCGTTACCAGCCTGAGGTCGCAAAACGGGAATAACGGGGGCAACCAATCGTTTACAATCAACTACTATGTCAATATGCCGGCTGAACTGACCTGCGATCTGACACAGAAGTACGGTAATATCATCATGCCGGAAAACAATAAGGGAAAATGCAGCCTGTATGTCAAATACGGTAATCTCAATGGAGGGAATTTCACGGGGCCTCTCAACATCGACGCGCAATATGGCAATATGGAGATCGCCGATGTCGACAACGCGAACTTGGACCTGCCTATTGCAGCAAAGCCAAAGTCGGCAACGGTTCACAACTGAATATCGATAGCAAGTACTCCAACCTCAATCTTGGAAATGTCCTGAAGATGAACACTGAAGCCAAATATGGCGACATCCATATCGACAGGCTGGACAACGGCTATATGGAACTGAAATACGGGAATTGCAAGATCGACGAGCTGAAACAAGGTATCAACGTCGATGAACTGAGCTACAGCACGCTTACCATCAAGGACCTTGCCAGTAACTTCGACAAAGTCAATGTAGATGCCAGTTACGGCAACTTGAACATTTATATCGACGTGAACGCCTCCTTCCGTGTTGTTGCCAACAACATGAAATATAGCAATTGCAAGATTCAAGGAGGATTCAATATCCAACGTCGTAACCAAGACGAGAACTCGGTCGGTTTGATAGCCGCGATAACCAAAAGAACAAAAACAACTATATCCTCGATGTCAACAATGGTAAAAACGGCCGTATCAATTTCGAAGGAAACAGTTATAGCAACATAAAGGTGATGGCAAAATAAAACCTGCCGTCTGTATCGGACAAATGAAAGAAGCCCCAGATCGTCAAAAACGATACCGGGGCTTTCTTATTAGAATAAAAGGGATGATTTTGCTTAGTCAAGTTCTTTAATCGTGATGTTACGATACCAAACATCGTCTCCGTGATCTTGGAAACCGATGAAACCTTCTTTGTTTTCACCACCGCAATTCAGCAACAGTTCGTAAGCCAACGGCCATTTGTCTTTGCTAAATTTGCTGTTATCCAACATTTCCTTCCACTGCTGTGTCCACAAATGATATTCAACAACCGGTTCGTCATTCTGATAGTGAACTACCGTACCTTTGTAGCACATGATCTTACCCTTGTTCCATTCACCGAACGGTTTAGAGTTCTGAGGCTTAGCCGGGATCATGTCATACAAGGAAGCAGACTGGCGGTTGCCGTCTTTACCCAACTTGGCATCCGGATGGTTTGCATTGTCGAGTACCTGATATTCAGGAGCAGAGATATAAGAGGGCTGTCCTTCGACTTCCTGGATCATATACAGTACGCCGGAGTTCGAACCTTTACCTACTTTCCATTCAAATTCAAATTCATAGTTTTTGAATTTGTGAGCGAAAACCAAGTCGCCACCATCTTTAGCACCAGCTTCACCTGCTCCGGACCCTTTAATATGGATTGTACCGTCTACCACTTCCCAGGCAGCGGGTACATCCGTACGGTCGTAGCCTCTCCAGCCATTGAAAGATTTACCGTCGAACAAAGTGACTTTGCCATCGGCATCTTTCGGGAAAGTAGACAGATCAACAGTAGGCAGGTCGTTCATGAGTTTGTATTCAGGAACGGCAGCTTCTGTCTTTGCCTCTTCTGCAGGAGCAGCAGCTTCTTCTGTTTTTTTACCACCACCACAAGATGTGAAATAACACATCATAATTGCGGCACTTGCTAATAATACTGACTTTTTCATTCTATTTATTTGTTTAAAACTAATTATCTCGGCATATCAGGCAGCTTCCAGCCCTGACGATAGTTATGCTTGATCAATTCGTTTGCAAACTGTTTAGCATTGACAGGGTCTGTCCAGTCTTTGTTAAACGAAGGATGGCCGTCTTTGATCGTGAAACCGTCTTTGATACAGATCTTGATCTCTTCGTTGTCCTTGATATTGGTGAACTGCATGTTCTGGCCGTCCCATTCCAGTGTCTTGTTCAGAGCCTGCAAACGAACTGCCAATACACCCATCACAACCATTTCGTTGAACGGACCGGCTTCCAAGAAGTTAGACTTTGTCTGAACACGGCTGGATGCGCTTTCTTTACATGCACGGATCCAATCTTGTTCGTGACCGCCACTCATGGCGTTTGCTACGCGGCGACATACCTTCGGAGCGTTAGGCACACGACCGGACAGCAAGAACGGTTCCTGACCATAGCAACCACAGATCAACGTATCTTTTGTTCCGTGGAAGATTGTCAGACCACCACCAGGACCCATCAGTTCTTTGCCTTCGGGGAAACCTTTTGGACGATCCGGCATCATGCCGCCATCATACCAGTGAACTTCCACTTCCGGCATGGCAAGTTTCGGCATATTTTCACGAGCCGGGAAAATGAACTTCACGTGTTGTGCATTAGGAGCACAATCGCGGAGCAACAAAGTGGATGAAGCTTCTACTCTTGTCGGATAACCTAACTTTAAGGCTTTGAACGGCTGGTGCATGATGTGGCAAGCCATGTCACCCAAAGCTCCCGTACCGTAAGCCCACCATCCGCGCCAGTTCCAAGGATGATAAATATGGTTGTATGGTTTTACTTCTGCCGGACCGGAGAACAAATCCCAATTCAGTGTGGAAGGAATTTTGTCTGCCTTTTCCGGTGTGTTCAATCCCTGCGGCCAGATAGGACGGTTAGTCGCACATTCTACCTTATATACATCACCGATTTCACCATTCCAGATCCATTCGCAAACCAAGTCGGTACCTTCAGCTGAAGAACCCTGGTTACCCATCTGAGTGGCAACACCTGTAGAGGCAGCTAATTTTGTCAGCAAACGAGATTCGTAAACTGAGTGAGTCAACGGTTTCTGTGTATACACGTGTTTACCCATTGTCATGGCATCAGCAGTGATCATGGCATGAGTATGGTCAGCTGTCGCGATCAGTACGGCGTCGATGGATTTACCCATTTCGTCATACATCTTGCGATAGTCCCAATATTTCTTTGCATTCGGATGACGTTCGAATACGCCTTTTGAATATTTCCAGTCGATATCGCAAAGAGCTACGATATTTTCTGTTTTCTCCATATTCTTAAGATTGGCATTACCCATACCGCCGATACCGACAGCGGCAATGTTCAACTTATCAGTCGGAGCTACATATCCGTGAGATTTTCCAAGGATGGAACCCGGAACGATAGAGAAAGCTGCAGCAGCTGCGGCTCCTCTTTGAAGAAATGATCTTCTTGAAATGTTCGACATAGTAATAATTTTTTATAGATTAGCACTTAATTATAATATTCGATGTGATTTCTCGTCTTATAAAAACACAAACTGACGCAAATATAGCCAATGCGAAAGTAACGGCAAGTCTTCCTTTCGGCTTTCTTCTTTAAAATAGTTTTTTTTAACAGAGGTTATAGATAAAGTCTATTTTTTCATAAATAATATCTATACTTTTAGGGGAAAACATTTTGACGCTTTCCCTATATTTGTATAGGAAGAAAACTTATTCATCCAATCTCTTGTTGTTAAAGTACGATACCGATATGAAAAGAGAGCCTATATACATACGAATATATCATTTTTATCTGGAAGGATTTCGCGAAATGAAGCTGGGTAAAACGCTGTGGCTAATCATATTGGTCAAGCTCTTCATTCTATTTTTTATCTTAAAACTGTTTTTCTTTCCTAATTATTTAGGAAAGTTTGATGAAGATTCGGCTAAGGCAGAACACGTTTCGGATGAATTGACGGGCAGAGCAATTACTCCTTAAATTATATAATTTATGATCGCAAGCATTGACACTTCTTTGATTGACTGGTCAAGAGCGCAATTCGCTCTCACTGCCATGTATCACTGGCTGTTCGTGCCCCTGACATTGGGACTCGGCGTTATACAGGCCATCATGGAGACCATCTATTACAAAACAGGTAACGAATTCTGGAAAAAGACAGCACAATTCTGGATGAAACTGTTTGGTATTAACTTCGCTATCGGTGTTGCCACCGGGCTAATCCTCGAATTCGAATTCGGGACGAACTGGTCTAACTACAGTTGGTTTGTAGGAGACATTTTCGGAGCTCCCCTCGCTATCGAAGGAATCTTGGCATTCTTTATGGAAGCGACTTTTATAGCCGTGATGTTTTTCGGCTGGGACAAGGTGAGCAAACGCTTCCACTTGGCTTCCACCTGGTTGACGATCATAGGAGCAACTCTTTCCGCTCTTTGGATTCTGATCGCCAACGCATGGATGCAAAATCCGGTAGGTATGCATTTCAATCCGGACACTGTGCGCAACGAGATGTTTGATTTCTGGGCGGTGGCCTTATCGCCTGTCGCCATCAACAAATTCTTCCATACCGTACTCTCCGGATGGATTACGGGAGCCGTCTTCGTGATCGGTATCAGTAGCTGGTATCTGTTGAAAAAGCGGGAGACGAAATTCTCGCTCGAAAGCATCAAGGTCGGTGCTCTTTTCGGGCTTGTCGCTTCTGTCCTGATTTTATGGACGGGTGACGGTTCGGCTTATCAGGTTGCTCAGAAACAGCCGATGAAGTTGGCCGCTATGGAAGGCTTGTACGAAGGGGGGAACGGAACGGGTCTGGTTGCCATCGGTTTGTTGAATCCCGACAAGACAAGTTATAAAGATAATGTAAACCCTTTCATCTTCGATATAAAGATTCCGAAACTGCTCTCCTTCCTTGCTGAACGCGATGTGGATGCTTATGTTCCGGGTATCGTCAACCTGATAGAAGGTGGCTATGAGACCAATAAAGGACGGTAGCCCTTCTGCCGCCGAGAAGATAGAAAAGGGACAGATTGCCATTCAAGCTCTTGCCGATTATCGTAAGGCGGTAAAGGACAAAGACCAGGTGGCCGCGGGGCAAGCCCGTACTCTGTTGGACGAGAACTTCGCCTATTTCGGCTACGGATATATCAAAGATCCTGCGACCTGGTTCCTCATGTCGGCCTCACTTTTTATTCATTCCGCGTCATGGTGATCTTGGGCGGATATTTTATTCTGCTATTCATCGTTGCTTTGATCTGGAGCAAAAAGAACAAGTTTGCCGATGCCCGCTGGCTGCAATGGGCGAGCCTGTGGACGATTCCTTTGGCCTACATCGCCGGACAGGCGGGTTGGATCGTCGCTGAAGTGGGACGTCAGCCCTGGGCTATCCAGGACATCCTGCCGACAAGCGCATCCGTCTCCAAGCTGGCAACTTCGTCGGTACAGACAACGTTCTTTGTCTTCCTATTCCTCTTTACCGTCTTGCTTATTGCCGAGATAGGCATTATGGTGAAGGCCATTAAGAAAGGACCGGAGAGAGGGTGAAGGATTTATGATTTATGATTTATTATCGACGCATAAATCATAAATCATAAATCATAAATTACAAGTCATAAATCACAAATCACAAATCATAAATCATCATGACCTATATATTATTACAGCATTACTGGTGGTTCCTTGTTTCCCTTTTAGGAGCACTATTGGTTTTCCTGCTTTTCGTGCAAGGTGGGCAGTCTTTGCTTTTCACGATCGGCAAAACAGAATTGCAACAAAAGATGTTGCTAAACTCGACCGGACGCAAATGGGAGTTTACGTTTACGACCCTGGTCACTTTCGGAGGTGCGTTCTTCGCCTCTTTCCCGTTATTCTATTCGACCAGTTTCGGCGGAGCCTATTGGGTGTGGATGCTGATACTGGCTTGCTTTGTTCTGCAGGCCGTATCGTATGAATACCAGTCGAAGAAGGGAAATCTCTTAGGCAAAAAGACCTATCAGGCATTTCTGCTGCTGAACGGTATCTTGGGGCCGATCCTGTTGGGTACGGCTGTCGGTACGTTTTTTAGCGGAGCCGAGTTTGTCGTCAATAAAGGACAGCTGACCGATGTTGCCATGCCGGTGATCTCCACCTGGGCGAACCCTTGGCACGGGCTTGAAGCGGCTTTCGTGTTCTGGAACATATGTCTCGGACTGGCGGTGTTCTTCTTGGCACGCATCCAGGCGTTACTTTATTTCATCAATAATATCGACGATGCCGAGATTGTAAAACATAGCCGCAAGCATTTGGTGATCGAGACGGCGTTGTTTTTGGTTTTCTTCCTTGTCTTCCTGATACATCTGCTGCTTGCTGATGGGTTCGCCGTTGATCCGGTGACTCAAGAGGTGTATATGCAGCCCCATAAATATTTTATAAACCTGATCGAGATGCCTACCGTATTGGTTGTGCTGTTAGCGGGCGTGGCCGGTGTCTTGTATGGCATTGTCCGTACGATCTTGTCGGGGACATGGAAAAAGGGTATCTGGTTTAGCGGGGCAGGTACGGTGCTTACGGTGCTGGCGCTGTTGCTTTGTGCCGGTTGGAACAATACGGCTTATTATCCTTCGGTAGCCGACCTGCAAAGTTCGCTGACGATTGCCAATAGCTGCTCCAGTCCGTTCACACTGAAAGTGATGAGCTATGTTTCCATCCTCGTACCTTTCGTCTTAGGCTATATTTTCTATGCTTGGCGTGCGTTAGATCTGCGGAAGATAGATGCGGAAGAAATGGAAGAGAAAGATACACATGCCTATTAAGAAAACCAATCATGAGGCGAAAAAATCAAAACAGTATCTAAAAAAGGAAACGGCGAAGCTCACGCTTGGCCGTTTCTACATTTAACCGTTTTAAACAAAAAGAAAAAGTTAGTTAAGGCTTAGATGAAAATATCTTAAGTCTTTTCTACTGACTCTAAATAGCTTCCATAAGGACAGCAAACAAATATATAGAATACCTGTGACCTTCGGAACAATCTTCCCGCTTTTTTTGTTATTTTTCACAGTATGCCAATGCTTTTGTATTATCTTTACACCCAAATTATCCGAAGGACCTTATGGCAGAATTTAACATAAACATATTGGGATGCGGTTCGGCGTTACCTACACGCGGCATCTGGCAACTTCACAGGTAGTAGATTTGCGGGATAAATTATATATGATTGATTGTGGGGAAGGTACCCAAGTTCAGATGCGCAGGATGCGTCTCCATTTCGGCCGTCTCGCCATATCTTTATCTCGCATTTGCATGGCGACCACTGCTTCGGCTTGCCGGGCTGATCTCTACGCTCGGCATGTTGGGTCGTACCGGCGAGCTGGTCGTGCACGGTCCGAAGGAGGTCGAGACGTACCTGCGTCCCATAATGGATTTGTTCTGCCGGGGTATGGGGTTCGAAGTGCGTTTCAATCCTGTCGATACCTGCAGCCATTCGTTGGTGATGGAGGATCGGTCGTTGTCAGTCTACTCCATCCCGCTGAAGCACCGGATTCCTACTTGCGGCTATCTCTTCGCCGAAAAGCCGAAAGAGGCGCATATCATCCGCGAGATGACGGATTTTTACCAGGTCCCCGTCCGCTGCCTGAAGGACATCAAACAAGGGCAGGACTATGTCACGCCCGAAGGTGAGGTCGTTCCCAACTCCCGCCTGACGCGTCCGGCTGCTCCTCCCAAACGGTATGCGTTCTGTTCCGATACGGCCTATAACCGCTCGATCATCCGATTATTGAAGGGGTGGACTTCCTCTACCACGAAGCGACTTTTGCCGAATGCGACCTTGCCCGTGCCAAAGAAACCTTTCATTCTACCGCACGCCAGGCAGCGGAAATAGCCCGTGACGCCCAAGTGAAACATCTCATTATCGGCCATTATTCCGCTCGCTACGAAGACCTGACCCCGCTTCTCAGGGAAGCAAGGGCGGTCTTTCCCCATACGATAATGGGAAAGGAGGAGATGGTAATACCGGTTTGATGCAATTTTCAAAGGATAATGGACAATAAAACGGTCCGTAGGGGCGGGGTTCTACTCCGCCCAATAAGAAATACCGTCCGCCTTCTTATTTCTATTCCAAAAGATTATCGTACCTTTGTGAAGATATCAATACATATATAATATAAAGAAAGAGAGGATATAATCATGACAGCTATGGAATTGGAATGTAAAAAAGACGAACTCCGGGAAATGATCGATATGATTGAATCCGAAGAGACGGCAAATCGCGTAGGAAAGTACCTCAAACGTATGCTTACACGTGAACAACCCCCTTGCCAATTTTCTATAGAAGAGTTGGCGGAACAGTTGGATATGGCTGAAAAGGAAGCTTGTCTGGGATTGGGATGTTCGACTGGGGAGCTCCGAAAAGCAGTTTTGACATGGTAAACAGAATCGTTTGGCTACCGGTAGCCCAAAGAAACCTTAAAAGTATCTATAAGTTTATTAGTAAAAAAAGTGTGCGAGCCGCTATTAAAAATACAACAATAAAATATTAGATGCGGTAGAACCGTTACTCTATTTCCCTCAAATGGCTCCGATAGAATCATTGTTGGAAGATCGTGATAAAGTATACCGCGCTCTTGTTGTCGACAAATATAAGATTGTCTATTATGTTGAAAATAATATCATCTATATCGCCGCCGTTTGGGACTGCCGACAAAATACAGAAAAACTCAAGAAACGAATCAATCATTGAAATTCTCTTGAGAAAAAATGTCTCTTTGTAAAAATACATAACTTTCTACATTATCTGAAAAATATTCCTACATTTGTACGATCTTAGGGTTTGGCATATGAAGGTATTAATTACAATCGTTTTGTTGCTGGCTGTATGGGCCGGTTATCCGCTTGAGGTGATGGCACAGCAAGCGAATACGGCTGTATCCCGTGGCCACCCCAAAAGACAAGGAAAAGGACTCTGTGGAGATCAGCGCCTATGATAACAAGATCGTTGTGGAAAATGCTCCGGCCGGTAGCAAGCTCGAAATTTACAGCGTGGTAGGCATCCGGGTGAAAGAGATACCGATGAAGCAACCCTCCGGCGAATATACGGTGGATATTGCCAAAGGGTACTACATCGTCCGGATTGGCGACACGGTTCGATAA
>ENA-OQCK01000998-OQCK01000998.1-human-gut-metagenome-genome-assembly--contig:-NODE-998-length-12077-cov-3.554059_pt1 | contig 12077 bp, 12 predicted proteins | sample MGYA00242498_ERZ504578 | MGnify/ENA primary metagenome ERZ504578 (study PRJEB26092, sample SAMD00036229) | human gut metagenome | host: Homo sapiens | study: EMG produced TPA metagenomics assembly of... | reverse complement strand
ACGCTCCGGATAACTCACCGGAGAACATGTATATCGAGTCTCTCAAGGTGAACGGCGTGGATTATTCCAGGAATTATCTGACGCATGGCGATTTGCTGAATGGCGGTACCTTGAGGTTTGATATGGGTAGCCAGCCTAATATGAAGAGAGGTACGCAGCCGGAAGATTATCCTTATTCTTTTTCCAGGGAGTAAATGTGTTTAGGGTTCTTTTTTTGAGGTTTTTAGATTGTTAGGGTATGAACGACATCCCAGAAGAATAGTGGGGTGTCGTTCTTTGTTTATTTTCATTCACTAACCACCTTCCCATATTCAGCCACCGCCATCTTCTCTGCCAGATACGCATCAATCAGGTTGGTGTGTGCCTGCGTCCACGAGAGTTGTGCGGACAACACATCTGCCATGCTGGCTTTTCCTTCATTATAAGAGAAGGTGACAAGGCCCAGATTCTCTTCGGCGAGTATCATATTCTCCCGGGCCGTCTTGACTTGCTGTTCAGTTTCCGTCAGTTTTGTGGTGGCTGCGGAGAGCTCTTCCAGAATATTGTCCGTTACATAGCTTTGTTGCAGCTTCTGTATGCCGATATAGGCTTTCTGTTGGCGGTTTGTCTTGAAGCGGGCTCCCCAACGGAAGATGGGGATGCTGACGTTGACCCCTGCGACGGGAGTATGAGGTACATCCTGCCCCATATAGGCGATTCCCGTATCCCAACCGGTGGCGAGGAACATGCTGACTTGTGGGTTGTAGCGGCTGAGGGCAGCATGCCGTTGCGCTTCACTGCGGGCGATGTTCACGGAGGTACTGGCATATTCTGCGGCGGGGCAGCACATCATCCAGGCCCAAAGGGATGATGGGAGCAGTCGGTATATCTATTTCGGCTATGCTGTCTATGGGAGCGTCCGGTTCCGAGCCCATAAGGATATTCAGTTTTTGCAGGGCAAGGGTATGGTTTTGGCGTGCCTTGATGTACTGCAATTCGGCTTCCTTACGTCGGGTGGAAATCATCAGCAAGTCTGTGCGGCTGATGGCACCGTCATCAAAGCGGTCTTGGATGATGTCGTACTGCTGTTGTACAATATCCTGAAAGGTAGCCGCGGCTTTCAGACCGGCACGGGCGGCAGAGGCATTCCAATAGACGGCGTCACTTTGATAGTGTATCTGGTCGAGGGTCAGCTCTGTGGTAAGTTGGTCCAGTGCCTCTTCGGCTTGCGCCACTTTCTTTTGGGCTATTAGGGACCTCCGGTATAAACGGCTGCGTCAAGGTGGCAAGTGCCTGATAGGTATAAGGGTGGTAGTCTCCTTTCGGACTGTTCCATTGGTCCAGATGATTGAGATTGGCGGTACCCTCGGCGGTGATGTCAATCTGGGGCAGGAAACCGGTGGAGGCAATCTTGCGTGCCTCGGTACTGGCGAATGTTTTCAGATGCTGTTGTTTCAGAATCTGGCTGTATGCTTCTACCTTGTCGCGGTATTCTTCGCGGCTCAGATATGCTTGTTGTGCCCCGGCATTCAGTCCTGAGCACAGTAATGATAGAATAAGTATATTTGTTTTCATCATTCAATTGGTAAACTGTAAATTGTTGAATGTTCTCTCACTTGATTTTATGAATGGCGCAATAAGCCACCGGCAGCACGAATAGTGTCAATGCCGAGGCTACCAGCAAACCACCCATGATGGTTGCCGCCATGCCGCCGAACATGGCGTCGAACAATAACGGCAACATTCCCAGGATAGTGGTACCCGATGCCATAGCCACCGGGACAATACGGGTGGTCGTTGCACTGATAACGGCTTCACGCGGTGCTTTTCCGGCAGCGGTTTCCGTATCAATCTGGTCCACCAGCACGATGGCATTCTTGATATTCATTCCAATCAGCCCCAGCAAGCCGAGGATGGAGAAGAAGTCGAATGATTTCCCCAATACCACCAGTCCCAGTACAATACCTATAAAGATAAGCGGCAGCATCAGCAGGATAACAATCGGCTTCCGGTAGCTGCGGAACAGAAACAGCAAGGTGACGAACATAAGGAAGAATGTCAGCGGCAGGTTAGCTGCCAGTGCGGCATTGCTTTCTGCCTGGCTTTCCTGCTCTCCGAAGTATTTCATGGTGTAACCTTCGGGCACATCAATCTCTTCTTGCACTTGCTTCCATATACGGTTGAAGGCGGCAATGGCATTCACACCGCGGCGTGGGTCGGCCTGCGCATCATCACCATCTGCCGGTTGTAATCTTTCACATTGGAGAACTTGTACTGGAAGTCGAACCGGCTGACGACTTGTTCCAGAGTGGTTGTTTCGCGTGCAGTGCCGAATACGGGGAGTGTACGCAAGTCGTTGATGCGGAAAGAGTCGATAGTTTTATCCTTCAACAGAACGGGAAGTACCTGGTCTCCTTCCCTATATTCCCCAAGTGTCATGCCGTTCGTACCGATCTGGATACTCTGTGCCATGCTTTGACGGGAGATACCCAACGGTTGTGCACGCTCCTGACTGTAAACGGGATGCCATACCGGTATCTTATTGCCCCAGGAGTTGCGCACGTTGATAAGCTCGCCGTCACGGTGCATGATGTCCAGAGCCTTGTTGGTCAACATGACCAGCGTATCCGTGTTATTGCCGATGAACCCGATTTCAATGGCGGCATCTACAGCAGGAGAGAGTTTGAACAACATGGTACGGGTGATGGCATTGGGATAGTTGGCCTTCATGTAGGCATCAAGGTTCTCTTCCTGCTTCTTGGTATATTTGCTGTCCGTTACTTCCACCAGGATATTGGCGAAGTTAGGTTTGGGGCCGACGGAAGTGGAGGCCAGATAGTAACGCAACGGTGTGCTGCCGAATGTGACGGATACCCGTTTCACTTCCGGCTGCTGCATCAGATGCGCTTCCACCTTTTTCATTTCGGTTTCTACTTCGCGGATGCTGTACCCGTCCGGATAGAATACATCTGCCGAAAGTAGGGCTTGTCCAGAGAAGGGAAGAAGTTCTGGGGCATCAGTCCCATGACGATGAGGGAGAGGATGAACAGTGCTGTAATGCTTCCAAGGGTCAACGCCTTCTTGCGTATCAGTGTGCCGAGGATGGAGGCGAATTTATGGTAGAAAGGCTTGTCGTATGGGTCTTTATCACCATCTTTAGCCTTTGCTTTCAGTATGAAGTTGCCGAATGTAGTGGTTTGTGTCAACGCCAGCACCCAACTTAATCCCAGGGAAATGGCCAACACTACGAATAGCGGTTTCACGATTTCGGCTACGGAAGAGGGAGCCAGATACAGTGGCAGAAACGAACAGATGGCAATGAACGTTGCTCCCAGCAATCCCCATTGGGGACCGGTGGCACCGTCTATCAGCGCTTTTCGGCGGTCGATGCCGCGGGCAATGGCAATTTGGCATTATCTGTCACCACGATGGCATTGTCCACCAGCATTCCCATGGCTATGATGAATCCGGCGAGGGAGGTCCGGTTCAGACCTACGCAAGAAACGACATAATGAGCAGTGTGCCTCCGATAGAGAATATAAGGGAAGAGCCAATCAGTACTCCTGCACGCATGCCCATCACCAGCATGATGATTACAATCACAATCAGGATGGATTCTATCAGATTGATGATGAACCCGTTGTTGGCTTCTTTGGCAATCACGTTTTCGGGATACAGACTTTCCAGTTCCAGCCCCACGGGGATGAGGGGCATGAGTTCGGCAAGCCTCCGGTCTACCAGTTCACCGGTTTTTACCACATCCTTTGTCGGGTCGGTGGAGATGCCGATACCGATGGCGCGCTTTCCGTTGACGTGCATGATATTGCCGGGAGGTCCATGTATCCCTTTTCAATGATGGCGATGTCACCCAGCTTGACTTGTCCGCCGGAGGTAGTGATAACCTGGTTGCGGATATCATCGACAGTCGTGTAGGTACCGTTGGCCACAATGCGTAACTGTTGTTCTCCGGCGCTGATTTCACCCGTATTGATAATCTGGTTCTGCGATTGTAGCAGGCTGGCCAGCTGCTTGGGGTCGATACCCATTCCTGCCAGCTTGTTTACGGAGATGAATATATGGATGACCTCTGTCTGTGTACCGAAAAGGGCTACCTTCATCACACCGTCTGCGTGATGACTTGTGTCTTGATTCGTTCCGCCCAGTTTCTCATTTCTTCATAAGAGAAACCGTCGTCACCCACCAGGCCGTAATAGATGCCGAAAACGTCTCCAAAATCATCCGAGACGGTCGGTACAGAAGAGCCTGCGGGCAGTTGGGGCTGTATGTTGAGCACTTTACGCCGCAGTTCGTCCCACTTCTGCGGAATGGATGCGGCAGAGAGTGACGGTTGCAGTTCGAAGGTTATCTTGGAGAGTCCGTACATGGACTCTGACTTTATCTTGTAGACGCCGCTCATCGACTGTATTTCTCGGGAGATGGGTTCGGTGACGAGCCGTTCCACTTCTGCCGGCTCCGCTCCCGGGTAGCGTGTCATGATGACTGCGACTTGATGACGAAAGGTGCGTCTTCCTTCTTTCCCAACCTGCCGAATGACAGTATACCGCCGATAAGCAGCACAGCCAGAAAGAAGTAGACTATCTTCGTGTTGTCTAATGAATATTGGGCTAGATTCATAATGAATATTTTTTAGATAAATGGGGAATGTAATGTGCCAATGTGATTAATCACATTAGTACCTTTATTGCTTCTCCTTCTGTCAGCTGGTATACTCCGGCCGTCACAACGGTTTCTCCCGGTTCCAACCCTTTAGAAATAAGCAGGTTTGCCTCTCCCGTTGGAGAATAAACGGTCACTTCGCGGCGACTGACTTTATTACCTTCCACCACCCATACATACGTTTTCCGGTTTTCACTGTCGCCAAATACGGCGCTTAACGGTACATTCATCAGCTTTTCTTCCAGAAAGGGAGCGACATCCGATGCCAGCTTTATTTTGCATGTGAATCCCGGTTTTACGTCATAACGTGTACGGTCAAAGTGCGGGTCGTCAATTGTTATTGTCACCGGAATACCCGTCCCTGCTGTGGAGATGTCAAGATACTCTTCCAGTCTGGCATCGAAAGCCTCTGCAGGGTAACTGTCGAACACCACCTTGAACTTTACGTCCTTGGCACGGAGCAGATAGAGATAATCATCCGGTACGGTGAACTTGATTCGTAGCTTCTGTGTATTTACCAGCTGTACAACCCCTTCTCCCGCATTGACACGCTGATAGTTCTCTACCAGCCGTTTTTCGATGGAACCCTCGAAAGGGGCTGTCAGCCGCGTATCCCGCATATTGTTGCCGGACAACTCGTAAGTGGATTTTGCTTTCTGATAGTTGGCTACGCTGATTTCGTATTCCTGCACGGAGATAGCCTGGCGGCCAAGCAGCCGTTTGTTACGTTCCACTTGTGCGGCAGCTGTTTCGTAGGCAGCCTTGTCGGCTGCATATTGCAGGGAGATGTCGCGTGGGTCGATGGCGGCAATCAGTTGCCCCTTTTTTACCCGCTGTCCCTCTACAACCGGGAGGCTGATGATTTGTCCGCTGACGCGGAAGGCAAGTCTCACATATTCCACGGCTTCCACTATTCCGGAGAAGTCTTTGCGGATAACCGACTGTGAACTGACTTGCGCAGTCTTCACCGGTCGGATAAGGGTATTGCTACCCTTTTGTTTTTGCCCGCACGACGTGATGAACAACGTCGTAACCAGGGCGAAAAGAAACATTTTTTTCATTGGTAAACAAGTATATAGTTATTCGTTCAGGTATATATAAAAACATAAAACCGGGAAAACAACCAAATGTTCTCCCGGTTATAGGATAAATGATGATTTAATGTGCCAATGTGCTAATTGGCTGCGCAATGTTTATGTTGCGCTATCACGCCGCAGGTCATTGGCACATTGGCATATTAATTTTCAATTCCGTCCCCCGTTCCAGCGTATATGGGTGTCCGTAGACTTGTATGTCCACTTTGCTGCCTGCTGTAAGCGAGATTTCGATTTCTTTTCCTACCCGTATGTGAAGTGTGTTTTTCAGATAATTCACCTTGAATGAATAGCTGTCCCATTTTTGCGGTATGACAGGGGAGAAACACAACGTCTCCTTCAGCACCTGCATACCTGCAAATCCGCGTACAATGGCCAGCCAGCTGCCGGGCATACTGGTTATGTGCAGACCTTGGTCCGCTTCGTTGTTGTAGTCGTCCAGGTCAAGCCGCGTGGCATGCAGGAAAAGCTGGTAAGCTTTTTCCACTTTGCCGATGCGTGCAGCCAGGATGGAATGGATGTGGGGAGAAAGGGAGGATTCGTGTACGGTCATCGGCTCATAGAACTCGAAATTGCGGCGGACGGTTTCCGTGTCGAAATAGAAATAATAGAGGTAAAGTCCGAGCAACACGTCGCTCTGCTTGATGTAGCAAGAGCGCAGAATGCGGTCCCATGACCAATGTTGGTTGATGGGGCGTTCTTCGGCAGGAATGTTATCTGTACTTTCCAGTACTTTATCCATATAGCCGTCATTTTGGATAAAAATACCCCGTTCCTTGTCTTCCGGCAGATACATGTGTTCGATGATGTCTCTCCACCGGGCACTTTCCTTCACTTGGTCGAGATTGGTGATGCGGCGTATGTGGCATATTCATCCGGATATTGCTGTGCCACCATTTCCAGAAAACGGAGGGTCATCTTGAGGCACTGTATACAGGAATAGTTAGTGTACCAGTTGTTGTCCACATTGTTTTCGTATTCATCCGGGCCGGTAACCCCCAGTATGACATATTTCTGTTTGGGTTGGGAGAAGGATACCCGTTGGCTCCAGAAGCGGCTGACGGCAATCATTACTTCCAGGCCATATTTGGTGATATAGTCCATATTGCCCGTCAGTACTGCATGCTGAACGATGGCATAGACAATGATATTGTTACGATGGATTTCCTCGAAGGTTATTTCCCATTCACTGTGGCATTCCTCGCGTTATTGGTTACCTGCGGAAACAACGCTGCACCGTCCTTGAAACCCAGTTTGCGGGCGTTTTCGATGGCTTTGGGAAGCTGGTTGTGCCGGTATGCCAGCAAGTTCTTTGCAATCTCTTTGGGAGTGGAGAGCAGAAAAAACGGTACACAACACAGTTCCGTGTTCCAATAAGTATTGCCGCCATATTTTTCTCCGGTGAATCCTTTGGGGCCGATGTTTAGGCGTGGGTCATCTCCCCGGTAAGTCTGATACAGCTGGAATATGTTGTACCGGATACCTTGTTGCGCTTCCGGGTCCCCTTCGATGACGACATCCGTTTCGTCCCAGATTTCCTGCCAGGCCCTTCGATGCTCTTCTACCAGCGTATTCCAGCCTATGCTCTTGACTTCGAGTGCCTCGGCCACGGAGTGTTCCACCAATTCACTCCGTTCGTGGTAGAGAGAAGAAGCGATGGCGGTGTATTTGATGAGTGTCACGTTGTCTCCGGGTTTCACGTCGGCACCTACGCTGAAACCGGTCTGCTTTTCCTTTTCTATCCGTATGGGGTTGGCAGTGGTTTCCTTGTTGTTTTTGAAGAATTGGTAAGTCATGGCGTAGCACACTTGTGCATCTTCCGGCGGGTCTGTGTCCAGAGATAGGCACAGCTGCTGGTAGAACCGGAACGCAGTATGTTCCATATTTTTAGGTTTGGCAGGTCGCATCGTCTACTATATTCCCGTCAAGGATGGGCACGAGTGAGATTCTGCCGGTATAGTTGATGGAAGACACACTGTACTTGATGAGACAGAGGTTGGGTCTTGCCATATTTGTGATATGCTCTACATGGATGCGGAGCTGGTTTCCGCGAGGAGACGTCACCTCCATGTCCCGGTAGGAGATACCTTCCTTCATATCCAGCGGCGGTTGAAGCTATCGACATCCCAGCCTGCCAAATCGAGTTCCTCATCGATGAGGCGCAGGTTGATGCGGCTCCAGTCGCAGCCTTGGGTATACGGGTGTAATATGGTGGAAATCCGTTCTTCCACCATCCTACGCGGGTTTTGTCCAGGAAAGTGATACCGGCCACAAATGAACCACGGTAACTGTCACTGCTGTAAGGCTCCTCAAAATACCCTCGTTGCCCGAAACGTCCGTTTCCGAGACTGAATATACTTTCCGACATCCGTTGACGGTCGGGGTGGAATTGGTCTTCGATGATGTTCCATTCATCGGTCTTGAGGTATTTTTCATGGCGACGTGTTTTCTGTAGTTATCGCCGTAAAGATACGCAATATGCGGAAATAAAAGAGAAAAGTGAGGACAAAAATAGTGAAAGGGGAAGGGAGGGGATTAAAAAAGATAATATAGCACACAGATGACACAGATAAGGCAGATGAACACGGATAAGTTTGTCTAATAATCCGTATTCATCTGCCTTATCTGTGTCATCTGTGTGCAGAAGTAGGAGCTTGATTCTATTTCTCTCCCTTAGTCTCTTTAATTAAATATACACAGAAAGCACCTATTATCAGCATCACTCCTGCCAATACAAGCATATTGATTTCGGGGGGCAGTACTCCTTTGGGAGTAAACAAGGACAGAATACTGCCGCCCAAAGCTGCCGCAATAATCTGCGGAATACAGATGGTACCATTGAAAAGACCTAAGTAGGTACATGTGTCCTCCGCTCAGTGCGTTGGTCAGGATGGTGAACGGCAGTGCCAGCATGGCAGCCCATGCACAACCTATCAGCAAGAAGGAAATGAAGAGCATATAAGGGTCGTGTATGAAGTAGGTGGAAATGAAACCTATACCTCCCAGAACAAGGCTGAGTGAGTAGACCCGGCGACGGTCCTTGAACATCGGTATGCAGATGGCCCAAAGCACAGAGCCGATGGCTTGTACGGCAAACAGTACGCCTACCCAGTCGGCGGCATTCTGATATTGCAGGCTCTTGGTGTCGAGTACCACTTTGGTGACACCATCTACCAGGTGCTCTACTGTAGGAGCATCAAAAGCATTGGCAGCGATGCTGCCGTTGGTATAGGTCCACATGAACATAAAAGCAAACCAGCAGAAGAACTGTACCAGTCCGATAGTCCAGAATGCTTTCGGAGCCTTGATGAGCAGCTTCAGCATGTTGGTCTTTTCATGTTCCTCTTCTTCGGTGATGCCGTGATACTCTGCATATTCGGCAGGCGGCATCTCTTTTACTTTGACCGAAGTGTAGATGACGCAGAAGATAAGGATGGCCGCTCCGATGTAGAATGAGTAAATCACCGAGTCGGGGATTACTCCTTGGGGAGCTGTATTGCTGATGCCAATCCATGCAAAGATGAACGGGAAGAGATATCCCACCAGGCTGCCTGCATTGCAGAGAAAACTCTGGATGGAGTAGGCGAGTCCTTTTTGTTTCTCATTCACCATGTCGCCCACCATCATTTTGAAGGGTTGCATGGCCATATTGATGGAGGTGTCGAGGAACATCAGCGATACCAGTCCGAAAATCATGGCTGTACTTACTGCCATGCCGAAGCTTCCGGCATTGGGTAGCAGGCACATGACGAGTACGGCCACCAACGAACCTATAAACAGATAAGGGATGCGCCGCCCGAAGCGTGTCCAGGTCTTGTCACTGGCGGCTCCCACGATGGGTTGTACAATGATACCTGCCAACGGCGGTAATATCCAGAAATAACTCAAATTATGCGGGTCTGCACCCAAAGTGGAAAAGATACGGCTGATGTTTGCACTCTGCAAAGCATATGCAATCTGTACGCCGAAAAAACCAAAGCTGATGTTCCACAGCTTCCAGAAACTTAAATCGGGTTTTACTTTCATGATGGTTTAATATGTTTTATTATTTCGTAGTTCCTCTTATCACCAGATTGGTACGTACTATCTTGTTGTTGCTTTTCTCTTCTCTCTCCAGCTTTCCGGTCAGAATGCTGAAAGCGCTTTTACCTACTTCCTCGCCATGCTGCTCCACGGTAGTCAGCTTCGGTCGGTGCTTTGGGCAATGGCTCCGTCGGTGAATCCGCAGATGGATACTTCATCGGGAACTTTTACGCCGACCAGTTTGCAGGCATACAGTATGCCCGAAGCTGTCTCGTCGTTGATGGCAAAGAAACCGTCAGGGCGGTTTTCGCTTTCCAGCAGGTCGGGAGTGATGGAGATGGCGCGTTCACGGGTGTCGCACAACAGAATCATGCTGTCGTCCACCGGAATTTTGTACTTCTTCATGGCATCCAGGTAGCCGTTCCGGCGATTCTTGGTAATCTCCAGGTGGGGAGCCGCACCATAGAAAAGGATACGCTTGCATCCGGTCTGTATCATGTATTCCACGGCTGCAAAGGAGCCGGCATAGTCGTCCACCACCACTCGCTCGGTTTTCAGCCCCGTACATATACGGTCGTAAAAGACGATGGGAATATCGTTGTTCAGCAGCTCCTGGTAATGGTCGTATTGGGAAGTATCTTTGGCAAGTGAAGCGATAACTCCGCAGACACGGGCGGCAAGGAACGAATGTACAATTTTCACTTCCTGCTCGTACGATTCGCTGCTCTGCGCCACTATGATGTTATAACCGGCATCTGCCGCCGCTTTCTCAATTCCGCTCAATACGCAGGAAAAGAAGTGGTGTACCAGTGGGGAACAATGACGCCGATGGTATTGCTGCGGCTTGCGCGGAGGTTTACAGCCAGTACATTGGGCTTGTAGTTATGTTCGCGCGCATAGGCATGTACAAGGTCACGAGTTTCCTTGCTGATGTCCGGATTGTCTTTCAGCGCTCTTGACACGGTGGAAGGGGAGACATTCAGCGCCCGGGCAATATCTTGATGGTAATCTGCGGTTTATTCATGGTATAGTTTTGAGGACAAAGATAAGGTAAACTTCCCTAATCCGATTGCAAAAATAACGTAATATGGTAAATTGTGCTTATTCGTTGAGGTTTATCGGGTTGTAAGTTTGTGCAAACGATTGCGGACACCCGTATTTTGACAAATTAAGGTGATATGTAGTTCTATATTTCCTAAATGCTTATATTTGCAGTACGCAATTAATGATGATAACGCCATGAAACACATGAAGTTTTTGACTTCTTTTTTTGTATTGCCTTTGCCGTATTTGCATGTAGCAGCAATAATGAGACAGACCCCAACGCCGGTGGAATTCCCGATAAGGAGGAACCTCTGGCTACGGACTTTGCTAAAGGTGCCGACATCAGTTGGGTAACGGAGATGGAACATAAGGGTATGAAATTCTACAATGCTTCCGGTGTGGAGACCGATTGTTTCCAGCTGATGAAGGATTTGGGCTTGAATGCGGTTCGACTCAGAGTATGGGTCGACCCCAAAGAACACGATAACTGGTGCGATACGGCCGATTTGGTGACGAAAGCCAAGCGTGCCGCAGAGCTGGGTATGGATGTAATGGTAGACTTCCATTACAGTGACTGGTGGGCCGACCCTGGACAGCAGCATAAGCCTGCTGCATGGAAAGGACTGAACTTGGCCGACTTGAAGAAAGCCATCGCCGACCATACTGCCGATGTACTTAATGCGCTGAAAGCGGCAGGAGTTACTCCCAAGTGGGTTCAGGTAGGTAATGAAATCCGTCCGGGGATGCTTTGGGATGAAGATGCTGCATTGAGTGGTGCGTCCTATGATGTGAGGGAATGTGATGTAAAGGGTTCCAACAGCACTTCCGAGAAAGTGAAATACCGTGAGAACTTTGCCAACCTGGCTGCTTTTATCAATGTAGGATACGATGCGGTAAAGTCCGTCTTCGACGATGCCATTGTCATCGTCCATCTGGACAATGGATATGACAACGAATTGTATACCTGGTTCTTTAATGAACTGAAAGCCAATGGCGGTAAGTGGGATATGATAGGCATGTCGCTCTATCCTTACTGGACGATGCTCGAGCACAAGGAATATACAGCTGATAGAACTATCACCGAGTGTATTGCCAATAAACAAACAGACATATTAAAGATGAAAATAAAATCCAAATAAGTACAAGTAAATAGGCTTTATATCAGACATTTATAAAGAAATTCGTTTCTTTCAGTTGTTTTCGCTATTTTCTGTTAATTAGTTCTTTTTGGGTACATTTTTGTTCCTTGTTTGTTTCTTG
>ENA-OQCK01000996-OQCK01000996.1-human-gut-metagenome-genome-assembly--contig:-NODE-996-length-12099-cov-3.338874_pt1 | contig 12099 bp, 10 predicted proteins | sample MGYA00242498_ERZ504578 | MGnify/ENA primary metagenome ERZ504578 (study PRJEB26092, sample SAMD00036229) | human gut metagenome | host: Homo sapiens | study: EMG produced TPA metagenomics assembly of... | reverse complement strand
ACCAAAGAGGCAATTCCCATAGTGCGAAAATGGCTCCGATTTGTCCTCCTTCGAAATGGAGTTCTCTGCCCATATAGCCACCTAGTGAAATTAACCATGACCCCCAGACAAAAAATTGCAGGAAGTTCATAATAATCAAACGAACTTTTATGCTCATGACTTTTTAAATTTGTGTTTCTCTTTTGCTAATAATAGATGCAAATATAATATTTTCGTTGATTGGGTGAGCAAGTTAATTGATAAAAAGGCGATAAAAAAGGCATAAATGCAAAGAAGGAAGAATATCTATGATAAAAAATAAGAATGGAAAGGGTATATAAAAAAGAAGGCTATCTATCCCAGACAGCCAATCTTTGTTAACCTTAAATCTAATACCATGAAAAACACAGTGCAAAGATAAGTGGTTTATGTTATACAACATAATGTTTCATTGAGAAACTGCACATTGTTAACTCTAATTAACTTTGAATACTCCTTTTTTCTGTTACTGCCTCCTGATTTCCTCTTATAATATTCTTTTTTATCCTTCGAGTAGAAATCTGGTTCCGACATCTTGCCGGACTTATTCTACGTAGAGTACAAGTCCTTTCAGATATTCGCCTTCCGGATGATAGATATTCACCGGATGATCGGCAGGTTGGGTGAGCTGGTGCAAGATACGCACGCTGCGTCCCGACATGGCGGCTGCGGTGAATACTGCTGTGCGGAAATTATCTTTGGTTACTACCTGTGAGCAGGAGAAAGTAAACAAGATACCACCCGGCTTGATTTTCTCGAATGCTTTGGCGTTCAGTTTCCGATAACCCTGCAATGCATTCCGCAACGCATCCTTGTGTTTGGCAAATGCGGGTGGGTCGAGGATAATCAGGTCGTACTGGTCGCCCATACGGTCGAGGTATTTGAAGGCGTCTTCAGCGAATGCTTCATGGCGGGGATCACCAGGGAAGTTCAGTTCCACATTCTTGTTGGTCAGGTCGATTGCTTTCGCAGAGCTGTCTACCGAGTGGACGAGCTTTGCACCTCCGCGCATGGCGTAGAAAGAAAAGCCTCCGGTGTAGCAGAACATATTCAGTACCGAGCGATCTTTGGCATACCGTTCCAATACCGAGCGGTTTTCGCGTTGGTCTACAAAGAATCCCGTTTTCTGGCCTTTCAGCCAGTCTACATGAAACTTCAGACCGTACTCTTGTGCAATATTATCATTGCTTCCTCCTTTCAGGAAACCATTTTCGGGGAAAAGGTCGGCTTTGAAGGGGAGCGTTGTTTCTGATTTATAATAGATATTTTCAATCTTGTCACCCATGACTTCGGACAAAGCCTCGGCGATCACCATGCGGTCTACGTGCATTCCTGCCGAGTGAGCTTGCATGACGGCAGTTTTGGCATAAATATCAATCACCAGTCCGGGGAGATTGTCACCTTCACCGTGTACGAGACGATAGGTGTCGTTGACCGGATTGATAGCGATTCCAATGGCACAACGCATGTCGTATGCAATTTCCAGTTTGCGTTTCCAGAAATCATGGTTGATCGGTTCTTGCCGGAAAGAAAGCACACGTACGGCGATACTTCCGATCTGGAAGTGTCCTTCGGCGATAAATTCTTTCTTGGAGGTGTATACTTCTACAACTTCACCTTCTTCGGGTTCTCCGTCGAAACGGGAGATAGCACCGGAGAAAATCCAGGGGTGAAATCTTTTCAGCGACTCTTCTTTACCGGGTTTGAGGTATACTTTATGCATAGTGTTTCATTTATCTGATTCTATTAAATGTTCTTCTTTCTTTTCTTCGGGAGCTATTTCATAATTACCTGTCCGCTTTAGTTCTTGCAGCAGGTTGTAGATGTTGAGGCATGCCCAGGCGTCGGTGGCGGCGTATTGTTTTTGTCCATCACTCAACACATCCGCTTCCCAATTGGACAGTCGTTGCGATTTGGAAATTTTTTCCTTAAATAAAATGGCATAAATCTTTTGGAGGCTTTTGTCCTGTATGCCGAACTGACGTACATAGTCCTGCAATTCGATACAACTCTGTTGGTTGAAAGGAGCACGTTTATGCAACATCATAAAGTCGTCTTTCAGCGAAAGCCCCACCTTAATAATTCCCGGGTTCTCAAGCAAGTCAACCAATGGCTGTGTAAGTCCCGTCATATTGAGCCGGAACAGAAAACAACATTCTTCGGAAGAAATCTGGAGAAGCGCTACTTTGTGTGATTGCCCTTTTGTGAAAGAGGGCCGCGTTTCGCTGTCGATACCCAATATCGGCTGCGACAACAGGTAGCTACCGCCTTTCCGTTTCCGATTCCGATTGGATAACATGGATTCTTCCGGAAAAACTACTTCGGGAGTTCCTTTAATTCGTCTTTATCAATGGTTCTTCTTACAATCATTTTATTTTTCATCATCGTGACAATGGCAACTGCCTTCGTGGCAGTGACATTCGTCGTCATGGCAATGACAACCGCCTTCTTCACAACAACTGTCGTCTTCGCTTGGTTCGTAAAATCCTTCTTCGTTGTTTTCTTCCTCTTCTTCGTTGTCCTGCAGATTATACTTCACGTCGTGGAGGGCGCGCAGTGTATTAACCAGCTTTTGTCCCCACAACATTCCGAAGTTTTCCTGACAAATGGCCAGCGAATCGTTCATCGTTTCGTTCAATCCCAGTTGGAAAACAAAAATAAAGTCTTTGATATCTTGATAAATATCAGCCAAATCTTCAGATATGGACTTCTTGATAGGCTGGTCGCTGTATACCATATCCTGCACAAATACGTCCAGATAATCATCCTTGTCTCCCATTAATCCTGCAAGTTGATACGAAGAATTTCATAAATTTCTTCAGTCACATACGTCTCGGGCGCCTCATCCCCGATCGTCTCACACTTCGGCAGCATGGAGGCTTTGAGATAGAGTAAAGGCAGTATTTTCAATGATGTATCAACGAAAGTGCTGCGCTTCATGCTTTCGGCACGTTCGAGGAATGCACAAAATTCGGCGGCTACCGTTACGAACTCAATTACATTCTTATCAAATATCGTTTGGCTTTCTTTTTCCATAATCAGCGTTGATTTGAAACGCAAAGGTAAGAAAAAGGATTGAATGAGCGTAGCGCTCGTTATTTTTTTATTATTTTTGCGGCTTAGATTACGATTCCAATTTTATAAAAAGAATAAAAGACTCATGGCAAAAAAAAATTAGATAAGGAGGCCGAACGTACTTCCTCTTCTCCGGGTAAAATCGCAGCAATTTTAAAGAATGAGACTGTCCACTTTGTTATCGGATTAATGTTGGTCATTTTTTCCGTTTATTTATTGTTGGCTTTTTCCTCTTTCTTTTTCACGGGAGCTGCCGACCAGAGTATTATCGACAGTGGAAATCCGGCAGACCTGTCGGCAGTCAACAATCATGTGAAGAACTACGCCGGTTCGCGTGGGGCGCAGTTGGCTCATTACTTGATTAATGATTGCTTCGGTGTCTCTTCCTTCTTTATTCTTGTCTTTTTGGCGGTGGCAGGATTGAAGTTGATGCGTGTGCGTGTTGTCCGTCTGTGGAAGTGGTTTATAGGTTGCACATTGTTACTGGTATGGTTCTCTATATTCTTCGGATTTGTGTTTATGGATCATTATCAGGATTCTTTCATTTATCTGGGCGGTATGCACGGATACAATGTCAGCCGTTGGCTGATCTCTCAGGTCGGTGTACCCGGGGTGTGGATGATTCTGTTGATAACGGCTATTTGCTTCTTTATATATATAAGTGCGCGTACAGTGATTTGGTTGCGCAAACTCTTTGCATTGAGTTTCCTGAAACGAAAGAAGAAGGAGGAAGAAGAGCTTGCCACTACCGGAGAAGAACCGCAGGAATTTACGACCTCCCAACCGCAGGAAGTAGAATTTAACTTGAAACGGACATACAAACAGACACCGCCTCCGGCACCTGTAATGGATATACAGGCGGAAGAACCCCAAGAAGAATTTCCGGTGAGTGAACCGGAAACGGACGATATATCCTCCGCTTCATCCGATGAGAGTGAAGGGGTAACCATGGTGTTCGAACCAACCGTTTCCAATGTTGTTCCTCCTTTGGGGGGAGAGTCTTCGGAGGATGAAGAACCCGGGTTTGAAGTGGAGTCTGCCGCTTCGGAAGAAGAATATCAGGGACCGGAAATGGAACCTTATAACCCGACAAAAGATTTGGAGAATTATCGTTTCCCCACGATCGACCTGATGAAGCATTTTGAAAACGACGATCCGACAATTGATATGGATGAACAGAATGCCAATAAAGACCGTATCATCAATACGTTGCGCAGCTCGGCATTGAAATCAGCACGATTAAGGCAACGGTCGGTCCTACGGTTACTCTGTATGAGATAACTCCCGAACAAGGCGTGCGTATCTCCAAAATTCGCGGATTGGAGGATGATATTGCGTTGAGCCTGTCTGCTGACGGTATCCGTATCATTGCCCCGATACCGGGCAAGGGAACCATCGGTATTGAGGTACCGAACAAGAATCCGAAGATTGTTTCCGGGCAAAGTGTTATCGGAAGCAAGAAATTCCAGGAATCCAAGTTTGACCTGCCTATTGTGTTGGGAAAGACTATTACGAATGAAGTCTTTATGTTCGACCTTTGCAAGATGCCGCACGTATTGGTGGCAGGTGCAACCGGTCAGGGTAAGTCTGTCGGTCTGAATGCAATTATTACTTCCTTATTATATAAGAAACATCCGGCTGAACTGAAGTTTGTCCTGGTCGACCCGAAGAAGGTAGAGTTCAGCATCTACTCGGTCATTGAAAACCATTTCCTTGCCAAACTTCCCGATGGCGGTGAACCGATTATTACGGACGTGACGAAAGTAGTGCAAACTCTGAATTCCGTCTGTGTGGAAATGGATACCCGTTATGACCTGTTGAAAATGGCTCATGTACGTAATGTCAAGGAGTATAATGAGAAGTTTATCAACCGTCGTCTGAATCCGGAGAAAGGACATAAGTTCATGCCGTATATTGTCGTTGTTATCGACGAGTTCGGTGACCTGATTATGACGGCAGGTAAGGAGGTGGAACTTCCGATTGCCCGTATCGCCCAGTTGGCGCGTGCTGTCGGTATCCACATGATTATCGCTACACAGCGTCCGACGACGAATATCATCACGGGTACGATTAAAGCCAACTTCCCGGCCCGTATCGCTTTCCGTGTATCCGCCATGATGGATTCCCGAACGATTCTTGACCGTCCGGGTGCCAACCGTCTGATTGGTAAGGGAGATATGCTTTTCTTACAGGGAGCTGATCCGGTGCGTGTGCAATGTGCCTTTATCGATACGCCGGAAGTAGAGGAAATCACGAAGTTTATTGCCCGTCAGCAAGGATATCCTACTCCTTTCTTCCTGCCCGAGTATGTGAGTGAAGACAGCGGTAGCGAAGTAGGGGATATTGATATGGGGCGTCTTGACCCGTTGTTTGAAGACGCTGCCCGGTTGGTGGTTATTCATCAGCAAGGTTCCACGTCGTTAATTCAACGTAAGTTTGCTATCGGTTATAATCGTGCCGGCCGTATCATGGATCAACTTGAAAAGGCTGGAATCGTCGGTCCTACGCAGGGAAGCAAAGCGCGTGACGTACTTTGCATCGATGATAATGATCTTGAAATGCGTTTGAACAATTTGCAGTAATCAATCGTTTATTAATCAAATGAGGAAATACATTTTTAGTGTTTTAATAGCTTTACTGTCATTGCCTGTGATTGCTCAACAACAGCAGTCGCAGGCTAAAGCTGTTCTTGATAAGACAGCCGAAGCATTTCGTAAGGCAGGCGGAGTGAAGGCTGATTTCATTATTAAATCTGTGACTAACGGTTTGGTGGAAGGGTCGGAAAGCGGTACGATTCAGTTGAAAGGAGAGAAGTTCGTATTGAAGGCGTCCGAAGTGATAACCTGGTTTGATGGGAAAACGCAATGGAGCTATGTAGTCAGGAATGATGAAGTGAACGTCAGCAATCCGACACAGGAAGAACTGCAACAGATTAATCCGTATACATTCCTGTATATGTATCAGAAAGGATTTTCCTATAAACTGGGAACAGTAAAGACTTACGGGGGAAAGGCTGTCTGGGAAGTAATTCTCACAGCGAAGGATAAGAAACAGGATTTGGAGCGTATCACTCTTTATGTGACGAAGAATATGTATGAGCCTCTATATATTCTGCTTCAGCAGCGTGATCAGCAGACGCGTAATGAGATTACCGTGACAGGTTATCAGACACGGCTGAATTATGCGGATAGTATTTTTTCTTTTGATAAAAAACAATATCCGAATGCAGAGATTATTGATTTGAGATAAAATGTTTTTGAATAACAAAACGATAAAGGTATAATTAAAATGGCAGAAATAGAAAAAGTTAAGTGCCTGATTATTGGTTCAGGACCTGCCGGATATACGGCAGCGATTTATGCGGGACGTGCAAACTTGTGTCCGGTGCTTTATGAAGGATTGCAGCCCGGCGGTCAGTTGACGACAACTACGGATGTTGAAAACTTCCCCGGTTATCCGGAAGGTATCAGCGGACCGCAGTTGATGGAAGATTTGCGTGCACAGGCGAGCCGCTTTGGGACAGATGTACGTTTCGGTATTGCTACTGCAGCGGATTTGAGCAAGGCTCCTTATAAAATAACGATTGACGGAGAAAAAGAAATCGAAGCGGAGACGTTGATTATCTCTACCGGGGCAACAGCTAAGTATTTGGGACTGGAAGACGAAAAGAAATATGCGGGAATGGGTGTCAGCGCTTGTGCTACCTGCGATGGTTTCTTCTATCGTAAGAAAGTGGTTGCCGTAGTCGGTGGCGGTGATACGGCTTGTGAAGAAGCGGTTTATCTTGCCGGACTTGCATCGAAAGTATATCTGATTGTCCGTAAGCCTTTCCTGCGTGCATCGAAGATTATGCAGGAGCGCGTGATGAATCACGAGAAGATTGAAGTTCTTTTTGAACACAATGCTGTCGGTTTGTACGGTGACAATGGAGTGGAAGGTGTAAACCTTGTGAAACGTTGGGGTGAACCGGATGAGGAACGTTACAGCCTGCCTATCGACGGTTTCTTTCTGGCTATCGGTCATCAACGAATTCTGATATATTCAAGGATTATCTGGATACGGATGAAGTGGGTTATATCATTACAGATGGTGCCAGTCCGCGTACGAAAGTTCCCGGAGTGTTTGCTGCCGGAGATGTGGCCGACCCTCATTACCGTCAGGCTATTACAGCGGCGGGAAGCGGATGCAAGGCTGCTATTGAGGCAGAACGTTACCTTTCTGCAAAAGGACTTATCTGATAAATATAATGTTCAGTATAAAACCGAAGGATTGTAATCACACAATTCCGGTGTGGTAACTCTTAAAATAAAAACGGTGGACATCGGTTAGAAACTAGTGTCCACCGTTCTTTTTATATTGGGTTTACTCTAAGATGATTTACACTTGGTTAATACGCTTCAATCTCGTCCAGCCATAATTCGGCAGGAATCACTTCCGGACCATTGATAAAGATAAAAGAAGAAGAGAAATACTTTCCTTCATGATCCTAAAATGTGTGTTAAGTTATAAATAGATTTGACACGACAAATTTGTAATTTCTGTTTGTACAAATTATTTGTGCCTATTGCTTTATGCGTATAAAAGAATGAATCTTGTTTCTCTTTCTTATACAAGTTGTTTAAAGAACAGACCTTGTGTTTATAATAAAAAGTGAGAACGTTTATTATAAACGGGTCTTAAGTTTATTATAAACGATTATTGGCTGAACTCTTGAAAAATGGGTGAAGAATTTAAACAAAATGGGGCGAAATCCTTGCAGACTTCGCCCCATTGTTATCTCTTACAGTACACTTGCGTGTATGCAATCAGATGATTTATGTCTTTATTTTTGTATGTTTCATACCTGTTGTTTCTGATTCGTTTCTGCAAATATACAAAATAAAAAAGGAAAAGTCAATACCCTGTTTCCGTTTTGAAGCTGAATACATAGGCAATGGTGGCTGGCATCAATACCTCTTTCTCCATTGCTATTATTTGAGAAGCTGTTCCTCAATGATTTGCACGTACTTCTCCGGAGTAGCTCCGACTTCGACGATAGGTTTGCCGCCTACCGGAATAAAGAAAAGAGTCGGCAGCGCCTGTACTCCGAAATGTTTGCACAAGTCTTTCTCTTTATCCGCATTCACTTTATAAAACATGACTTTTCCCTTATACTTTTCAGCCAATTCTTCCATTTTCGGAAGCAGTCTCATGCAAGGGCCGCACCAAGTTGCCCAAAAGTCAACAACCACAGGTTTGTCTCCATTATAAACGAAATCATTTCCTGTCCGGTAATCAAAAATATGTTCCAGAAAGAATTGGCGGGTAATCGGATTCATCTTGCCGTCTTCCGCTTTGACTTCCGTTACTTTAGCTTCCGATTCGGGAATAGGAACCAAGTCGAAAGGCTGGAAGTATATTTTTTGATGAACATAATCAATGGACAAAATGCCGTAGTCCAATAGTTTCTTTCCTAAAACAGAATGTTTCAGAGATGGATTCCTCACGGCAAAGGCATCGTCTATCTTTGTTTTCACGAATATTGTTTCCGGTAAGGTCAGGCTTTCTTCTTCTTGTGCCGTCTCTTTATAGCCGATTGAAACTTTTTGCGGAGTTCCCTTCGGATAAAGTGTGCTCCACTCGTTAAAGTCTTTTTCAGTGAGGTTGATTAATCCGTCGCTCCATGTATCTAAAATAGGAAAAATTGTTTTATCTTGAATCGATATCGAACATACTATACCTAAACCTGTTATCAATTCAAAATTTTCTCTATAGTTTAGTTTCATGTACGAAGGTCGGTACGGCTGAGTGATAGTGATCTTTTTTCGTCGCATGTCAATGGTCAAGACGGAAGTTCGGAATACTGCAGAATTCAATACTCCCATTACTCCCAGTTTGCGTAGATAAGGTTCATCTTCTAATATGAATGTTGGCAGACTATTGCTGAATGTATTATTACCAATAGTTAAGGTTCCTATTTCATAGATTTTCTTTACGGGAACCTGTTTGAATTTGAAATTCTGATAACTTCCAAAACTACTGGCGTTTTTCGTGTTGATTTTCAGTTGGTTGACAGCTTCCGGAAGTAATGCATTATGTCCGGCTAAATCAAGTACAAAATTTGCTGTTTCTCCATTTATATTGGCTTCTATGATAATCTTTCCATCGATTGTTTTAAATGGAATGATTTCCGTCATACTGTTCTGTGTTTGTGCTTTTATGCCTGAAATAAAACAAAAAGCAATCAAACATATATGTATTTTTATTATCATATTTCTCAAATTCATATTGTTTTAAAGTCTATCTTTCTTTTTGATTTCTATTTTTCTCTCCTGATTGTCCTTTTTAATAATAATATATCCTGTATCTCCGGGAATAGCGTTCATTATCTCTTCTATAGCAATCTGGCTCATCGGACAGTTGCTTAATGAGGTTCCGTTGATATTGATTACCTGATCACCGAAAGATACTTGGTCTTTCATACTATCCCATATCGTTGTGATTTCAAATCGTTCGTTGCGTGGCAATATACTCACATTCCAAAGAACGGGAGCACCTCCCATATCAGTTTTCCCTTTTTCGAATGGAGGAAGAAGAAGCGTTTACGCATATAGTCTATAATCACTTTTCCATATTTCAGCAAGTCTACTCCTATGATTGTTTCATTCATTACGCTTGTCGTGCAGCCTATGTTTGTGAATTCCTTATCCATGATACGAATAGAAGGTATGTTCAGTTTTTTGATTTCTACAGGATTTCCCAGTCCGGCTAATCCGGCAGATACAATCCCATGTGCATGATTTGTTTCTTTTATATCGGATATATCAGCCAGCCTGTTATAATCTTGTATCGAATATAGTATAAAACCTTCTGCACCAGTGTCAAACAATATTTTCATTGTCTGTTCTTCTTGCTTGACAGTGATAAATGAGTGATATTCCGTTTCATCCAGAAGAGGAACTCCGTCTGTTAGTTTCAGTTTCTCAGGGCGATAGGGATAGTTGATGACCATGATTCTATAGCGAGAGTCGAATGTTACTACAGATTGTGAGAATGCGTCTCCACCGAGAATGCCGGCGACTCCTAAATCAGTGAAAAAAGGATCTTTGGGCAGCACCATTGTTTTTAATAGCTTGATTTGGTAACTATTGCCGATGGATACATTGGAGACATATGCTTCTTGATAGTTTTGTCCCTGTCCGTTCACATCAGAAATGCGTGTATATCCTGCAGCGTTTGCCTGCATTTCAAGGGCTATATCGTACATCGTTCCGGTTTTGCCACCGGTGTCGACGATATATTTCGTTTTAACGCCGTTGATTGTGACAGGAATAATGATTTTGTTGTGTACCAATTCATAGGGAATAGTGTCGCAAACCTTATTTTGGATTTGCGACATACATTCCTTTCCATAGATTAGAAACATTAACAGCCATAAACCGGTGAGTATCTCTGCTCTTTCATATCATTCTTTTGCGAATTCATTTTTCTGCTTCTAGAATAGCTTGATAGGCGTTAACAATACCTCCGGAGATACATAAATCATCAAAAAGGAATAAATCTTGTGAAGGTCTGTCGTCTACTCGAATGCCTTTTTCTACTTCTACTCCTTTGCGTGAGGTTACACTTTTTAATAGAATATCACGGATTTGTGAGCCGGTAAGCTTTGGAAAATAAGATTTTATGAGTGTGGCTACTCCGGCTACGGTAGCGGCCGCTAGTCCTTCTCCTGTTCCTGTTCGGTAAGTGTCTCCCATGTATGCAGAATATATATCTGTTCCCGGAGCATAGATATCTAGTGTATTTGCTCCATAATTTGTATCCATAACCGGATTTCCTTTTTTATCAGAAGAGGCGACTATCATAAGATTGGTGAGTTCTTTGTCTTTACTCATTTTCCGGTTCGGGAAGAATTCTACTTTGTCCATATCGATAGATGTATTCCACGCGGGAACTATCACTATGGCTCCTTTCTTTTCCGCTTCTTTCAATTCATGGATTATCCATTGTTTTTGTTCCTCGGGGTATAACATATTCTGTTCAGGCAATACAATCACATCTGCTCCGTGGCTGACTGCATAATGAATGGCTAATGCCATATCTTTCAGGTAAGGTTCCCCTTCTCCTGTACAGATACGTAGCGTCATGATTTCTGCTTGATCGGCAATGCCATCGCTTCCTATTTTATTGTCACGTTTAGCAGCTATAATTCCTGCCTTCATTATGTTGGTTGCTGCATCGGATGTAAGTAGTATATTATTTCCATAATTGCTGTCATTTATGTCCATTGGGTTGTCACCTGTAATTTCTTTCCGTTGGTCCGTACCATATTTTCTTAAGGCTTCTTCGTAAGAGGCTTTAGCTGTTTCCACACTTTTCTTACCCATATTTTGGTATACAGGTTCCCATTTATCTGTATTATATAAACTGAAATAATAGGCTGTACATACAAAGGCTACTTCAGAGAGGCTGTCCCTTTCCGCTTTAGGGTCATAACAACTTTGAAACTCCTCGACGGTTAATTCTTTTCCAGGGAAGCGCTGCTTCATGTCTCTATTAAATTTTTCAACGTATTCTTCGATGACATAAGCAAGTTGCAGACCACTGTAAGTACTTCCTATTCTGGATTCGGGCATTACTTTATATCGATAATAGTTATATTCTTCCATGTTTTCCGGTGCAGCTACTTCCTGACGTGTTCCATTAATAATTTTATAATACTTTTTCCCATCAAAAATATAGTCTGCATATTTATCTTTCAAGCGGAAGAATTCACGTTCTCCTTCTCTCGTCAAAGACTCCACAACTTGAGCATCTTTGCCTCCGAGGAAGTTCCAACCATTAATATCATCAATGAGACCATTTCTATCATCATCTTTTTGATTTAATTTTTCTTTGGGATTGATCCATATAGCCTGTCTCAGATCTTCGTGTTCCACGTCCATTCCGGTTCCGATTAATGCGACAATCGGCCTTTTCTTGAGTTTCTTTTTGTTAGCATTCAAATATTCATAGGCTTTGTTAACT
>ENA-OQCK01000995-OQCK01000995.1-human-gut-metagenome-genome-assembly--contig:-NODE-995-length-12112-cov-3.133083_pt1 | contig 12112 bp, 16 predicted proteins | sample MGYA00242498_ERZ504578 | MGnify/ENA primary metagenome ERZ504578 (study PRJEB26092, sample SAMD00036229) | human gut metagenome | host: Homo sapiens | study: EMG produced TPA metagenomics assembly of... | reverse complement strand
ACACGCACCTGAAACAGTGCGCGTCTACCAATTCCGCCACCTGGCATAAGTCATCTTCAAATACATCTGAAAGAGCGGAAAACGAGACTCGAACTCGCGACCCTAACCTTGGCAAGGTTATGCTCTACCAACTGAGCTATTTCCGCAATGTATAAAAGCGTGAAGAGAAGGAGACTCGAACTCCCACGACATAATTGTCACTACCCCCTCAAAGTAGCGCGTCTACCAATTCCGCCACCTCTCCAACTTACTTTCAACAATTCAAAGAACCGACTGCTTTACCTTGGTGCCCAGAACAGGACTCGAACCTGCATGCCTCTCGACACACGCACCTGAAACGTGCGCGTCTACCAATTCCGCCACCTGGGCATAGGTAATTGCAATCTAAACTGCGTTGAGCGGAAAACGAGACTCGAACTCGCGACCCTAACCTTGGCAAGGTTATGCTCTACCAACTGAGCTATTTCCGCGATTGCGGATGCAAAGGTAGATATTTTCCTTAAACCTGCAAACATTCCGCAGACTTTTTCACACAGAAAAGTGTACATTTTCGCCAGGCATACAAGCAGACTTTTGATTATCAACTCATTCGGCCACGATAATCTTCATAAGAAAATTGCTTGAAAACTTCAGCTTTTCCTTCTTTTGTCCACATTGCAATGGCCGGATGGTGAATTCCATTGAACATATTCGTCTTTACAGTGGTGTAATGTATCATGTCCTCAAAGACGATTCTCTCCCCTATCTGCAGCTCATGGTCGAAACTCCACAGTCCCATATAGTCGCCGCTTAGGCAGGAGTTTCCTCCAAGACGATAGACATAAGGACCGCATCACCCATCTCCGCTCCACGCACTGCAGGCTGATAGGGCATCTCCAGGCAATCCGGCATGTGGCACGTAAAGCTAACGTTGAGAATGGCAGTACGAATGCCGCGGTTTTCCACGATGTCCACTATCTCCGAGCTCAGCACACCGGTCTGCCAAGTGAAAGCGGAACCGGGCTCAAGAATGATTTGAAGATGCGAATAGCGTCCCTTCAAGCCCTGCAACAGACGGACAAGATGCTCTACATCATAATCCTTACGCGTCATCAGATGCCCGCCTCCTAAATTCAACACTTAATCTGTGAGAACCAGCGGGAGAATTTTCCTTCCAAGTGCTCCAATGTGTGTTCCAGTTCGTAGGAAGAAGACTCGCAATGACAATGACAGTGAAAACCTTCAATACCCACCGGAAGTTCTTCGGGAAGCGGGTCGGCCATTACACCGAAGCGAGTACCGGGTGCGCAGGGATTATAAAGCTCCGTTTCCACCTCAGAGTATTCGGGATTGATACGGATACCGCAGGAAATGCCGCTTCCCTCCGCCACCACTACCGGATAAAAGCGGTGGAACTGCGAAAGCGAATTGAAAGTGATATGGCTGCTGCACCGCATTATCTCCGGAAAATCGGCCTCGGTATAGGCAGGCGAGTACGTATGTGCCTTACTTCCGAACTCCTCCAATGCCAGACGGGCTTCGTAGACGGAACTTGCCGTAGAGTGGTCTATATACTCCCTGAAAATGGGAAAGGAACGCCACATGGCAAATGATTTGAAAGCGAGGATTATCTCCACACCTGCGCGGTCGGCCACACTTTTTATCAGTGCGAGGTTCTTTCTCAGCAATCCTTCTTCCATAATATAGCAGGGAGAAGGGAAAAGGGAAAAGTCTTTATTTGTCATTCCTCTATCTATATTTACTATTCTAAATTGTCCGTATGTATCGTTCTAACTGTCTTTTTTTAAGATACCACGGTCCTACACTTATACCATCATCCTCTTACAAATATCCCGTTTTTGTGTGAGACAAAAGATGCGACTATCCTATGACAGCACTTTGAAACGCGCGAAGCGCAGCAAAAGTTGTTTGTCTCCCGCATTCTTGAAGCGGATGGTGGCTTTCGCATTGTCTCCTTCGCCCTCCACTTTCAAAACTTCACCCAGGCCGAAACGTTCGTGCTCTATCAGTTGTCCCTGCTGTACACAGTTGGCAGACCCGCCGGCAGAAGGCGATGTACTTGCCGTATTTGCAGAAGGCGCCACCCGTTTCAAATTACGTGGAACGGTCGGCGCAATAATCTGCTGTTTCGGTCGTACAGACACACGTTCTTTTCCTCCATACGGAGCATCTTCCCTATCAGGCGCAAAGCCTCTGGCGTTCTCCCTGCGGAAAGCGGCGGCTTCCTCCTCTACCCTGCGGAACATTCCCGCATCCTGAGGCAGACGCAGGAAACGTATATCTATATCCTTCAGGAAACGGCTGGGACTGCCGAACTCCATCTTGCCATACCGGAAACGTGTCTTTGCATACGACAGGAAACAGTGTTCTTCGGCACGTGTGATGGCTACATAAAACAGCCGCCGTTCTTCCTCCAATGCCCGGGGAGAGTCACCCACCATGCCGCTGGGAAAAAGATTCTCCTCCATCCCCACTACAAACACATTCTTGAACTCCAATCCCTTGGCCGAATGTACAGTCATCAGGGTTATCTTCTCATCGTCCCCATCCTTATCCGAATCCTGGTCGGTAAGAAGGGAAACTTCCGAAAGGAAGTCACCCAACAACACGTTCGGTTTTCCTTCCTCCTGCCGTTGGGCACAAAAATCACTCATACCGTTCACCAGCTCCTCTATATTCTCCTTACGGCTCAGATTCTCGGGAGAGTTGTCCTGACACACATCATTGATGATGCCCGATTGGCGGATAATGTCGGCACCAATCTCATAGGCATTCTTCTCCGCAGCATCTGTGATAAAGGCGGATATAAGTTCGCGGAATGCCTGTAACTTTCCCACCGTACCTTTATTGAAGTTCAAGCCATACGCCAACGGCTCACAAAGCACAGTCCACAAACTGACATTGTGCCGGTGGCGGCAGCAATGATTTTTCCCACTGTCGTATCTCCGATACCCCGTGCAGGATAATTGATAATACGTTTGAAAGCCTCTTCATCATTGGGATTCACTATCAGACGGAAGTAAGCGATAACATCTTTGATTTCCTTGCGTTGATAGAACGACAAGCTCCATAAATACGGTAAGGCATACTGCGTTTGCGCATGGCTTCCTCAAAGATACGGCTCTGTGCATTGGTACGGTAGAGTATCGCAAAATCAGAGTAGGCATAGCGCTTTTCACGCCGCAGTTCAGCTATCTTATTCACCACAATATCCCCTTCTTCCACATCACTGTATGCCTGGTACACACCAATGGCCTCTCCCTTCTCCTTTTCCGAGAACACTTCCTTGCGTATCTGCACTGGTTCTTTTCTATCAGGCTGTTGGCCGCGCGGACAATGGTCTGGGTGGAACGGTAATTCTGCTCCAGCTTGAAGACCTCGTATCGGGATATACTTCGTAAAGTAGAGAATATTGTCAATATCGGCACCACGGAAGGAGTAAATACTCTGTGCATCATCCCCACCACACAGACATGCTGATGGTTCTTGGCAAGTTGCAGCACGATGCTGTGCTGTGCAAAATTGGTATCCTGATACTCATCCACCAGAATGTAACGGAACTGCTCCTGATAACGTGCCAACACCTCGGGGTGGTCTCGGAACAGCAGGAATGTGTAGAACAGCAAATCGTCGAAGTCCATCGCATCCGCCCGCCGGCAACGCTCCCAATATCTCTGGTAGATGTCGCGAAGCGCCGGAACCTTGGCAGCACGGTCTCCTTCGTAAGCTCCTTGTTGTTGGCATAGCTGCCGGAGAAACCAGATGATTCTTGGCATTCGAGATACGCGCCTGCACCATCCCCGGCTTGTACACTTTCTCATCCAGCCCCATTTCCTTGATAATGGAACGTATCAAGCTTTTACTGTCCGCCGTATCGTAAATGGTAAACTGCGAAGTGAAGCCGATATGCCCGGCCTCGACATGCAGAATGCGCAGGAACATGGAGTGAAAGGTTCCCATCCACAGATGGCGCGCCCTCTCCGGCCCCATCTGACGGGCTATACGCTCCTTCATTTCGCGCGCCGCCTTGTTGGTAAAGGTCAATGCCAGAATGTTCCAAGGCTGGTAGCCATTCTCCAGCAGATAAGCAATCTTATAGGTCAGCACGCGCGTCTTTCCCGAACCGGCACCGGCTATCACCAGTGACGGACCGTCATTGTATAACACCGCGTTCCGTTGTCCTTCGTTCAGTTCCTCTATATAATCGGGCATATCCGTATAATCTTAAAATGATGATATTTTTCCTTCCTTTGTTTTTACGGAGGCAAAGATAAAAAAGCTTCGGAGACGTACGAACATTTCTATAGGTTATAGTGTTTATATAGTAAAGTTCCAAAATTAAATAATTGAAACTTATGAATACAATATTAACGATTTTAATGATAACAGTTATGACTTACGAAATGCCAAAACTTCCCTACACTAACAATGCACTGGAACCTGTAATCAGTCAGCAAACCATAGATTACCACTACGGTAAACATCTGCAAACCTACGTGAACAACCTCAACAACCTCGTTCCGGGAACGGAATTTGAAGGCAAAGACCTGGTAACCATTGTTGCCACAGCACCGGACGGTGCCATCTTCAACAATGCAGGACAAGTGTTGAACCACACATTATACTTCTTACAGTTTGCTCCGAAGCCTGCCCACAGCGAGCCTACCGGCAAGCTGGCAGAAGCCATCAAACGCGACTTCGGCAGCTTTGAGAATTTCAAGAAGGAATTCAACGCGGCAGCTGTCGGCTTGTTCGGCTCCGGATGGGCTTGGTTGTCTGCCGACAAGAACGGCAAACTCCACATCACCAAAGAAGCCAACGGTAGCAATCCGGTACGCGCCGGTCTTGTTCCGCTACTCGGATTCGACGTGTGGGAACATGCCTACTATCTTGATTACCAGAACCGCCGTGCCGACCATGTGAACGAACTGTGGAGCATCATCGACTGGGATGTAGTAGGTAAAAGACTGAAATAAGCAACAAGGTCCCACTAAACATGTTAATGACGCATTCTTGAGCAACTAAGGTTCAAGAATGCGTTTTCTTGTTTAAAATAGCCATCTAACATATTTTAAAGAAATTCTTTGGCTTCTACCATAAGTATTCATTAACTTTGCTAAACTTAAAAGTTAAACAAAAGAAATGAAACTCATCGTAGTAACAGCACCCACATTTTTTGTGGAAGAAGACAAGATTATCACGGCACTATTCGAAGAGGGGCTGGATATTCTACATCTGAGGAAGCCGGAAACTCCCGCCATGTATTCAGAACGGCTTTTAACGCTGATACCCGAAAAATACCATAAGCGCATCATTACCCATGAGCACTTCTACCTGCAGGAAGAGTTCAGCCTGATGGGGATTCATCTAAACACCCGCAATCCCAAAGAGCCCCACGACTATTCGGGCCACATCAGTTGCACCTGCCATTCACTGGACGAAGTGCAGAACAAGAAGCATTTCTATGACTATCTGTTCCTAAGCCCGATATATAATTGCATCACAAAGTCTGGAGTCACGTCCGGCTTCACAGCCGAAGAGTTGCGGCAAGCAGGAAAAAGTAAGGTCATAGACAGTAGAGTCATGGCTTTGGGAGGCATTACTCCCGACAACATACTGGAGATTAAGGATTACGGATTCGGTGGTGCCGTTGTAATGGGTGACTTATGGAATAAATTCAATGCCTGCACCGACCGCGATTATCTGGAAGTAATCCGCCACTTCAAGAAGTTGAAGAAAATGGCTGATTGAGCCTTGCCTTGGACTGGCAAATTAAAATTTACCGTACTCTTTGTATTCAATACCGGCAGGCAACGTGAAATAGAAGGTGGAGCCTTCCCCTTTCTTAGACTCCACACCGATACCTCCCCCATAGTGCTCCACAATAGATTTGGTGATGGAAAGCCCCAACCCCGTACCTTTGATATTGTAGTTCATCTTCACAAACCGTTCAAAGATGGCATGTCTTCCCACTTCATCGATACCACAGCCTGTATCTGCCACATAAAAATAGAAGTTATGGTTGCTCAATCTCCTGCAACCGATTTTCACACTGCCCATTTCCGTAAACTTCAAGGCATTCCTCACCAAGTTACCTATGACTTGGGCAAAACGCACACGGTCTACCACCAAACGGCATTGAGGCAACCGTTCTACAAACTCCACCTGAATGCCCGTGGGATGCGAGCGCATATTCTCCGTCGTGCAGACTTCATCAATCAGCGCGTTTACATCCACTTCTCCATCGTTATATTCCAGGGTATTTGCCTCAATCTTCGAATAGTCCAGCAAGTCATTGACCAGTTGCAGCAGCGAGTCCTTGTTATCATTAATCTCCTTCAGAAAAGCCATACGGGTTTCTCTGTCCAGATCATCCATTTCGGCAAGCATAGTTGTAAAGCCTACAATGGCATTCAAAGGAGTACGAATTTCGTGAGTCATATTAGCGATGAAAGCATTCTTCAGCTGGTTGGATTCTTCGGCAACCTCATTGATGCGCTGCAACGTCTTCAACCTTTTGCTCTTGCTGATGGAAATGATTATCATGATGACCAAAAGCAGAATGACAATTATCCCAAAACTATATACCAATGCTTCATTATTCTGATAGAAGTCATTCGTCCAAACATCGTATGCTGCCGTAATTGTCAATATCATCGTTTTTTGCTTGCTTATTGGAAACTATAAAATTATGGGAAGCAAATATACTAAAGAAAATACAAATAAATTAATAGAAACTACAGTTTTTTCCAACAAAATAGGCCGCATGCCATTACCAAGTAAAGCATGCAGCCCATAAATGTCATTATTCAGTATTATTGAAATCAGCCTTCAATGGCAGCCTGCGCCACTTTCATATACGATTATTCCCCAATAGGTTACATTGCCGGTGTATGTGAAGTGTATGCGCTTTGGTATGACTTTTTTCTAAAGCTGCTACTTTCTTAGCATTATTATTCTATCGCAGCTTGGGCCTCTCCAATACATATCTGTATTTCAATAAGATGCAATATTTGTGTATGTAATCTGTATGCATCTTGATACAATGCTTGGAACAGTTGCAATAGATATTAAGGATGAATGATTTGACCTCTCTGTAACGAGATGACGCATTCATTTAAATTTCAGTATTGTTTATTTCCTATCTTTCAATAGTTCAATAATCACGTCCTTATCCTTCAGGTTTGAATCAAGACGTAAAATCTGTGAGTTCAGACTCTCTATCTGCTCTTTCAGAAGCTTGATTGTTTCCCTCAGGTTCTCTGTTTCTTTCTTTTCGCTGGATAACTGTACGGCCAGTTCTGCATCACCTATCAGATTATTTGCATTTCCATCCAATGAAACGGCTGCAAGGTGTGCCGATATATGATGTTGTTTCGGACAGAAAAGGGAAAAGAAATTGAAGTCCAATGCTTCGCTGACTTTAATAAGCCTGCTCGTTTCCATTGTCTCCCTTTCCAATATGCGGTTTATGTGCTGCTGCGGTACACCTATTTTGCGCCCAAGCTCAGATTTGCTTAATCCAAGCTCGTTGCGTCTTTTGTCGATAGCCTGACCTACATGCACGTGTTTTATGTCATTATCCATGCGATTCCTTCAATAAATACATCTTAAACAATAAATCATCAAACAAATATTTGGTTATATAAACCATTTTGTGTTACTTTGTGGTGTAACCTATTCATTTGGTGAATACAAAGTTAAACATTAAATATTAAACATCCAACAATTATGTCTGAAAACTTAGAAAAAATCCGTCCGGCACTTGTTGCCCTTGAAGTAGGTGAATCCGTTTCATTCCCCATTTCACGTTTGAAAAGCGTCCGTACACAGGCCTCAGAGCTTGGTGCCATCTACAACCGTCAGTTCAAGACCAGGACTGACAGGGAAAACCAAACCATCACGGTCAAACGAACAGTATAGAAACCAAATCAGGTTTATATGAAGATATTACAGTTTCTGGACCATCTTATACCATACGAAACATTCCTGAATGACCTCTCCTCCAGAATTGTCAGGCAATTGAAAGCCGACAAGGATGATCCTGAATTCATCAGCCAGAGGAAGGCATACGAGCTGTTTGGCCGCAGGAATGTAGAAAGGTGGAAACGTCAGGGAAAGGTGGTTTCCTATAAAAGACCGGGTAAGGTGGAATACCGCACAGCAGACCTCAGGCTTCTCCAGTGTACCACCCAGGACTATTTTGATGAAAGTCAGCCGAAACAGGCAGAAAAACCGGTCAAGAAAGATAAATGATAAACATATTATGGCTAATATTCTAATATTGATAAACTTTATTTGTTTAGTTTAGCCGTGATACTCTATGAAATATAAAGAAAGCAATTATAGTAGGTACAGGAATGTGCGTCAGTAACCTTTGTTCACCAGCTTATAGCTTTACCACTTAACGATAAAGCCGGACAGGTCTCTTTTATCGCACATTCATAATGATTTTATAATAATGAAAGAAATCAGACCAGCGTGCGATCCAAACGGTGTCTATTCAGTCAAGCGCACCTGTGCTGAACTCGGTATCAGCAACAAGACACTCAAAAATACAGAGATAACGGATATATTCAACCGCTCAATCCTAATAATGTCAGCCGTCCGAAATACTCCGGCCAGTCAATAATCGATTGTTGGAACCTGCTCAGTACGTTATGATAAGCGAAACAACCATACGGAAAGTAAGGGAACTTGCCATAGAAGACGTACTCAGTCCTTATGTCAGACTGTCCAGAAAAGGTTCAACACTAATGGGACTTTGTCCTTTTCATTCCGAAAAGACCGGTTCCTTTGCCGTTACCCCAAGCAAGAATCTCTTCCACTGTTTCAGTTGTAACCGTGGCGGTGATTCCATTACGTTTATAATGGAAAAGGAAAACCTTTCCTTCAGTACCGCCGTGGAATTTATTGCCAGAAACCATAATATTCCGGTAGAATACATCAGTGAAGAGCGCAGTGAGGAACAGATGGCCGAAGCCAGGCATCGGGAGTCACTTCTTACAGTTCTCGATACAGTACAGACCTTCTTCCTACAAAATTTAAGAGCAACAGACAATGAAGAGAGCCTTGATGCCAGGGCCTACGCATACACCGGTGGCATGAGGAGTTCTGTGCCTTTGCCGGAATAGGCTATGCACCGAAAGATGGTCAGACCTTTATAGATTTCTGCAGAAGCAAGGCTCTGAACGAAGAACTGCTGTACGAACTCGGCATGTTCAAGCGTGGTGAAGACGGCAACACATACGCCATGTTCCGACAGCGTATCATGATTCCCGTGAGAAACAGATGGGGACGCATCATTGCCTATACGGCCAGATACATCGGAGACAACAGGAAAGCTCCCAAGTATATCAACTCGGCAACAAGCATGATTTACTCCAAGGGAGAAACAGTATTCGGTATTGACCGTGCAGCCAGACTGCGTGATGCCGACTATTATATCATTGTGGAAGGTGCTCCTGATGTTCTGAGAATGCAGTCAATTGGATACGACAATACAGTAGCGTCACTTGGAACAGCATGGAGTGACAGCCAGTTCGAGCTGCTGAAGAAGTATGTATCCTCACTCTGTTTCATTCCAGATTCAGATATTGCGGAAGGCAAGCCATACGGACCTGGATTTGAGGCGGTGATGTCTAATGGAGCTGCAGCCATAAGAAAAGGATTCCATGTAACAGTCAGGGAACTTCCTTTCGCAGAAATACCATCCGGGACAGAAGGAGAAGTGCAATATGCCAAGAATGATGCCGACAGCTATATCCGCAGCAGGGAGGATTATACTTCACTTCCTGAAAAGCATTTTATCATCTGGTTGCACAGAAACGTTTTCTGGTAGCCGGTTCCATGGTAGAGGAAAGAAAGTGTGTTGCGGAAATAGCAGACCTGTTGCGCTATATAAAAGACCAGCTTGTGTATGACCAGTGCATAGAACAGCTGTCCAGACTGCACGGGAAGGTAAAGCTATGGCGTGATGCCGTTACCCAGGCAGTGGTGAAGCCAGGAGAAGGAACGACAGACCTGCAGCATGAACGAGATGCAGCGTGAAGCGGAGCTGCTGCGCCAGTTCGGACTCTTTGTCAGGGAAAACTGTTACTACTCCATCGGTGAAGATGATGATGAACCGTCAAGAATCTCCAACTTCATCATGAACCGCTGTTCCATATCGAGGATGAGATAAACGGAACCAGAATCTTCCGTATGAGGAATATGTACAATGTATGCAGGGTCATAGAACTGAAGGAGTCGGAACTCTGCTCACTGAGCAACTTCCAGCAGAAGGTCGGCTCACTGGGCAACTATGTATGGCTGTCCAAGATAGACAAACTCAACCGTGTAAAGGAATACCTGTATTCAAAGACCGATACGGCAGAACGTATCAGAAAACTCGGCTGGAATGCGGCTGAAGGATTCTTCGCTTTCGGTAACGGAATATTTTTTGCAGGTACATTCAATACCGTTGATGATTTGGGTATAGTCCGTAGTATAAACGGCAAGGCCTTCTATATACCGGCCACTTCAAAAATATATCTCAACAACCCGGAGATATTCCAGTTTGAGAGACTTATGGTACATGAGAACCGCAACGGAATAAAGCTGTATGACTACGTAAAAAGACTGATGGAAGTGTTCGGTGAGAATGCAAGCGTAGCCTTCTGTTACCTGCTTGCCACCATCTTCCGTGACATAATATTCAGACGTACCCGTCACTTCCCCATCCTGAATCTTTTCGGTGAAAAGGGAACCGGTAAAACAACCCTGGCTGTTTCCCTCCAGTCCTTTTTCCTGCACGGAGTAGATCCGCCCAATCTCGGTGTAACTTCCGTACCGGCCATGAACGACCGTGTATCACAGGCTGTCAATACACTTGCTGTGCTTGATGAATACAAGAATGACCTCGACATACGCAAGATAGCCTATCTGAAAGGACTCTGGGGCGGTGGCGGTCAGACCAAGAAGAATACAAACACAGACGGTATGGCAGCCCAGACCATTGTCACAACAGGTGTTGCCCTTTGCGGCCAGGACAAGCTACTCAGGATATGGCACTCTATACCCGTGTCATTTTCCTTGCCTTTTCAAAGACATCATTCAACCAGAATGAGAAAAGGGCTTATGAAGACCTTGTATCAGTCTGCAATATGGGACTAACCCACCTCACCCTGGAGATATTGGGACACCGGGAACTGTTTGAGAAGAACTTTCCGGAAATATATTCCATCACCAAGCGTGAACTGGCTGCAAAACTGGAGAATGAAACCATCCATGACCGTATATTCGGTAACTGGGTTATTCCACTGGCCACCTTCAGGACACTGGAGACAGTCATTGACGTGCCTTTCAGCTATGCGGAACTGTTTGATACAGCAATCAAAGGAATACGAAATCAGAATGAACTGGCTCAGGAAAGTTCAGAGATAGCGGACTTCTGGAGTATGCTTCAGGGATTCCAGACTTCAGGGAAATGTATCGAGAAGGCACATTACCGTATAAGGTATATGAAATCCTTCCGTCCATTGTCTGTAAAAGAAGATATAGAATTTAAGGAAGCACGTCCCATTCTCTATCTGAACACGGCAGCCGTGGCATCACTGTTCAACAGCCGGAATGCAGGTTCCACCTCCAACCGCTCGAACTGGTCCACCATCATGTCGTACCTGAAATCCCATGCTTCATATTTGGGCCTGAAACAGGACAGATTCACCATACTTCTGCCAAGCGGACTTCCTGACTATACCATCGACATTGTGAATGGAGAGCAGGTTAAGAAGGTAAAGGTAAACCGACCTAAGGCATTATGCTTTGATTATCTCCAGTTGAAAGAGACTTTCGGGCTGGATCTTGAAACTGAGGTTGTGGCTGAAGTGCAGGATATGAAGGAAGTTTTGTCTGACAAATCAGATTCTCAGCCTTCAGTTCCGGTACAACAGGATTTATCATTTTAATCATCAGGTCATATAAGTAATAAAGGAGATTGATATAAACCTTAATTCCGCAACATAATTGATAATTATTTTTATAAGTTCCTGAGCAACATTTTGTTGCCCAGGTTTTGCCATGTCAGCGTTTTCACTTACCTTAGTGTTGCGAATCCAAAGACAAAGAAAAC
>ENA-OQCK01000993-OQCK01000993.1-human-gut-metagenome-genome-assembly--contig:-NODE-993-length-12146-cov-6.778351_pt1 | contig 12146 bp, 14 predicted proteins | sample MGYA00242498_ERZ504578 | MGnify/ENA primary metagenome ERZ504578 (study PRJEB26092, sample SAMD00036229) | human gut metagenome | host: Homo sapiens | study: EMG produced TPA metagenomics assembly of... | reverse complement strand
ATATAGTAGTGTGTTTTTCATGGTATTAGATTTTTAGATTAGTAATTAGGTTGTTCATTCAGTTCGGGAGAATAGGATGTTGGTTTCTAAATATGAGAGCCGGAAAGGTGAGAATGATTTCTCTCGTTTCCGGCTATTCTTTTTTATTTAAAACTCGTCATTGGCGTAAAGACTCAATAGGTTTTTCAGCTCATAATCGAATATCTCGTCATCCTTGAAGAAGCGTTTCAATTCGATCTCGGCTGTCTCCGGTGAGTCTGATGCGTGTACGATATTCTCTTGTACGCTCATACTATAATCTCCCCGTATCGTACCGGGAGCGGCGTTTCTACCATTGGTAGCGCCGGCCAAGGTTCTTACTACATGTATGGCATCTACCCCTTCCCAGCAACATACAATTACCGGGCATACACTCATCGCGTCCTTGATACGTTGGAAGAAAGGCTTTTCTTTTAGGTGGGCGTAATGCTCACTCAAGATCTCGTCAGTCAGCCAAACCATCTTCATGCCGGCCAGACGGAGTCCCTTCTTCTCGAAACGGTTTACGATTTCACCGATCAGCCTCGCTGAACGGTACAAGGCTTTAAAATAACCAATGTTTTTTCCATAAGATTTATATTAAAAGATTAAACAAATGTTTGATGTCTTGAATACATGTTAACCTTGCGGCGTTTTATGAATGATAGAGGAATAAAGGATGAAATGTTTTTTAGGATATTTCAAGTATATTTCTATCTTATTCCTCCGCAAGTTAATGGGAATAAACAAATAAACGAGCGATAAGTCTGCTAAACTAAACTAATTTAACATACGTTAATTATTGCTTGAGTTGTTAATCCTTCTGTATTCTTTTCCATTTCCGTGGAATTTCCGGATGAGTCTTGAGAAATTCCCTCAAGGTTTGCCGGTTTACTCCCAGTTTCTTACTGATATATACTTTAGTCTTATGTTCTTTAATATACTGCAAGATCATCTCTTCCTTACCTTTTAGCTTACAGGCTTCCGGTCGCTCTCCTTTTGGACGGCCCAGTTTGGCACCTTGCACTTTTTTCCGAGCCAACGCTTCTTTCGTTCGTTGCGAAATCAGGTTGCGTTCAATTTCGGCGCTTAGGCTAAATGCGAATGCCAAGATTTTACTGTTAATGTTATTTCCGAGTTCGTAACCTTCCTTTACCGTAAATACAATGATGTCTCTTTCCATACATTGATGAAGGAAGCTCATAACTTGCATAAGATTACGTCCGAGACGTGACAGTTCCGTCGTGATCAGGATGTCGCCTTTACGTATTTGCTTTAATAATTTACCAAGTTGGCGATCGGCGATTACTTTTGTCCCGCTGATCGTCTCATCTACCCACCTGTCGATTCTCATGTTCCTCGATTTTGTGAATTTCTCAATCTCGAATCGCTGGTTTTCAGTAGTTTGTTTGTCTGTACTGACTCTTACATAACCGTATACCATATGTCCTATATTTAATTAAACAACAACCAAGATACTGGAAACGGATTGATTGATAGTGCGTTTTAGTAAAAACAAACTTTTTTATGGGTGTGTTAAAGAAGTTGAGTGGGTTTGAACTCCATACAAATTGTAATAAAAAGGGTTAATGGATATCCGTATAGAAAATTTAAGTTACTTTTGCTTTCGAAAAATAAGAAGGAGTCTTAGAATGATCATGGGTATGAAAAAGTTATTGTCTTTACCTCAAATTTGGTAGATTGTTTCCATGCGGTAGAGCATGTAAGTACAGAGGAATGGTTTTGCACCTCGGATCCGGTAGGCGCCCGCTTAGGGTCCGGGGGAGGAACAACTTGGTTGTTGGAGCCTCCCGGCAAAAAGAGGCTCCGGATGTACCGACGGAAGAGTGGTTGGGGCAGGAGAAGCGTATCTTGTTGCATGCCGGAGGCAAAGCCGCCGTTTGCCCGGATATGCGCCATCCGGGAAAATATTGACTCCGATCCTGTGTTTCGCTGGGCAAGAGGGCAGAGGTTATCCCAGAACTTATTGTCCTTGCAATTACCTCTTTATGAACGGATCATGAAAAGGCGCCGGAATCGCTTCATACCTTGATTGCTAGCGGTGACGTATATATCCGTGCTAACCAGCCTTTGCAGGAGATTCCTGAGGTAGATGTGGTTTGTTACGGTTTATGGGTCGAGCCTTCGTTGGCCAAGAATCACGGGGTTTTTGTATCGAGCCGTAAGTCTCCGGACACTCTGGACTTCATGCTACAGAAGCCTTCGTTGGAAACTTTGGGGGAATTGGCGGGTAGTCATTTATTCTTGATGGATATCGGTATCTGGCTGCTAAGCGACAAGGCGGTGCGGTTATTAATGAAACATTCCTATACCGAAGATGGCAAGGCGATGAAGGCGTATGATTTATATGCTGAGTTCGGGTTGGCCTTGGGGAAGAATCCACGTATCACGGACTCGGAGTTAAATCAGCTTTCAGTAGCGATTCTGCGCTTCCGGGTGGAGAGTTCTATCATTATGGAACTAGCCGTGAGTTGATTTCCTCTACATTGGCGGTACAGAACTTAGTTAGGGATCAACGTGCGATCATGCAGCGTAAGGTGAAACCACATCCCGCCATGTTTGTGCAGAATGCGGTGTTACACCAGAAATTGACCGCTGAGAATTCGGAATTATGGATAGAGAATAGTTATATCGGTGAGAATTGGACGTTACGTGGCCAGCAAATTATAACGGGTGTTCCGGAGAATAATTGGAACTTATCTCTTCCGGAAGGTGTCTGTGTAGATGTTGTCCCGGTAGGGGAAGCTAATTGGGCGGCAAGGCCCTATGGTTTTAATGACTTGTTTAAAGGGGCCTTGTCTGATGTGTCTACCTTGTTTATGGGGAAACCTATCTTGACTTGGGCGATGGAGCGAGGGATCACCTTGAGAGGGAATGAGGATATACAAAACGCACCTTTGTTTCCTGTTTGCCAAACCGTGGATGAGCTGGGAAAAGTGCTGCGCTGGATGATTACGGAGCCGGATAGGGAAGAGGGAAAGCATATTTGGCTTTCCGCCCGAAAATTATCGGCGAATGATTTGTCCGATCAAGCGAATTTACGCCGTTTGGTAGCTCAGCGAGAAGTTTTCCGTAAAAAAGACTGGTCATTATTGGCCGCTAATCATGAGAAAAGTGTATTCTATCAATTGGATCTTTCGGATGCGGCGGAAAGCTTCGCCAAAGACAAGATTGTCTTACCGAAAGCTCTTTCCGAGGATAATCCGTTGATGAAAAGGATACATAATCATATGTTCCGCTCTCAGGTGATGAAGATCTTGGGGGAAACGTATAAGGAGGAGGAGCAAAAGGCTTTCGCTTTGTTGCGGGAGGGCTGGTCGGTTCCGTCCTCGGAAGTAAGCAGCAGCCGTGTTTGAATGTCTATCGGGACCAGATCGTATGGGGACGTAGTCCGGTACGTATCGATTTGGCAGGTGGTTGGACAGATACGCCGCCTATTGCTTATATGCGGGTGGAAACGTGGTGAACGTGGCGATCGAGTTAAACGGGCAACCACCGCTACAAGTCTATATCAAGCCTTCCGATACCCATAAGATTATCCTTCGCTCGATCGATCTGGGAGCGATGGAGGTTATCTCCTCATGGGACGAGCTTCGTGATTATAATAAGGTAGGATCGCCGTTTTCCATTCCGAAAGCGGCTTTGGCCTTGGCGGGATTTGTCCCGGAATTCTCGGCGGAGGCTTATGCCTCTTTGGATGTCCAGTTGGAAGCTTTTGGTAGCGGGCTGGAGATTACCTTGTTGGCGGCGATACCGGCGGGTTCCGGTTTAGGCACTAGCTCGATCCTCGCAGCTACCGTGCTGGGCGCTATCTCTGATTTTTGTGGCTTGGCTTGGGATAAGAATGAGATCGGAAATCGCACCCTGATTTTAGAACAATTGCTGACTACCGGTGGGGGATGGCAAGATCAATACGGTGGCGTATTGCACGGTTTGAAACTCTTGCAAACGAACGAGGGTTTTAATCAGAATCCTTTGGTACGTTGGCTGCCGGAATACTTGTTTACTGATCCGGAATACCGGCCTTGTCATCTTCTTTATTATACGGGAATTACTCGTACGGCGAAAGATATTTTGTCGGAAATCGTACGAGGTATGTTCTTGAATAGCGAGGCGCATTTAGGTATTTTGTCCGAGATGAAAGCCCATGCGCTCGATATGTACGAGGCGATCCAATGCGGAGACTTCGTGACTTATGGTAAATGGGTCGGAAAGACTTGGGAGCAAAATAAGGCACTCGATTCCGGAACGAATCCGGCGGTGGTGGAAGCTATTATCTCCAAGATACAGGCTTATGCCTTGGGATATAAACTTCCGGGAGCAGGCGGTGGTGGTTACTTATATATTGTAGCGAAAGACCCGGGTGCGGCCCTGCAAATCCGAAAGATATTGACTCTTTCTCCACCAATTCGAACGCCCGGTTCGTGGAGATGAGCTTGTCGAATAAGGGGCTTCAGATTAGTCGTTCGTAGGTTCGTGCCACGCCGGTATAGGCGAGGGCACACGCCAGTATAGGTGTTGGCTTACGCTGGTATAGATACAGGCCTATGCCTATACTGCTGAGGGGCGTCGCATATATACGTGTGTATTTTTGCCTGTTTTGTTGCTAATTGGAATATATTGTATGTGTTTTGGAACATTTATATAAATGATCCTGTTGTACTTTTGCGGAGTTTAATGAGGTGTCAGATCTGATGGGGAAGAGAATTGTTTTTATATGGCTTTTATTGGCGTTCGCTTGGGTAGCGAAGAGCCAGAACTACATGATAAAAGGAATCGTGACTGATTCTATTACGGGAGAACCTTTGCCTTATGTGGCTGTGATTTTGAAGGGAACTACGATAGGTGCTACGACAGATCTGGATGGGGCTTTTACGCTCTCCTCTTCATCTAAGGTACGTACTTTACAGGTCTCTTATCTGGGTTATACGGAGAAAGAATTGAAATTCGTTCCGGGTAAAGCGGAACATTTGAAGATTCAGTTAGCTCCGACAAGTATTAATTTGTCGGAGGTGATTATCAAGCCGGGAAAGGAAAGATATCGGAAGAAGGATAATCCTGCGGTTACCTTTATCAAAAACGCTATCGCACGTCGGGAGAGCAACGATCCTCGTAATCATGATTATTTTCGGTATGATCAATACGAGAAGATGGTCTTCGCTATGAACGATTACCAACCGAAACCGAAAAAGGATGGAAAGGCGGGAAAGTTTGACTTCTTGACTGAGTTTATCGATACGTTGGAGGTGGGAAAGACGATCTTGCCGGTATCTGAACGTGAGAAAATCCAGACCGTTTATTATCGTAAAGACCCGAAGACGGAAAAGAGGGTCGTTCTGGCTACGAAAGCGGCTGGTGTGGATGAGGTCTTCTCACGAGACGGTATGCAACAGTTCTTGAATGAGGTATTCCGGGAAGTGAATATCTTCCAGAATGATATTCCTTTGTTCTTGAACCGTTTCGTTAGTCCTATGTCTACGATGGGGCCTAACTTCTATAAATATTATTTGCTAGACACGGTGGAGGTCGCCGGACAGAAGTGCGTGGATTTGGGTTTCGCTCCGTTTACTCCGGAGACGTTCGGTTTTACGGGACATCTTTTTATCACGTTGGATTCTACTTATTTCGTGCAGAAGGTTAAATTGAATGTCCCGAAGAAGATCAACTTGAATTTTGTCGGTGGAATGACGATCGAGCAGACTTCGACCGTGCCCCGGATGGGACTCGTATCATTACGAAAGATGATATCAACGTGGACTTCAAATTGACGGAGAAATCGAAAGGAATGTATGCCCGCCGTTTGAATATCTATTCGAATCAAGCGTTTGAGGGACCCGATGATCCTAAAGTATTCGAGGAGAGCGCACCTATTATTATACCGATGGAAGCTTATCGCCGTTCGGCGGATTTCTGGGAGGAGAATCGTCCTACTGAGGCGGGAACTCGCAAGCAGAATAACGTGGAGTTGCTAATGGCGAAACTTCGTTCCGTTCCTATTTTCTATGTGACGGAGAAGGTTGTTTCGATCCTTACCTCCGGTTATATCGCGACGAATAAGATTCCGGAGAAGAGCAAGTTCGAGTTTGGCCCGATGAACACCTATATCAGTGGTAACGCGATTGAGGGGGCCCGCTTCCGTGTCGGTGGAACCACGACAACGGCGTTCAGTAAACGTCTTTTCTTGGATGGTTATTTGGCTTATGGATCGAAAGACCGCAAGTTGAAATATGATGGTATCGTAGAATATTCTTTTATCGATAAGAAGGATTATCGGAAAGAATTTCCCGTGCATTCTATTCGCTTCGAGTACCTATATGATATCAACCAGTTAGGTCAGCAGTATATGTATACCAACAAGGATAATATGTTCTTAGCCTTGAAGCGGCAGAAGGATACACGTGCCACCTATTTAAGGAATATGGAACTGACCTATTACCGTGAACATTATAACGGCTGGGCTTATGGGGCGGTACTTCGGAATTTTAAGGAATACTCAACCGGTTACGCCGCGTTCGACCGTATCGGTCCGGATGGCCAGATCACGGCTACCGATTCCTACCGGATGTCGGAAGTGGAGTTTAAGTTCCGTTTTGCCCCGAATGAGAAATTCTACCAGACTCGTAATTACCGTTATCCGATTACGCTTGACGCACCGGTATTCACCTTGAACCATACGATGGCTTTCCAAGATGTATTAGGTAGTTCGTATGATTATCAGAAGACGGAACTCGGTATTCAGAAACGTTTCTGGTTCTCTGCTTTCGGTTATGTGGATATTCTCGCTAAGGCAGGTAAAGTTTGGACAAAGGCCCCTTATCCTTTGTTGATCTTGCCGAACGCAAACTTGTCGTATTTGGTGCAACCGGAATCTTATACGAATATGAACGCGATGGAGTTCATCAATGATGAGTACGCTTCGTGGGATATTACTTATTTCATGAACGGAGCCTTATTGAACCGTATTCCGCTTATCAAGAAGTTAAAATGGAGAGAGGTCTTTTCTTTCCGGGGTATGTTCGGTCACTTGACGGATAAGAATAATCCGTATATCGGTGAGCAAAATGAGGGCTTGTTCTTATTCCCGCAGGGCTCTTACCTGATGGACCGTCTACTCCTTATATGGAGGCGGGTGTCGGTATCGAGAATATCTTTAAGTTCTTGCGTTTGGATTATGTATGGCGTTTGACCTATAAGGATCATCCGGGCATCCAGACAAAGGGTATACGTTTTATGATGAAGCTATCCTTCTAGGGCAAGTGTTATTTCCAGTCGCTGAACTCAAAACTTAATTGTTCCTAACGGTCTTTCGTATGAGGCTCCTCTTTTACGGGATTGGATACGGATAGACCGATCAGTCGGATGGGATGCTCGGTATATTCCACTTCTTTCAGTAATTCCTTGGCCAAGGGAAGGATCTTATCTAAGGTTGTTAACTCTTCCGGACGGCTGAGGCTTCTCGTGATTTGGTTGAAATCATGGAACTTGACCTTTAAGGTCAGTGTGTTTCCCTTGAATCCGGAACGTTCCAGCCTGCCGATAAGTTCGGTCGCTACGTGATAAAGCTCGATGATAACAGAGGATTTGCGGGAGATATCTTTTTCTAGCGTATGCTCGCAACCTACCGACTTCCGGATTCGTACCGCTTCTACGGGACGGTTGTCTATACCTCTGGCAAACTCATAATAAAGCATTCCCGCCTTTCCGAACTGGCGGGTAAGCATCTCCCCCGAACATTCCCGTAATTGCAGCCCGTTGTGGATACCGAGTGTATGCATTTTTCGGGCTGTTACGGGACTACTCCCCAGAAAGACTCGATGGGAAGACGGGCTATGAAATCAAGGGCTTGGCTTGGATGGATGGTGCATAATCCATTGGGCTTCCGATAATCCGAGGCTATTTTCGCTAGAAATTTGTTGTAGGAGACTCCCGCTGACGCTATCAGGTTCAAATTATCCCAGATCCGTTTCTTGATCTCCTTGGCGATATCTACAGCGAGAGAGATGCCTCGTTTATTATCAGTGACATCCAAAAAGGCTTCATCCAAGGAAAGCGGTTCTATGATATCCGTATAATCATGGAAGATCTCGTGGATCTGGCGTGAGACAGATTTATATACGTCCATCCTTCCGTGTACGAATATCAGGTCCGGGCATAAACGTTTGGCTTTTTGAGACGCCATGGCGGAACGTACCCCATATTTCCGGGCTTCGTAGCTAGCGGCGGCTACTACGCCTCGCTGCTCCGCATGCCCGACCGCTAGGGGTTTTCCTCGCAACTCCGGATGGTCTCGTTGTTCCACCGAGGCATAAAAGGCATCCATATCGATATGTATGATCTTTCTCAAGATAGCTCTTTTATTACTGGTATTTACGATAACCCTTCGTCTGTTTATGAAGCCGATAACCGCATTATAAGATCTCTACGGAGTTAATGACGATATTCTCGGTCGGACGATCTTGTTTGTTGGTCTTGGAGGACTGTATGGCGTCTACGACATCCATGCCTTCTACCACTTCGCCGTAAACCGTGTATTGATTGTCGAGGAACGGTACGCCACCTACATTCTTGTAAACCTCACGGAGTTCCGGGTTTAACTTTACCTCGTCTTTCCGCTTCTCGGCCTCCAGCTCGGTCTTGCCAATCAAGGTATCACGAAGGATCGCCAGTCTTCCTTGTTGCCACTGCGATAGAATTCCATGATCTTAGGCTTGTTCTCGTTTTGCAGGCGGGCGAATATCTCTTGTTTCAGACGGCCTTCCAGTTGCTTTTCCATCTGGTTCAACTCTTGTTCCGAATACTTTTTCCCCGTTACGATATAGAATTGGGAGGCGGAAGAGGCCTTTTCCGGGTTCACCTCGTCTCCGGTACGTGCGGCGCAAAGGCTCCTTTCTTGTGGAAATATTGCGGGTAACGGAATTCGGCGGGAACGGTATAACCCAGATCGCCCGCTCCCAGTTGCTTGTTCATCGGGGCATCCTTGGAAGTCACGTCACCTCCTTGTATCATGAAATCCTTGATTACACGGTGGAACAGTAAGCCGTTATATTGCCCTTCTTGTACCAACTTGATGAAGTTATCACGATGTAATGGCGTGTCGTTATATAATTTCAGCTTTATATCTCCTTTGTTGGTGTGCATAAGCACCCTTGTCTCAGTTGCTTGATTTTCCATTTTATACTTATTTTTCTATGAGTTTCATTGACTTGATCTTTATGTTCTTCGTGGGTCTGTCATCGGCGTTCGTCTCGACGAACTGTATCTTATCCACGACTTTCATACCCTGTATAACCTCTCCGAACACCGTATAGTTCCCGTCCAGATGAGGCGTTCCGCCTTCCAGCATATAGGCTTCTTTTTGCTCCGGAGTAACTCGATGCCTTTCTCCTTGGTCATCTTATCTAACTCCATCTCCGTAAAGAACTTTCCGGTCACGATATAGAATTGAGTCGCAGATGAGGCCTTCTCAGGATTTTCCTCATCCGGGGTACGTGCGGCACAGAGCATTCCCCGCTTATGAAAATATTTCGGATACACGAACTCGGCGGGGATGGTGTAATCTAAATCTCCGTCGCCCAGATGTACGTCCAAGGGAGCGTCTTTCGAGTTGATATCGCCTCCTTGTATCATGAATTGCTTGATAACCCGGTGGAACAATAATCCATCGTAACGGTGTTCTTTTACGTTCTTGATAAAATTATCCCTGTGCAACGGCGTGTCGTTGAACAGTTTCACCTTAATCTTACCCATATCCGTATCAATCAGCACCAATGTCTCAGTCTCTTGCGCATGCAGCGGGCATAGCGAAAGCATAAATACCGAAACAAACAACATCGTAAGAATCCGTCTCATATTTATTTCTATTAGTTTTAGATGGACAAAAATAAGAATAAATATCGATATCTATGATCAAAGGAATAGGTCTAAACATGATTTCTTTGGTAGGAAACCGTAATAGCGTTACAAACATCTGTAATATATATACAGAGGCTATGGTATCTATAAGTAACTTTGTCAATAAATGAAAAAGTAAAATGATGGAGACAAATTTAAGTAATGGTATGAATGATAGATCCTATAGCCGGTTCTTTGGTTTCGTGGTCGTGGTGTCTGCTGTATTATTCTCTTTTAGCTCTTGTCTGGAGGGGAAAAAGGAAGAAGGCGTAAAGGCGACCGAGGCATTGATTTTCCCTGCCGACGCGAAGGCTTCGTCGGAGTATAATACGGGGGATGTCTATGTCTCCTTGTTGAAGGAGTCTGGTAATACGATGATCGCGCATTTTATATTCAAACCTTACAGTCGTAATTTCTGGCATTACCATCCGGATGCCGAGCAAACCTTGTTAGTACTTGATGGAGAAGGATATTATCAAGAGGAAGGAGGAGAGAAACGTGTGATCCGGAAAGGCGATGTGATCGTGACACCTCCTAATGTACGCCATTGGAATGGGGCGACACCGGGTAGCTCTATCGTATGTATGACCATTACGGAACATGCGATCGAGAATCATGCCGTACAACTTCGGGCTGTGACGGATAAGGAGTATAATTGACAGGTTCGGATGACAGGCTGGTGGAAACCTATTAATTGGCCGCTCTATATTCATTAGGCGTACAGCCTGCCATTTTTTTAAACCATCGACTGAAGTGCTGCGGATAAGGAAATCCTAACTCGTAGGAGATCTCGCTGATTGTCTTTTTAGTATTGTACACTCGTTCCTTGGCAATCTCCAGTGTTTTTTGCTGGATGTGTTTCAATGCCGATAAGCCAGTTTCCTTTTTCAGCAAATCGCTCAAATAGTTAGGGGACAAACAGAGTTTCTCTGCGCAATAGGGTACGGACGGTATCCCATATAGGCTGGTTTTCCTGAATTGAAGTATTCGTTTAATAATGCCTCGAATCGGGCAAATGTGTCTTGGTTCGTATTCTCACGTGTGATGAACTGGCGGTCATAGAAACGTGTGCAATAATCCAAGAATAGTTTTATATTATCTGTTATCAATGATTTGCTGTGCTTATCAATAGGGTATTGCAGTTCTTCCTTTATCCTTTCCATGCACTCGATCACCGTTTTGCGCTCTTGTCCCGAAAGGTGAAGGGCCTCATTCGCGTTGTAAGAGAAGTAGGAGTAGTCCCTCGTGATATGGGCTAATGGCGTTCCTCGTAAAAGCTCGGGGTGGAATACCAATACCCATCCTTCCGGTTGGTGTAATAATCCATCGTCTTCCGAACCCAATACTTGGCCCGGGGCAAGAAAGAGCATCGCTCCCTTTTGATAGTCGTATATACTTCGTCCATATTTCAGTTGCCCGCAGTCCGTGTCTTTCAGCAATATGGCATAAAGGTTATATAGTTTTCTGCAAAAGCGCAGAGGCTTTGCTTCACGTCCGTCGATAACGCTGACTAATGGATGTCTGGTTTCTATGCCAAAATAATCGTTATATTGTTGTACTGTGTTGATATTCATTATCTCATTCATGGCTCAATCTCTTTAGTTTTCGCAAATGTACTTCTTTTCCTATGTTTTTATCTCCCGAGCGATGAAATTGGTATATCTATCCGTGTTTTTGATACATGTCCGGATGTCGGGACATGGTATTTGCGACAATAGATTATTAAGCAAAAAGATCATGAGTTATGAGAAAGTACAATGGAATAAATCGTCGGGGATTTTTAAGGTCGGCGATGCTGTCGGGAGCCGCGATGTGTGTTTCTTCTATATCCAATGAAATGGTAGCTAATGAGAGCCGGGATAAGCAAGAGCTCTTGGCTTTAGGTAGTAAGGTCGCGGCTGGAATTAGTGCGAAACGAACCTTGGGAAGCGGTACGGCTTCCATGGTCGTATCGGCTATTGGCTTCGGTTGTATGGGATTGAATTATCATCGCGGCCAGCATCCCGGCAAGAAGCAAGTAATCGCTTTGGTACATGAGCCATCGATCGTGGCGTTACTTTGTTCGACACGGCAGAGAGCTATGGTTATCAAACGAATGAACGATTAGTTGGCGAAGCGTTGAAAGGTTATTCGGACCGGGTATTTGTAACTACTAAATTTGGGCATAAGTTTGTGGATGGCGTACAAATCAAGACAGAGGAAGATAGTTCTCCCAA
>ENA-OQCK01000991-OQCK01000991.1-human-gut-metagenome-genome-assembly--contig:-NODE-991-length-12161-cov-2.104454_pt1 | contig 12161 bp, 11 predicted proteins | sample MGYA00242498_ERZ504578 | MGnify/ENA primary metagenome ERZ504578 (study PRJEB26092, sample SAMD00036229) | human gut metagenome | host: Homo sapiens | study: EMG produced TPA metagenomics assembly of... | reverse complement strand
TCTGTTTTTGCATTAAAGCCAAGTTTTCCTTCCGAGTGGTATCCCATTGCCGTACCTGGTACGGGAGGCATGACATCATCCCAATATTTCATGGAGGCTCATCCTGATGATGATATATCTTTCCGTTCGCAATCGTTATATACCCAGCGTCTCTAAAACATTTCTGTATGGTAACTGCGTCAGGGACATCAACATCGGTACGGGTATTCCAAGCCTGTAACAGATTTTTTTGTCGGACGCAATCCGGTCAATAGACTTGCACGGGAAGCACCGGATACAGCAATATTGCAATACGCCCGGTTAAATAATACACTTTGTGCTGCCCAGTGATCAATATTCGGGGACTTGATCTGCTTCTGACCATAACAGCCCAACTCAGGGCGAAGGTCATCACAAATGATAAACAATACATTTTGTTTTTTCGATTGTGCCATTACATCGGCTACAGAAACTATAGCAAGGCAAGCAGTCAATAACAAATTTGCATTCTGCATGTTCATATAAATTTTAGTCATAAAAAAGGTTACTTCCGTAACAAGAATTCAAATCTTGACAGAAGTAACCTCCTTTCATTTATGGATCACAAGTTACCATCCCGGATTTTGCTTAATAGCACTATTCATATCTATTTCATCTTGCGGTATTGGCCACAGATAATCACGATTTTCCCGGAATACACGGGTAAACATACGTTTACCAGTAACCCATACTCTTCTCTGTTTAACATCGTATGGGATAGTTGCCAACGACGTAAATCACTATCACGAAGTCCTTCATTTGCAAATTCGACAGCCCTTTCCTTAAATATTGCGTTGGAATATTTCATTCTTTTGTTACCGCTTTCAGATTAATCAGGGCCACTATTTAGCAAGGCGATACCAGCACGCTCACGAACTTTATTAATATATTCAACTGCTTTCGTTGAATTACCTTGTTCATTATAAGCCTCCGCCAACATCAAATAAACATCAGCCAAACGGATAATAGGGAAGTTTACTGGTGTATGTGAACGATCTGTAATTGCACCATCCAGTCTCCTTCCGGAACATATTTACGCCAGAAATAAGTTTCCCAACCACCTCTATTATTATAAACAAAACCATTAGCAGAAGACAACGTTATAGTTCCTTTTTCATTTTTAGCGACAACAAAGAGCATCTCTGTTTTTTTGTTGCTATACCAACCTTGATATGTCGTATAAGGCAAAATAACAGTCGCTTGCATACGAGGATCACGATCTTCATACATCTGTAAAATCTTAGCTCTGTTTTCCTCAGGCATACTTATGATCTCCGTTGCACTTGAATTAGCTGTACATCTGAACACACTTTCCTTCACATCATTACTTGTTGTAAATCCAGGGAAAAGTTCATCCCAATCAAAAGGACGCCCATCTTTGTATTCATACATTTCAATCAATGTAGATGAAGGAACCGTATTATTCCAACAACTGCCATAAGAAGCACGTGTTCCTGCATAAAAACAGAGTGGCATACCATAGCTGTTACCGGTACCACCAAGATTAACGATCGAAAAGATCATCTCCGAACTGGTGTGACCACCATCTAAATTAAACAAACCCGCATAATCACTATATAATTCATGTCCACTCGTAGATTTTTCCAACCATTCGACAGCTTTGTCATATTCTTTCGCGTATAAATAGACTTTTCCCAGCAATGCTTGAACGGCAGTTAAAGTCACACGTCCATAGTTTTCACTATCCCATGCCTCTGGCAGACCGCACTCCAATGCCTTCTCTAAATCCTTGACAATAAAAGCACGTGTATCTTCAACCGAACTTCTCGGATTCATCAGATTATTAAAATCTTTTTCCAAATCGACTGATTCATCGTAAAGAGGGAGACCTCCGAAATAATCCATTAGATGGAAATAGACTAAAGCCCGTAAGAAATGTGCTTCTCCCAATATCTGATTCTTTGTACCTTCTTCAATTGGAGCATCTGCTACATTTCGGATAACTAAATTTGCACGTTGGATACTGTTGTACCATCCTGCCATTTGCTATTTCATAAAACCAGTTTTTGAAGTAGCGGTCCCCAGCTGTAGTACTTCGTATTGATCATAACCAGCAGCCACATCAGAGTTGACATCGATCAAAAACATTTTACCGAACAAGTCATCCTCTTTCAAGGAGGCATAAACTCCCATCAATCCCTGCTTGCATTGGTCTGCCGTTTGCCACATTGCCTCCGAGCTCACTTGGTCATAAGGAGTCCTGTCTAAATCGTAGCAACCTGTGAGTAGAGATACAGCTGCCATCAAAGACAATATATGTTTTTTCATTTTATTTTTCTTTTTAATGATTTGACTTTATTGTTAAAACGAGACGTTCACACCAACTACAGCTTGTCTCATAGTCGGGTAAGTAACACCACTTACTTCCGGATCATATCCTTTCCATGAAGTAAACGTAAAGAAATTTTCCAAACTTCCGTAAATGCGAACACGTTCCAAATAGGCTTTCTGAGTCCAATGAGCTGGCAATGTATATCCCAACGTGATATTACGAATCTTCAGATAGTTTTTATTGGCTACCCAGAACGTAGAATTCTGTTCATTCCGTGTATCACTATAGTCCAAGAAACGAGGATAAGTTGCATCTGTCCGTCCTTCATACCAACGCCCATCGGCAACATCCGCATTGATTTGATATCCTTGACGAACCACACTACGGAACAAATTACTGTGGAAAATATCTTTCAAGCCAGCCTGTCCCTGAAATAACATTGAGAAATCGATACCTTTCCACTCGAAACCTAAGTTCATACCAAACGTAAAATTAGGATTCTGTCCGTTACCTACTACCACACGGTCATCATTATCAATTTTTCCATCAGGCTTACCTGTCAGTTCCCCGTTTTCATCTCTTCCGTTAACGTCTTTATACAGGAGATCACCTTTCTGAGGTGTTCCAAATGCAGTGAATGCATCCGGGTTATTGGCGACCATTTGTTCGACAATCGCCAAATCTTCGTCAGTCTGGATGATGCGGTCAGCCTCCAATACATATAAAGACCAGATTGGTAATCCTTCTTTCAACATACGGGCTCCATCATAAGAGGCATCACCTCCTTTAAACTTATCAACATTATTTTTAATGTAAGTGAAATTAAAACCAACATTATAAGAAAAGTCTTTTCCTATCTTATCATTCCAACTGGTCGTGAATTCGATACCTCGGTTTGAGACCTTGGCTGAGTTTTGTTTAGGTACTGTTGCATTACCATGTACCATCGGCGCCGGCAAGTCAATCAAAATACCTTTCGTACGTTTGTCGAAATATTCAATACTTCCAGAAAGACGGTTTCCCAACAGGCCGTAATCAACACCGATGTTCGTGATATAAGTCGTTTCCCATGTTAAATCAGCATTTGCTATCGCAGTCTGTGACAATCCATTTACGACAGTACGCCCCAAAACGTAATTAGTTTGTGCAAACATTGACTGAGACATATAGTTTCCATCCTTATCACGATTATCCCCCAGTGTATTATTACCTAACGATCCGTAGGATGCACGAAGTTTCAAATTATCCAACCAGCTTCTGGTATCCTCCATAAATGCCTCTTCAGACAAACGCCAAGCTCCTGAGAAAGACGGAAAATACCCCCATCGGTTGTTCTTGTTGAAGCGAGAGGAACCATCGGCACGAAGGTTTACTTCAAGCAAATAACGGTCATCCCACCCTAAATTTAAACGTCCGAAGAATGAACGCATTGCCCATTCATAGGTATTACCTTCTCCCGAATAATCTCCATAGGCTCCTTCGACAACCCCTAACGACGGGTCAATTAAATCTTTGCGTGTTACACCAAATCCGAATACTTGTATTGTTCTTGGCTGGCACCAACCATCAAAGTTGCACTTAAACGATCATCAAAGAAATTCCGTTCGTAGCGAGCTGTCGCATCCATAAAGTTACGAATGGTCTTTTCACTGTAATTTGTAATACTTGTCTGTCCGACTCCGTCAGAATACAGTGCACCAGTCTGGAAATTATATAATGGCACGAAGTTCGGCTTGGACACCTTCTTCTTATCGTAGTAATCGTATGTATAAGAGCCTTGAATTGTCAATCCTTTCAACGGTGTCAAAATTGCATATAAACGTGTCTTCATACTGTTCATATCAATATTTCCTGTCACATTCCGCAAACGATTGTACGGGTTATTCGTTGCATTTTGCGGGTCGTCTTCCGGATTAGCATTGATACCCAATCGATTTTGATCATCCAAATAAGCAACTCCAGGGTTACCACCTGTCAATCCATACGTGTAGATGTCATCCAGATTTTCTGTAACAGGAGTCGTGTTGGCGACATAACCACTCATATTCACACCTACTTTCAACCAATCTTTCAGCTGTGAATCAATATTTGCACGGAGACTAAATTTTTCGTACCCCATGTTTTCCAGAATACCTGGATTATTTAAATAATTGAAAGAAGTATAATAAGTCAATTTTTCACTCCCTCCCGAGGCCGAAATATTGTGTTGATGAGAAACTCCTGTTTGATATACATCAAAAAGATTACTATTAGGATAAGCCAAGTAATTAGGGACTCCGTTTGTCAAGCCATTTGGATCTTTCGATTTTTCACGCCAAAGATCAATGGTTGCCTGTGAGAAAGGAGCATCTTTGTTGCTGTTAAGCATCCCTTCATTCATTAGCTCCATATAGGTCGCATAATCGCTTATCACTTCGTAAGGCTGCTTTAAAGTTTCGAATGAGACATAACCGTTATACTCCAATTTCATTTTGCCAGATTTACCCGACTTTGTTGTAATAAGTATAACACCGTTTGCAGCACGTGATCCATAGATAGCTGACGAGGCTGCATCTTTCAAAACAGTCATGGTTTCCACATCTTGGGGATTAACGGAACTCATACTCCCTTCCACACCGTCAATGATAACCAAGGGCGAAGAATTGTTCAATGTTCCTTGACCGCGAACTGTGATTTCTGCATCTCCATTATTCGACGGCAAGTTGTTAGTTGACGCTATATGAACACCTGGCGCAGTACCTGCAAGTGCAGTAGAAATACTTGTTAACGGACGACTTTCGGTCATTTCCTCTACATTAACAGACGTAATAGAACCGGAAAGATTCACTTTTTTCTGCGTTCCATAACCGACAACAACAACCTCTTCAAGTGCCTGAGAATCTTCTTTCAATTTAATTGTAAACGAAGTTTGCCCGTTAACTTGAATCTCCTGCTCTTTATAACCGATAAATGAAACAACTAAAGTCGAATTCGATTCACTTCAAGTGCAAAGTTTCCATCCATGTCTGTAATCGTCCCATTAGTCGTTCCTTTTTCTACGACATTTGCTCCAGCGACCGGACCAAATTCGTCTTCAACTATACCTTTAATAGTGTATTTAGCCTGTTGTGGCGAAGCGACAACAGGACTGAGTCTGCAGAACTCAGTGTACCGGTAGAAGGATTAGCAGAAGCTATCCCGATCGATGCTAAGAACATGGAAGTCCCCAAAAACATCGCTCTCGATACATAAAAGCGTTTAAAATCTTTTGTCATAATAACATTGGATTAGTAAATTAGATTTATAATTCATATCTCAATTAATTATCGTTTGTGTTTTACATGCTCAAAATATATCTGAGTCCTTCAAGAACTATGGTGCTTCGTCATCATTTACGATTCAATATTGATAATTACTGCATACGACTATGGAGAGATAGAGTTTATTCAATCCGTTTTTTATTTTCTCGCCATAATCCGCAAATTGCCATCACCTACACATGTAATAATTTGATTATAAACATCTTGAAGGTGAATATAAGTAATAGAAGTGGCTTCTCCGCTTATGTTTGCCTTCATCTGAGGTAAGTCGGCCTCGGAAAGTCCCATTTTCACTTAAATATATAGTGGTGAAGATGAAGCAGAGTGGCATGGTCAACCTAAATCAGGACGAGACAGGGTGAAGGTAAATTTTTGAGATGAAGCCTGTTCGGACGCTTGCCTTCATCCTTGTATAGCATGATAATCAATTGGTTTATAGGACGGAGAGAAGCCGAATTGGAATTTCGTGTAATACATGCTTAAACAACATGGTGACAAATCTCCATTTATGGTTCATATCTGCCAAATTATGAGAATTCGCCTTAGTTGTATCGTTTTTACGTTTCGATGTGTATCCATGTAAATATTCAAACATGAATGCTAAATAAATATATTGCTCATTAAGCCTAATTTATATGTTATATAAAACACATACGCCACAATATGCTAATATATAAACACTTAACATATTGCTAAAAACTCACCGTTGGAAGATTAGTGCATATCAAATGGATAAAATTATACATCCATGCACATTATTAACATCTAAATTTGCAGCGTTTTGGTCATAGTTCTTGAAGAACTTAGATCAAAATACACTTTTGTGAAAAACACAATGGAAAAACACAAAGTGCCTATTTAGAGAAACGAGAATTATTATCAATTTATTAATCAATCTGGTGTTATTATGACAAAAGATTTTAAACGCTTTATGTATCGAGAGCGATGTTCCTGGGAGCTTCCATGTTCCTGGCATCAATCGGAATGGCCTCAGCTAATCCTTCTACCGATACGTTTGGTTCAAATGAACCTACTCCTGTTGTAGCTTCTCCTCAACAGGCAAAACACAGTATCAAAGGTGTAGTAGAAGATGCTCTGGGTCCTATCGCTGGAGCTAATGTCGTAGAAAAAGGAACTACTAACGGTACAATTACCGACATGGACGGTAATTTCTCTTTAGAAGTATCTCCTAATTCCATCCTTGTTGTTTCTTATATCGGATATAAGGACCAAGAAATCCCCGTAAACAATCAGACTTCGTTCAACATTAAACTAGCCGAAGACTCACAGGCGTTAGACGAAGTTGTAGTTGTAGGCTACGGTACACAGAAAAAAGTAAACTTGTCCGGGTCCGTATCAACTATTAATGTTGCAGAGTTGACAGAAAGCCGCCCTATTACCAACGTATCCCATGCATTAGCAGGTCTTGCAGCCGGTGTAAACGTACAAGGTACGGCCAATCAGCCGGGTAACGACAATGCGTCGATCAAGGTTCGCGGTCAAGGAACACTGAATGAATCTTCCCCATTGGTCATTATCGACGGTGTAGAAGCGGGTATCAACACTGTTAACCCACAGGATATCGAATCGATGACCGTATTAAAAGATGCCGCATCATCGGCAATTTATGGTTCACGTGCTGCAAATGGTGTTATCTTGATTACCACCAAACAAGGGAAAGCTGGTTCTATTAAGCTGGACTACAACGGGTATGTTTCATTCACATCACCAAGTATCCCCAGCTCTATGGACCCCGTTTCTGATTATGCCACTTATATGGAATTGATCAACGAAGGCTACCTCAATTCTAATTTGAAAGCTCAGTTCTCACAAGCTGTCATAGACGAATGGCGGCAGATGGTGGACGAGATCCGTTAAAATATCCGAATACGAACTGGATTGACGAGACATTTACACCTTCGACTTCTCACAACCACGTCATCTCCATGAGTGGCGGTAGTGACAAAATCCGCTTCTATTCATCATTCGGTTATCAAAAGAATCCGGGGGTAATGGAAAATACCGGCTTCGAAAAATATAACGGACGTGTAAACATTTCAGCCGATGTAAAACCGTGGTTGAATCTAGGGGCACAAGTCAGCGGATATGTTTCAAACATGGAACCATCTGCCAAATATACGGCAAGTGACAAGAAAGACACATCTGTTGATGATGTGTTCACCTACGCATCAGCAACGACTCCCGGTATGGTATTCCGTGCACCGGACGGACGATACGGAGCTATGAATAATAGTGAAGACGACGCACAATCGGCGAATAACAACCCTTTGATCCGTTTGAACAGCAAAGCTGGTAATATCCGCAAAACCAATATGCGTTCTCGTTTCGTCGGAACGTTGAAACCGTTCGAAGGCTTTTCTGTTACAGCATCATATTCTTATGAGTTCGTGGATGAACAACGAAGCCGGAAACCTGTTTTCATCGACGGTTGGAACTTCCGTGATAACGTGATCACTTACTCCAACAGAGGAAAAACCAACATCATGAATTACGACGGTAAAACCGAACGCTTCTTCGGAGATGTTGTAGCACGCTACGAGAAACGTTTCATGAATGACCGCTTAGGTTTGAACGCAATGATCGGAGCCAGCCAGGAAATGTATCGCAGCAAGAACTTCTCTGCTACAAAATATGACATGATCGATTTAAGTTTGAACGTGATCGATGCTGCAATCGGTGATGCAACAGCTTCCGGTTCAAGCACCGAATGGGCTATGCGTTCTTTCTTCGGACGTATCAATCTGGATTGGGAAAACAAATACTTACTAGAAGTCAATCTTCGTGCAGACCAATCATCCCGCTTCCTTTCAAATAACCGTACAGGTTACTTCCCTTCTGCTTCCGTTGCATGGCGTATGGATCAGGAAGCCTTTATGGAAGATTGGGTGGAGAAAGGGTTGAGCAACCTAAAGTTCCGTTTATCTTATGGTTCTTTGGGTAACAATTCCGTTGGGAACTACGACGCGATCGCAACTTACGCTAATAAACCAAGCTCCGGTTCTGCATTCAACTACACGTTGAACAACGCACTGATATTAGGTCTTGCACAAGCCAGACTGGCCAATCCGGATCTGACTTGGGAATCTACCTATATGACAAATGTCGGTTTCGATTTCGGTTTGGTCAATAATAAATTAACTGGTACTGTCGATTACTTCAATAAGAAAACAAAAGACATTTTGATCAACTTGCCTGCACCGGACGTACACGGAACAGCATCCATTCCTAAACAAAACAGTGCGACTGTTACAAACCAAGGTATCGAGATGACTCTCGGCTGGCAGGACCAAATTGGAGATTTCTCCTACGGTGTCAACGGCAACTTTACATTCGTAAAAAACAAAGTCAATAAGTTCAAGGGAACAGATAAAGGCGGTATCTCTTATGACGGGGCTAATATTATCTGGGAAGGTCATTCCATCAATTCTCAATATTTATTGCGTGCAGACCGCATAATCCAAACAGATGCTGATCTAGCACTTGTACAACAAATGATCGACAACGCACCGATTGAGAGAAGACAGGTAAAAAGGTGAATCCGTTTGCCGCATTCGGTACGCCTCAAAAAGGAGATTTACTGTACAAAGACATCAATGGAGACGGTATTATCGACATGGATGACCGCGAAATCGTCAGCGACGGCCCGAATCCGAAATTCCAATTCGGTTTGAACCTGAATGCCGCCTACAAAGGATTCGACTTTTCCGTTCTGTTCCAAGGACAGGCAGGTGTGAAAGTTTACTGGCAAAATGCATTGGCAAACACTTCAACCGTACGTTTCGGCTACCAGTTGAACAAAGATGTTGCAGAAGGAAGATGGGTTGAAGGCCGTACAGACGCTATCTACCCGCGCTTGTTACAATCCCAGAATCAGATCAACACTCAAATGAGTGATTTCTACTTGGAGAACAAAGCCTTCTTGAAGATTCGTAACATTCAATTAGGCTATTCATTGCCTAAATCTATTACGAAGAAGATGCAATTGGAAAGACTTCGTTTCTATGGCAGTTTGGAAAACTTCTTCACATTTACATCTTACAGAGGATTTGATCCTGAAATCAGCGGGCTGGCTTATCCGGCAATGAAATCAGCGGTTTTAGGTATTAATGTAACCTTTTAATTGAAAAAGCATTATGAATAAGTATAAATTATTTTTCACTTGTGCAGCATCACTTCTGTTAATGAGTAGCTGCTACGACTTGGACCGTTATCCGGAAGATCAGTTAAGTGCCGGAACATTCTTCCAGACACAAGAACATGCCGATCAGGCAATGATGGGAGTTTACAGCCAAATGACACACAACGATGTTTTCGGCCGTCAATTCGGTTTTGACTGTTTAGGTGGCGTAGGTGCCGGATATGACGCACCTTCGTATCCAAACATCGGCGTGGTACTTATACCACTACGGAAGGAGCCGTCGGCGATAAGTTCAAACAACTGTATGAAGGCGTCACACGTGCTAATATTGTATTACAGAACGTCGACCAATGTGATATGTCCGACGAACTGAAAACCCGCTACAAATCGGAAGCCCGTTTTATGCGTGCCCTTTACTATTTTACCTTACTCGATTTTTGGGGTGGAGTTCCGATTTATGATGAGACAACTATCGTTGCGGAAGACTTCTCCAATATGTTGAAACCAAGAAGCTCGGCAGAAGAAGTCCGTACATTTATCATCAAAGACCTGGATGAAGCGATTGCTCATTTACCGGCAGATTGGGATGAATCAAATAAAGGACGTGCGACATCCGGAGCTGCAATGGCATTGAAAGGAAAAGTCCTTCTCTACAACAAACAATACCAAGAAGCAGCCACATGCTTTGAGAATGTTATCAACAGCGGTAAGTATGCTTTGTATTCAGATTATGAAAACCTGTTCAAACCAGGTGGAGATGAAAGTTCAGAAATGATCTTTGCAATTCAAAATATCGGTGGTGTTGGTACTGATTTCGGTATGCCGATGACATTCTATATGGGAAGCCGTGCTTCTTATGGAAGTTGCTGGAACAATGTAATGGCAGCTACTGACTTCGTTGATTCTTACGAATGGAAAGACGGACGTGCTTTCGATTGGAATGAAGTTATTCCAGGATTCAACGAAAATGATGCAGTCAAGAAAGAAACATTCTATGCGACATTAAACGAAGGGTTGAACAAGTGGCCACCTATCCCGCCGCAAAAGACAAGTTATTAGAAATGTACAACAAGCGTGACCCGCGTATGATGGCTTCCATCATTATGCCGTACACGACTTATAAAGGTTGGTATTCCAACGCTCCGATGGATACGGAATATGTTATCACAGAAAAATCCGGACAGACAAACGAAAAGAACGGTTTTATTCGTGTTAACGGAAACTACGAAATGTATTTGTGGCGTAAATTTGTAGCGAATATGACATGAATGGTGCTATCAATAACCGCGAAGATACACCGATCAACTTCCCGCTGATCCGCTATGCCGATGTATTGTTAATGCTGGCTGAATGCTACAACCAGACAGACCAGCAGACAAAAGCAGTCGACTTGATCAACCAAGTCCGTGCACGCGTCAACATGCCGGGACTTAATAGCGGCCCAAGTTATCTGCAGGCAACTACCAAAGAACAAGTATTCGAACGAATCAGACATGAGCGTGCAGTCGAACTGGCTGGCGAAGGGTTAAGTTTCAGTGATATGAAACGTTGGGGATTACTGGAAACTTTGGCCGGAGAAGTCAAAGGCTTTACCGGACAATTCTATTACAACCGTGTCGTTCAGTCTCGGGACTATTTATGGCCGATTCCGAATAATGAAATTCAGAAGAACCCAAGTCTGAAAGAAGATCAGAACCCTGGATGGTAATCATCGACCATTAAACGAATACAAATAAAAGGGCAGACGGTTATGTCTGTCCTTTTTCATTATATTTGTAATCCATATGCTCCCATCTGAAAGAGGAACTCCTTTCAATATTGGCAGCAATATGAACATAGAATCTCATATCCAACTTATCAGGACTAGGAAAATGAATTGCAAAATATCATTACGTTCTATAAATCAACAAACATATGTATAAACAACTCAATCATTCCAGCCATGATGTGGCATATCTTTTAGGGGGTATCCTTCTTTTTTCCTTTCAAGGATGCAAAGAAAAGCCTGTTACCCCCCAAGGTTTATCGAGCACTCCTAACGTCATCTACATCTTCCCGGACCAAATGCGCAACCATGCGATGGGTTTCTGGAGGGAAGCAGGATTCCGGGAAGCGGTGAATTTCGAGGGAGATCCGGTGCATACGCCTATCTGAACCGGTTTGCGAAAGAATCCGTTGTACTGACTTCGGCTATGAGCAACTGCCCGCTGAGCAGTCCGCACCGGGGGATATTATTGACGGGGATGTATCCGGAACATAGCGGAGTTCCCCTAAACTGTAATGCCAACCGTCCGATCAGTCATTACGCGAAGATGCGACCTGCATCAGCGACGTGTTCAGCCAGGCTGGCTACAATTGTGCTTATATCGGGAAATTGCATGTCGACTGCCCA
>ENA-OQCK01000990-OQCK01000990.1-human-gut-metagenome-genome-assembly--contig:-NODE-990-length-12166-cov-3.073013_pt1 | contig 12166 bp, 22 predicted proteins | sample MGYA00242498_ERZ504578 | MGnify/ENA primary metagenome ERZ504578 (study PRJEB26092, sample SAMD00036229) | human gut metagenome | host: Homo sapiens | study: EMG produced TPA metagenomics assembly of... | reverse complement strand
AGATTGACAAGGACCTGGCAGAGGGCGTTTTATGACCATGTCCAGACCCGTTTCCCGCCGGAGCCGAACGGATATCTGCACATCGGACATGCCAAGTCCATCTTACTGAACTACGCCTGGCACAGAAGTACGGCGGCAAGTTCAACCTGCGTTTGACGATACAAACCCCACAAAGGAAAAGACTGAATTCGTGGAGTCCATCATGGATGATGTGAAGTGGCTGGGAGCTGATTTCGAGGACAGGCTTTTCTTTGCGTCCAATTATTTTGACCAGATGTACGAGTGCGCCGTATTCCTGATTAAGAAGGGAAAGGCGTTTGTCTGTGACCTGACAGCCGACCAGATCAGGGAGTACAGGGGAGACTTTACCACACCCGGCAAGGAGAGTCCTTACAGGAACCGTTCCGTGGAGGAGAATCTTGCTCTGTTTGAGGAGATGAAGGAGGGAAAGTACCAGGATGGAGAGAAGGTGCTGAGAGCCAAGATTGATATGGCTTCCCCTAATATCAACATGAGGGATCCGGTTATCTACCGCGTTGCCCGCATGTCCCACCACAACACAGGCGACAAGTTGGTGCATCTATCCCATGTATGATTTCGCCCATCCCATTGAGGATGCCATTGAACACATTACCCATTCCATCTGCACCCTGGAATTTGAGGACCACAGGCCTCTCTATGACTGGGTGGTGAAGGAGTGCGAGTTTGAGAATCCGCCGCGCCAGATTGAGTTCGCCAAGCTGTATCTGACCAATGTGATAACCGGCAAGCGCTATATCAAGAAGCTGGTGGAGGATAACATCGTGGACGGCTGGGACGACCCGCGTCTGGTGTCTATCGCGGCTCTGAGGAGAAGGGATATACACCGGAGGCCATCAAGATGTTCGTGGAGATGGTTGGCGTATCCAAGGCCAACAGTTCCGTGGACTACGCCATGCTGGAATACTGTATCCGCGAGGACTTAAAGCTTAAGAAGCCGCGTATGATGGCTATTCTGAATCCGGTGAAGCTGGTCATTGACAATTATCCGGAAGGACAGGTGGAGATGTTGGATGTTCCCAATAATCTGGAGAATCCGGAGCTGGGAGACAGGAAGGTGCCGTTTGGGCGGGAGCTTTATATTGAGCGGGAGGATTTCATGGAAGAGCCTCCTAAAAAGTATTTCCGTATGTTCCCCGGCAATGAGGTACGCCTGATGGGCGCATATTTCGTGAAGTGTACAGGATGTGAGAAGGATGCTGACGGCAACATTACCGTGGTACACGGCACCTATGATCCGGAGACAAAGAGCGGTTCCGGTTTTGAGGGACGCAAAGTAAAGGGAACCATCCACTGGGTGGCTGTTCCCACAGCAAGACAGGTGGAGTGCCGCCTTTATGAGAATATTGTGGACGAGGAGAAGGGCAAGCTGAATGAAGACGGCAGCCTTAACTTAAATCCGAACTCTCTGGTTGTGTTAAAGGAGTGCTACGTTGAGCCGGCCCTGGCAGAGGGAGAGGCCTATGACAGCTATCAGTTTGTGCGCAACGGTTTCTTCTGTGTGGACTGCAAGGACAGCACGCCCCAGAAGCCGGTGTTTAACCGGATTGTATCCTTAAAGAGCTCATTTAAGCTTCCCAAATAGGATGAACCATGAGGTAATAACAGATAAATCAAAGCAGTCATTAATGCGATAAAGAAAATGCCGGGGAACCTGATGAAAAGGTCCCCGGCATTTATTATGACCGTATCCCATGCATAATCCGGTGACGGATCGCCTGATAACACGTAATCTAATAGTACGCCATTTAATAATACCGGCAGGATATGAAGCGGTATTTAAACAGTTCGTAGAGAAAACGTATGCCGATAATGATATATATATGGCTGTGCCTGCTGCAAACAAAGCCATAAAGAATACATAGAGTCCCACATACATGCTGATTCTGGAGGCGGCGATAAGTCCAAGGCAGAGATAGGTAAACTTGAAAACCTTGCGTTCCAGACGGTGTACCGGTATACGGAACACCCGCTTGATGATGGATGCCAGGGACACTATGAACAGCGGGTAAAGCGCATCCACAGACAGACCTGCCAGCAGCTGGTACCATTCCGGAAGGTTCCTTATCTCGCTGTGCTTCTCTATGGCTGTGAACACCAGGATGTGCACGGACACGGTCAGCAGCACAATGGCCGCAGCCCTATGAAACAGCGGAAAGCCAGTGAATGTTCCTTTTTGGGAGATAGCTTCTTTAACATATTCAGAGTCTGTTCGCTCATGTCCATCCGTCCTTTCTCAACTGATTTTATTGGGTTCTCTTTCTACTTTTATTATAATTCCATACCGCGATGATTACAATGTACAAATCAGAAAAAAGAGTATATTATCGTAAAATAATCTTTGTATTTTGCGTAAATAGTATTAGTTAACTGAAAAAATGTGAAAAAATATTGACATATCCCTGTGGGACTGGTATGATTAAAATGTTTGTTTCAAATATGAATGATGATGCCAGTTTGCGGCGGGAAGGGGCGGAAAATGGAACTGATAATACCTTTTGACAGCCAGTCGGACAGTCCTCTCTATGAACAGATTTACCAGTACATAAAAAATGAAATCCGCCGGGGAAAGCTGGAGGCGGGAAGCGTCTGCCCTCCACCCGCATACTGGCCAGGAACCTGAGCTGAGCCGCAGTACCACCCAGATGGCCTATGACCAGCTGCTGTCCGAAGGTATATCGAGGCACTGCCATGCAAAGGCTATTTTGTCTGTAAGATAGAGGAATTGGTGGAGGTACGGCAAAAGGGCGGAGGCTCCTTTGTAGAGCCGGGAGATACCGGGAAAGACCGTTATGAGGTGGATTTTTCTCCCAGAGGAATTGATTTGGACAGCTTTCCCTTTAATACTTGGAGGAAAATCAGCAGGAATACACTGGTAGATGATAACAAGGAGATGTTTGCGGCAGGGGACCCTCAGGGAGAGAGAGCTCTCAGAACTGCCATAGGAGATTACCTCCATTCTGCCAGGGGGGTGGACTGCAGGCCGGAACAGATTCTCATTGGCGCGGGAAGCGAGTACCTGCTGATGCTTCTGCCCCAGATTTTGGGAAACGGAAGGAAAATTGCCATGGAAAACCCCACATACAAGCAGGCATACAGAGTGCTTAGGGGGAGGGATACCCTGTGATTCCCGTGGATATGGACCGGTACGGAATGGATGTGGAGCGCCTTGCCTGTAGCAGCGCGGATGTGGCATATGTGATGCCTTCCCATCAGTATCCCACAGGGATCGTCATGCCTGTGAAGCGGCGGCAGGAGCTGCTGGCCTGGGCCTACAGCGGTGCGGACAGGTATCTGATTGAAGATGACTATGACAGTGAATTCCGATATAAGGGGAAGCCCATTCCCGCGCTGCAGGGCATGGACCGGGGAGGCCGTGTGATTTATATGGGAACATTTTCCAAATCTATAGCCCCGGCTATCCGTGTGGGCTTCATGGTGCTGCCGGAGCATTTGCTGGAGGCATACCGGGAAAGGGCCGGTTTCTATCTCTCCACGGTGTCCAGGATTGACCAGAACATTCTCTACCAGTTATAACCCAGGGATATTATGAGAGACATTTAAACCGCATGAGGGCCTGTATAAGGGAAAACATGATGCGCTGATGACCGGGCTTAAGGAACTGGAGGACCGGTTCTTAATCAGGGGAGAATATGCGGGACTGCATGTGCTGCTGACCCACAGGCAGGGGGAGGCGGAGGAACGCCTGGTGGCCCGTGCGGCTGCCCTGGGAGTGAAGGTCTATGGAATATCGGGATGTTTCATACAGCCGGAGGCGAACCTGTTGGGGTCAACCGTTATGCTGGGATATGCAAGTCTCAGCGAGGAGGAAATCCGGAAAGGCACTAAACTTCTGGCAAAGGCCTGGACATTCTAAGACGCTGTTGGGATGCTAAAGGCATAAAGGGTGTGTCTGACGGAAAATATGTTTTATTGGCTGCAGAAGATAAGATAGCGAAGATAATGAGCAAGTCAACATGAAAGGAATGGTATACCATGAAGGGCAGGAATGACACATGGACAGATATGGCTGCTGCCGCCGCGTTTGCGGTGGTACTGGGAATCAGCGCCTTTTGGGGGCAGCCTGACAGGGCCTATGACCAGGCCCGTGGCCGGACGGGCAGCGCCTATGGCCGGATGTATGAACAGGCAGGTCCGGAGGATGAAAATGGAAATCCCGTGAGCAAGGCTGACGCTTATCCGGATACCGCGGGAGCTGTACAGGCGGCGGAGGGCCCAGGGGAGAACCGGCCCGGCCCGGAGGGGAAGACGCAGAGATACTTCCGGACGTGACAGAATCCCAGAAGGCGGTTCTGGACGAAATCATGGAGGCATTAGAGGCGCAGGATCTGGAGTCTGCCGCGCGGGTCATGGACCGCGGTGAGGAGGAGCTTCTTACGCTGTTTTATGAGGTCATGGACGGAACGCGGTATCTCTATGACGGCCAGTCATTCAGCCTGTCCATAGAGGGTAAGGGCTGGTGCTCACCATGCCTAAGATACTGTATTACGGCGCCTTTAAGGCCGGCAGGCCGGAAGGAGATTGTACGGCCCTTCAGGTGGTTGAACTGGATGACCCCAGGTATGATTACTCCCAGGGATTGTGGAAGGATGGAAAAATGGAGGGCGATGGTCATACAGGATACTGCTATTATGAGAACAGCCCCCGGGGGGAAGCCAGGGATGTGTGCAAGACCGGGAGATTTTCCGGTGACAGGCTGGAGGGGGAGGTGACCTATACCACCCTGAACCAGGAGGGAGAGACATCCACCTGGAAGCTGGAAGTAAAGGACGGTACGGTACATCTGGATGACCGTTGGATTCATATAGAGGAGCGTGGGGAGTATCAGCTCATGTCCCAGGAGGATGACAGCCACGCCTATATCATGGACGAGAAGCTGGCCGGACAGCCTGTGTGGATTAACCTTCTGGCCTGGGAGGAATAAAAGGATGAATGAAATACAGAATAAAATATAAAAAACAGAAAGGCTCCGGGAACACGAAATCCTTATGTTCCCCAAGCCTTTCCGCTTTTTACACTGTTTTGGATAGTTCGCCTGGTATTAAGCCGCTGTGTTATTCCAGTGTATCTTCCTCGATGATGGCGGTAGAGGGGCCTGCTTCCTGCTTCTCAGGCTCCTCACTGCTGTCATCGTAATCATCTTCTGTAAGATCTCCAGAATCATAGGAGGAACTGCCGTCCATACGGCGGTAATCATAGAGGTCGTCCTCGTCCACATAGTCGTCGTCCAGGAAGCCTCATCTTCGAACAGATCAGAATCATCAGCCTTATCCCTGGAGTGCTCATCCATGAAATCCGCTTTCTTTGTCTTCACGGTCTGCAGAGCAATCTGAGCCGTGTCCACGGCAGCGGAAACCGCCTCATGGGCCGTGTCCGACAGCAGGCTTCCGGCATCCTTAAGGACATTCTTCGTTGCCTGGGCCATATCTTTGGCAGCCACCTTGAATTCGTCCTTGCTGGAGGAAAGAGAGATGTAATTGCGGTCCAGGCTGCGTGTATCAATGGTGCGATCTGTCCCGTCCTCGTCGGTTCTGTCCTCGCCGCCATCCTCGAATTCCCGGAAATCCTTTTCCAGCTCCCTGTGGTATGTCTTATACTGAAGTACGTAGGAAACGCCGGCAGCCACAGCACCGGTTACTGCTGCAAATGCTACGAATTTACCCCAACCTTTCTTTGCCATGCCAAAAACCCCTTTCTTGTAATGGTGATGCATAAAAGCTCCCCTATGGGTCATATTATGCCTTATTGTTATTATTGTAATACGAATGGAAAAAAAAAGAAACAGCAAATTGTAAAAAAACAATAAAATTAAAAGAAATTAGCACTCAACTCTTGACAGTGCTAATAACTGGTGATATAACATATCATGTGAGCAAAAGAAAGCAGTAAGGAAATGAAAACAAGAAAGAAAAATCAGAATATCGCGCAAGGAGGAATTCAATCATGAAGTTAGTACCATTGTTTGACAAAGTAGTGTTAAAGCAGTTAGTTGCAGAAGAGACAACGAAGTCCGGCATCGTCCTTCCGGGGGCTGCCAAGGAGAAGCCACAGCAGGCAGAGGTTATTGCAGTGGGACCAGGCGGAGTTATTGACGGCAAGGAAGTAACCATGCAGGTTAAGGCCGGCGACAAGGTAATCTATTCCAAGTACTCAGGAACAGAAGTAGAGATTGAGGATGAGAAGTACGTTATCGTAAAGCAAAACGATATCCTGGCAGTTGTTGAATAATAAATAAAACAGTAGAACATAGAATATTGGAGGTTGATGAAAGATGGCAAAGCAGATTAAGTATGGCGTAGAAGCCGCAAGGCGCTGGAAGCAGGCGTTAACCAGTTGGCAGATACAGTGCGTGTTACACTTGGACCGAAGGGACGCAACGTTGTCCTGGATAAGTCCTTTGGCGCTCCGTTAATTACAAACGACGGCGTTACCATTGCAAAGGAAATCGAGCTGCAGGATCCATATGAGAACATGGGTGCGCAGCTGATCAAGGAAGTTGCTTCCAAGACCAACGATGTGGCCGGCGACGGCACCACCACAGCAACTGTTCTGGCTCAGCCATGGTAAACGAAGGCATGAAGAACCTGGCAGCCGGCGCAAACCCAATCGTCCTGAGAAAGGGCATGAAGAAGGCTACAGACGCGGCTGTGGAAGCTATCAAGAAGATGAGCAAGCCAATCAACGGCAAGGATCAGATCGCAAGGGTAGCAGCCATCTCTGCTTCCGACGATGAAGTAGGAACCATGGTAGCGGACGCTATGGAGAAGGTTTCCAAGGACGGCGTCATCACCATTGAAGAATCCAAGACAATGAAGACAGAGCTTGACCTGGTTGAAGGTATGCAGTTCGACAGAGGTTACCTGTCCGCTTATATGTGCACGGATATGGATAAGATGGAAGCTAACTTAGACGATCCATACGTGCTGATTACCGATAAGAAGATTTCCAATATCCAGGATCTGCTTCCTCTGCTGGAGCAGGTAGTTAAGATGGGCGCAAGACTTCTCATCATCGCTGAGGATGTGGAAGGCGAAGCACTGACCACCCTGATTGTAAACAAGCTGAGAGGCACATTCAACGTAGTGGCTGTAAAGGCTCCCGGCTACGGCGACAGAAGGAAAGAGATGCTGCAGGATATCGCTATCCTGACAGGCGGTACTGTTATTTCCGAGGAACTGGGTCTGGATTTGAAGGATGCAACCATGGAGCAGCTGGGACGTGCAAAATCCGTTAAGGTTCAGAAAGAGAACACCATCATCGTTGACGGCATGGGCGACAAGGATGCCATTTCCGCAAGGGTATCCCAGATTCGCAAGCAGATTGAGGAAACCACCTCTGACTTTGACAGGGAGAAGCTGCAGGAGCGTCTGGCTAAGCTGGCAGGCGGCGTAGCGTTATCCGTGTTGGAGCTGCAACCGAGACAGAGATGAAGGAAGCTAAGCTTCGTATGGAAGATGCTCTGAACGCTACAAGAGCGGCTGTTGAGGAAGGCATTATCGCAGGCGGCGGTTCTGCTTATGTACACGCAGCTGAGGAAGTAAAGGGCGTTGTTGACGGACTGGAAGGCGATGAGAAGACTGGCGCCAGAATCATCTTAAAGGCACTGGAAGCTCCTCTGTTCCACATCGTAGCCAACGCAGGACTGGAAGGCTCCGTTATTGTAAATAAGGTAAAAGAGTCCTCTGTAGGCAACGGCTTTGACGCTTACAAGGAAGAGTATGTGGATATGATTGAAGCAGGCATCCTGGATCCCGTAAAGGTTACAAGAAGCGCACTTCAGAACGCTACCAGCGTTGCTTCCACACTGCTGACAACCGAGACAGTTGTTGCCAACATCAAGGAGCCGGCTCCAGCAGGCCCGGCAGCACCTGATATGGGCGGAATGTATTAATCCGCAGGGTACGATATTTGATTGATGAAGTATAATAAGGATGGGACACAGCACAGGAATATGTGTGCTGCTGTCCCATCTTTTTTGCGCTCTGCCGTACGTGCCGGGTAGATCTTCCTTATACAAACATCCGGGCCACTGTTGCAAAGGCAAAGCACAGTACGATACCGCAGACCGTAGGCACAAGGAAGGACATGGCAGTCCATTTTAGGCTGCCCGATTCCTTGCGGATGGTAAGAAGGGTGGTGGTGCAGGGCCAGTGCATCAGAGAGAAGAGCATGGTGCTGACAGCGGTAATCCAGGTCCAGCCGTTATTCACCAGTAAATCCCTCAGCTGCGCCAGGCTGTCAAACTCCAAAAGGCTTCCCTGTGCCATATAGGCCATGATGATGATGGGAATTACGATTTCATTGGCAGGCAGCCCCAGGATAAATGCCATAAGAATCACGCCGTCCATTCCAAGAAGCCTTGCAAAGGGATCCAGAAAGCCGGAAAAGTGGGCCAACAGGGTGATGCCGTCCAGCTGCACATTTGCCATAATCCAGATTAAAAGGCCGGCAGGGGCGGCCACCGCAATGGCCTTCCCAGAACGAACAGGGTCCGGTCAAAGACGGAACGGACAATCACCTTGCCAATCTGCGGACGCCGGTAAGGAGGCAGCTCCAGAGTGAAGGAGGAAGGGATTCCCTTTAACACGGTCATGGAAAGAACTTTGGAGACCGCGAAAGTCATGCATACGCCCAGGACAATGAACAGGGTCAGGAGCAGGGCTGACAGCATGGAGTCAAAGGCACCTCCGGATACGCCCACAAAAAACATGGAGATAATGGCGATTAGGGTGGGAACCTTCCGTTGCAGGGCACAAAGTTGTTGGTTATCATGCAATGAGCCGCTCCCTGGGAGAATCAATGATGCGGCAGCCCACGATGCCCGCTGCGTTGCATCCGAATCCCATACACATGGTTAAAGCCTGTTTGCCGCAGGCATGGCAGCTCTTAAAGGGTTTATCCAGGTTATAGGCAATCCTGGGAAGATAACCCGAGTCCTCCAGCAGGGTAAACAGAGGAAAGAAAATAGCCATGGGCGGCAGCATCACCGAGACAACCCAGGCCAGGACCCGGTAGACTCCCAAAATCAGCAGACCGTGAAGCCATGGGGGAGCGCCCACAGCCATGAAGGCTTTTGTGAGCTGGTCCTGGAGGCGGAACAGGCGTCCGCCAGCATCTGGGAGGGGTAATTGGCGCCTGTGATGGTCAGCCAGAATACCACGGCCAGCATTCCGATCATGACGGGATAACCTGTGAAACGGCTGGTTAGAATCTTATCCAGCTTCCGGTCACCTTCATTGTATCCGTTTTTGTGGAACTGGACCGTATCACGCATATTTTCTCTGCCGATGCAACCAGGGCAGCCACGATGCGGTCCTTTAGGATTTCATTGGTAATGCCGTATTTGGCCAGATGCTCCCTGGCCTGTGACAGGGCAAGGCTTATCTCAGGCACTTCCAGTATGTCCTCATCCAGATATTCCCTTAATTCCTTCATGAGGGACGGGTCGCTGTCCAGAAGCTTTAAGGTGAGCCAGCGGGAATTGACCTTTCCCTCCACTCTGCCTTTACGGCAGGCTCTGCCATGGCGATGGCCTGTTCAATAATGGGGGAATACTCCACCTGGTAGGGGGAGGCTGTTTGGGTACCTTCCACCAGGCCATCCAACTGTTTCATCAGCTGGTCAAGGCTTTGCTTTTTTCTGGCAATGGTGCCGGCCACGGGTACTCCCAGCTTTTCTGACAGACCTTTAAGGTCAATGGTAATATTCTTGCGTGCGGCTTCGTCCATCAGGTTCACACATACCAGACGCGGTCCGATATTTCCATGGTCTGAAGCACTAGGTTCAGGTTGCGCTCCAGACAGGTGGCATCGCAAACCACCACAACCCCGTCGCTTCCGCCAAAGCAGATGAAGTTGCGGGCCACTTCCTCCTCCGTGGAGTGGGCCATGAGGGAGTAGGTGCCGGGGATATCTACCAGCACGTAGCTGTGTTCCCTTGTCTTACAGTAGCCCTGGGCATTGGTCACGGTTTTTCCCGGCCAGTTTCCTGTATGCTGGTTCATTCCCGTGAGATTGTTGAAAAGGGTGCTTTTACCTACGTTGGGGTTGCCTGCTATGGCGATTATTTTATCATCAGGTGTCTGTTTTTTTATCTCCAGTCCGGAATCCACAGCCCCCATTCCGACGGATTGTTTGGTCAGACCCATTTTAATACTCCTTTTTTCTTGATTTTATATTAGGCAATTCTGCATCTGACCGGAATCAGATGATGTTTCTTAAGACAGATGTTTTGTGGGAGATACCTCACAGGCTGGTGCAGCCCTCCATTATCTTCTGTTCGTTGAAACCAGTGCAGGGCTGGACCAGAATCCCGCGGCAGTCCTCTGAGCGTATGGCGATGACAGCGCCGCGGATCAGGTAGGCGCAGGGGTCTCCCAGAGGGCTTTGCCCAAGGCACTCCACCTCCGTATTTTCAACCAGACCGATATCCAGAAGACGCCTGCGGATGCTGCCTATGGAAGTAAGCTCTTTTACCCGCGCCCTCTTTCCTGGTTTTATATCATTTAAACTTAGAAATTCTTTCATAATTACAATACCTCGCAATAGATTTAGGATAGGGAAACTTTTTCTTACTCTTATAGTATTACAGGAGGGATACTTTGGTTACTGATAAAGATGGATTCTATACCATGAAAGGATATGAACGCTCTGCCTCCGATGAGTTGACCTCGTCCATGGAGGATTATCTGGAGATGGTATGCAGAATGGAGGAAGAGGGGGAACCCATCCGTGTCAGCTCCCTGGCTGCCAGCCTTCACGTGAGGCCCTCATCCGCCTCTAAAATGTTAGATAATCTGAAAAAAGCCGGGTACATTGATTTTAAGAAGTACGGTTCCATCATGGTCACGGAAAAGGGGTACGAGGAGGGCAGATACCTGCTGCACAGACATCAGGTGCTCCAGGATTTTTTCTGTACGCTCAATCATACGGAGGATGAACTGGAGCTGGTGGAAAAGATTGAACATTTTATTAATCACAGGACGGTGGCAAATATGGAGCAGGCGCTCTCTTTCCTTCGGCCTAAGAATGATATTACTGGAAAAATGGGATAAAGTATTGTATAATGTGTAATATGCAAAATGATAAAAGGAGAGACATTATGAACGATGATAACTATGTGGAGTGGCTTGTGAAGAGAAAAGATCCGGCATATGCCGTTCCTGTAAAGATACTCATGATTGTGGTCTGTATATTTTCCGTCCTTTCGGCGCTGCAGACCGTGTTTGGAGTAATTGTCATGACCATAGCGGGTGTGGCCACCTATTTCGTGTTCCTGAACCTGAGCGTGGAGTTTGAATATCTGTTTGCAGAGGGCGGTCTTTCGGTGGACCGCATTCTGGGAAGGGCAAAGAGAAAGAAGATATTTGACTGCGAGAAGGACGACATCCAGATCGTGGCGCCGGCTGATTCCTTTGTGCTTAAGGATTATGAGAAGCAGGGCATGAAGGTAAAGGATTTTTCATCGGGCAAAAGGGAAGCCAAGGTGTACGCCCTCATATACCAGAAGGGGCCGGACCATTTTAAGGTGTTGATTGAACCCAATGAGAGAATGATAGGAGCTATGCGCAGGACCTTTCCGCGGAAGCTTGTGATGTAATGCAATCGGCATATGGGACGGCCGGGAGAGAACGGGCCGTCGGGGACAGTGGAATGTAGGCTGCCCTGGCGGCCCGTATTACATTCTAATCTATTTCGGGTTTTCACCGCTTAACATGAATTCAATCAGCCGGTCCATGTCCTCTTTTTCATGAACCACTAGCTCCAATTCCTTGATATATCCGTTGGAATACATATTGGCAATGGAAAGATACTGGGATAGCTTTGACTTTAGGTTAATCCTGTCGCCTCCGGGGATACCAGTTCGATTTTTCCTTTACACTGGTCCACTGCTTCAAAAAAAGCTTTTACATCTGAGATGTTTTCCAGTTTCATACAAAAACCCTCCGCTTCTGTTGGTGTGCACTGCATTGTGTGAATTATGGTGGTATCAGGCACTCTAATCACTGTTATGGATACAATACAGCGCTGGTTTATAGATTATAACCAGTATATCAATGGGGGGTGAAGATAACAATCCGCAATTTGACTAAAGATGAACGAGATAA
>ENA-OQCK01000989-OQCK01000989.1-human-gut-metagenome-genome-assembly--contig:-NODE-989-length-12182-cov-3.730402_pt1 | contig 12182 bp, 13 predicted proteins | sample MGYA00242498_ERZ504578 | MGnify/ENA primary metagenome ERZ504578 (study PRJEB26092, sample SAMD00036229) | human gut metagenome | host: Homo sapiens | study: EMG produced TPA metagenomics assembly of... | reverse complement strand
ACAAAAAGATAGTACGCTATTAGTGCCTGATGTGCCTACGTACCTTACATTACAGGAGACGGGGTAGGGGCTGAGGTGACTCCTTCTATGCAGATTATAGTAGATGCAGCCGTTCGGAAAGCTTATGGGGGTAAACGTCATATTGAATGGCTGGAAGTGCCGGCTGGAGAACGTGCTTTCAATGAAACAGGTTCGTGGCTTCCGGAAGAAACGATGCAGGCATTTCAGGAATATCTGGTAGGAATCAAAGGTCCGTTGACTACACCTGTTGGCGGTGGAATCCGTTCGTTGAATGTTGCTTTGCGACAGACACTTGATTTATATGTCTGCCTTCGTCCTGTTCGTTGGTATCAGGGAGTACAGTCTCCGGTGAAAGCTCCCGAGAAGGTGAATATGTGTGTGTTTCGTGAGAATACGGAAGATATTTATGCAGGTATTGAGTGGGAAGCAGGTACTCCGGAGGCAAAGAAGTTTTATAAGTTTTTGAAAGATGAAATGGGTGTGACGAAAGTCCGTTTTCCCGAAACGTCTTCTTTCGGTGTGAAACCTGTTTCACGCGAAGGTACGGAACGTCTTGTGCGTGCTGCATGTCAATATGCGCTCGATCATCATCTGCCTTCCGTGACATTGGTACATAAGGGAAACATTATGAAATATACTGAAGGAGGATTCAAAAAGTGGGGTTATGAGTTGGCGCAACGTGAGTTTGGTGACGCTTTGGCGGATGGTAGGCTAGTGATAAAGGACTGCATTGCCGACGCATTTTTGCAAAATACACTGCTCATTCCCGAAGAATATTCGGTAATAGCCACTTTGAACCTGAACGGAGATTATGTTTCTGACCAGTTGGCTGCAATGGTAGGTGGCATAGGCATTGCTCCGGGAGCAAATATCAATTATAAAACCGGCCATGCTATCTTTGAGGCAACGCATGGGACTGCTCCTAACATTGCAGGTAAAAACGTTGTGAATCCTTGTTCGATCATTCTTTCGGCAGTGATGATGCTCGGATATTTCGGTTGGACGGAAGCTGCCGCTCTTATCGAAAAAGCTCTTGAAAATAGTTTTCTGGAAGCCCGTGCCACTCATGATCTTGCCCGTTTTATGCCGAATGGAACCTCTCTCTCAACCACAGATTTCACCCGTGAAATAGTGGAAAGAATCGAAAAATAAGAATAATGATTAAAAACATACGAATATGAAGAAAGAGTACCTGATTTACAAGCTGTCCGAAGAAATGAAGGAAGCTACCCGGATTGATACAGCATTGTTCCCCAAGTTCGACGTGAAACGCGGGCTACGTAATGAAGATGGCACAGGTGTACTGGTAGGTCTGACCAGAATTGGTAATGTAGTAGGCTACGAACGTATTCCGGGCGGCGGACTGAAACCGATTCCCGGCAAACTGTTCTATCGCGGTTATGATGTGGAAGATATTTCTCATGCAATCATCAAAGAGAAACGTTTCGGTTTTGAGGAAGTGGCGTACCTGTTACTTTCCGGTCGTCTGCCGGACAAGGAGGAACTAGCTTCATTCTGCGAACTGATTAATGATAATATGGCACTGGAGCAGAAAACGAAGATGAATATCATCGAGTTGGAAGGTAACAACATTATGAACATCCTTGCACGCAGCGTACTCGAAATGTATCGCTTCGATCCGGATGCGGACGACACTTCTCGTGATAACCTGATGCGTCAAAGTATCGACCTTATTTCAAAATTCCCTACCATTATTGCTTATGCTTATAATATGCTGCGTCATGCTACTTTCGGACGTTCGCTGCATATCCGACATCCGCAGGAGAAACTCTCTATCGCTGAAAACTTCCTGTATATGCTGAAAAAAGACTATACCGAACTGGATGCACGTACTCTTGACCTGCTTCTGATTCTTCAGGCAGAACACGGTGGTGGTAATAACTCGACTTTTACTGTCCGTGTCACTTCTTCTACCGGAACAGATACTTACTCGGCCATTGCCGCAGGTATCGGTTCTCTGAAAGGCCCGCTTCACGGAGGTGCAAATATTCAGGTTGCTGATATGTTCCATCATTTGCAGGAGAACATCAAGGACTGGACAAATGTTGATGAGATTGACACCTACTTTACTCGTATGCTGAATAAAGAGGTTTATAATAAGACCGGATTGATTTATGGTATTGGTCATGCCGTTTACACGATTTCCGACCCGCGTGCACTTTTACTAAAAGAATTGGCACGTGATCTGGCACGTGAAAAAGGCAAGGAACGTGAGTTTGCCTTCCTCGACTTTTGGAAGAACGGGCGATCGCGACTTTCGGACGCATCAAGAATAACGGCAAGACAGTATCGAGCAACATTGACTTCTATTCGGGCTTTGTGTATGAAATGATCGGATTGCCGCAGGAAATCTTCACTCCTTTGTTTGCAATGGCACGTATCGTAGGCTGGTGTGCCCACCGCAATGAAGAATTGAACTTCGAAGGCAAACGTATTATCCGTCCGGCTTATAAGAACGTGCTTGATGATCTGGCTTATATCCCAATAAAGAAACGCTGACAGGAAACAATCCTTTTATTGAATAGATAAGTGTAGTCCCCAGGTGTATATTCCGATCATTTCCGGAGGTATGCCTGGGGATAAGTGTTTTTTAGAGAAAACTTTCTGTGTGTCATCGAGTTTTTATTTAAGGAGTTTTGCGTTGCAATTTTCCTCTTTTTTGTTACTTTTGCACATTGTAAAAGAATATCTGTATGACTATGAATGCATTTAATCTGTTTTTGGGCATAATGAGCCTGATCGCTCTGATTGTTTTATTGCCCTTTACTTTGTGAAAGCCGGATATGGTATTTTTCGTACCGCTTCGTGGGGTGTGGCTATTTCCAATAAGTTGGCTTGGATATTAATGGAGGCCCCTGTATTTTTAGTTATGTGTTGGATGTGGGTGCATTCGGAACGCCGTTTTGATCCCGTCATACTGATGTTCTTCATATTCTTCCAGATTCATTATTTCCAGCGTGCATTCGTTTTTTCCTCTATTGCTGACCGGAAAGAGTAAAATGCCGTTAGCTATTATGTCAATGGGCATTCTTTTTAATTTGTTGAACGGATATATGCAAGGACAATGGATATTTCATCTTGCGCCTGAAGGAATGTACGGCATTGATTGGTTTATGTCACCATGGTTTATTCTCGGAACTCTGCTTTTTTTACTGGTATGCTGGTGAACTGGCACTCGGATTATATCATCCGGCATTTGCGAAAGCCGGGAGATACCCGCCACTATCTGCCTCAAAAAGGGATGTACCGCTACGTTACTTCCGCCAATTACTTCGGCGAAATAGTAGAGTGGGCAGGCTGGGCGATACTCACCTGTTCACTTTCCGGACTTGTGTTTCTTTGGTGGACGATCGCTAACCTTGTCCCGCGTGCCAACGCAATCTGGCACCGTTACCGCGAGGAATTCGGTGATGAGGTGGGAAATAGGAAACGTGTATTCCCTTTTCTGTATTAAGGCTATCTTTTGACAAAATATATCATACTACTATGAAATCAAAGTTATTTACCCCGGTCACTTTTGGACCTTTGACACTTCGCAACCGGACCATTCGTTCGGCAGCTTTTGAAAGTATGTGTCCGGGAAACGCCCCTTCACAAATGTTGTTGGATTATCACCGTTCGGTAGCCGCAGGCGGGGTTGGCATGACGACGGTTGCTTATGCTGCCGTGACACAAAGCGGGCTTTCTTTTGACCGCCAATTATGGTTACGATCTTCCATAATTCCCGGTTTACGCGAAGTGACCGACGCCATACACGATGAGGGTGCCGCAGCAGGTATACAAATCGGTCATTGCGGTAATATGTCCCACAAGAACATTTGTGGAGTAACTCCTATCTCTGCTTCTTCCGGTTTCAATCTTTACTCTCCGACCTTTGTGCGCGGAATGAGGAAAGAAGAACTTCCTGAAATGGCGCGTGCTTATGGAAAGGCTGTCAATCTGGCTAGAGAAGCTGGTTTCGACGCTGTTGAGGTTCACGCCGGACATGGATATCTGATTAGCCAGTTCCTTTCCCCTTACACGAATCACCGGAAGGATGAATACGGAGGTTCGTTGGAAAACCGGATGCGTTTTATGGATATAGTGATGAAAGAAGTGATGAAAGCTGCCGGTAGCGATATGGCGGTTCTTGTGAAAATGAATATGCGCGACGGTTTCAAAGGTGGAATGGAGTCGGAGGAAACGATACAAGTAGCCCGACGCCTGCTCGAACTGGGTGCTCACGCTGGTATTGAGCGGTGGTTTCGTCAGTCGTGCGCCGATGTATGTGATGCGAGGGGCGATGCCTATCCGTTCTATGGCTTATTATATGAATTGCTGGTGGCTGAAATATGGCATTCGGATGTTCGGAAAATGGATGATTCCGACTGTTCCTTTCAAAGAGGCATATTTTCTCGAAGATGCGCTGAAGTTCCGTGAGGCCCTTCCGGGTGCTCCGTTAATTTATGTAGGCGGCCTTGTTTCTCGTGAGAAAATTGATGAAGTGCTGGATGCCGGCTTTGATGCTGTTCAAATGGCACGTGCCTGCTGAATGAACCGGGATTTGTGAACCGTATGGCACGTGAAGACCGTGCACGTTGTAATTGCGGGCATAGCAATTATTGCATTGGCCGTATGTACACGATCGAAATGGCTTGTCATAAACATTTGAATGAAGAACTGCCTCCTTGTCTGCAAAAGGAGATTGAAAAATTGGAAAAACAATGAATGAAGTGAAATGGGCGATCATTACCGGAGCTGACGGAGGCATGGGAACGGAGATAACCCGTGCCGTGGCCACAGCCGGCTATCATGTCATAATGGCTTGTTATAACCCGCAAAAAGCGGAAAACGTGTGCCAACGTTTAATGAAAGAAACCGGAAATCCGAATTTGGAAGTACTCGCTATTGATCTGTCTTCGATGCACTCCGTAGCCTCTTTTACTGATCGGATTTTGGAACGTAAACTTTCCATTTCCTTGTTGATGAATAATGCCGGGACAATGGAAACCGGATTTTCTATTACGAACGATGGATTTGAACGGACGGTCAGTGTAAATTATGTTGGTCCTTACCTGCTGACTCGTAAATTAGTTCCGACTATGGCATCCGGAGCACGTATTGTAAATATGGTTTCGTGTACGTATGCAATCGGCCGTCTTGATTTTCCTGATTTCTTTCACAGGGGGAAAACGGGAAACTTTTGGAGAATACCTGTTTATAGTAACACAAAATTGGCTTTGTTATTATTTACTTTCGAACTATCCGAGCAACTTCGGGAGAAAGGAATCACCGTCAATGCTGCCGATCCGGGAATTGTCTCTACTGATATCATCACGATGCATAAGTGGTTCGACCCTCTGACAGATATATTCTTCCGTCCTTTTATTCGTAAGCCGAAGAAAGGAGCTTCTACGGCAATTGGTCTGTTGCTGGACAAAAAAGAAGCCGGTGTGACAGGGCAACTCTATGTCAATAATCACCGGAAAAGCTTATCCGATAAGTATGTGAACCATGTACAGAAAGAGCAGTTGTGGGAAATAACGGAGCGTTTGCTGGCGCAATGGTTGGAGTAGGATTTTTTTCTCTTTTTATTTAATTTATCTAGTAATTACTTATATATAGGTATTGTGTATATCTATATGTTTAGTTTTTGTTGTCTAATTTTTACCAATAGATAGGGATTGTTTGCACTCCTGTTTCTACTTACCTTTGCATCGCTTTTAAAGTAAATGAATAGGTATAAAGTAAAAAGGAGATGATTAATAAATGTTTTTTGGTTTTTCTAGTATTCTTATTTTCTGTATCAGCATATTCACAGCACGAGCGTCATTATACTAGTATGATTTCGGGCAGAGTGATATCTACAGAAAAGGAGGTCGTAGATTTTGCGACGGTCTATCTGAAAGGAACGAACTATGGCAGTTATACGAACGAAAAGGGAATTTATCACTTGAAAACTGTGGAAGGTGAATATATACTTGTCGTTTCGGCTGTAGGTTATCAAACAGTAGAAAAGAAGGTTAAATTAGCTAAAGGAGAAAGGATACAGGTCAATGTCACCATTGCACCGAAAGTGAAAGAGTTGGGAGAGGTCGTAGTAACAACCTCCGGAGTTGGCCGGGTAAATAAGTCAGCCTTTAATGCGGTAGCCGTTGACGCGAAGAAGTTGCATAACAGTACACAGACTTTAGCCGGCGCACTGACTAAGGTGCCGGGGGTAAAACTCCGTGAGTCAGGCGGAGTAGGATCGGATATGCAGTTGTATATTGACGGTTTTAGCGGGCGGCATGTGAAAATCTTTATTGACGGAATACCGCAAGAAGGGGCCGGTGCTGCATTCGATTTGAATAATGTTCCTATTAATTATGCAGATCGCATAGAGGTGTACAAAGGTGTGGTTCCCGTAGGATTCGGTACGGATGCTATTGGGGAGTGGTTAATATTGTCACTAACAAACAACCCGGGAAGTGGTTTCTGGATGCTTCTTATTCTTACGGTTCATTTAACACTCATAAGTCATACGTACGTTTCGGACAAATATTCAAGAATGGTTTTATGTATGAAGTGAACGCTTTTCAGAATTTTTCGGATAATGATTATTATGTAGATACGTATGTACGTGACTTTGAAATCAGAGAAGATGGAAGTGTGCGTTTTCCGCCACTCGACAAAAGTAAGATTTACCATCTGAAACGTTTCAATGACCAATACCATAATGAAGCTGTGATTGGAAAAATCGGTGTGGTTGGAAAAAAATGGGCGGACAGATTGGCTCTGAGCTTCAATTATTCCTATTTCTATAAAGAGATACAAACTGGTGTTTATCAAGATGTCGTGTTCGGTGAAAAATTCCGCAAAGGACATTCATTGGCCCCTTCGTTGGAATACTACAAAAAGAACTTATTCGTGAAGAATTTGGATTTACTGCTGACTGCCAATTATAACCATAACCTCACTAATAATGTCGATACCGCTTCACGGGCTTACAACTGGCGTGGTGAGTTTTACGAAAGGGGCAGCCGGGGAGAACAGTCTTATCAGAATAGTGAATCTAAAAACAAGAACTGGAATGGAACACTGAGGATGAATTATCATATCGGAGAGGCGCATACGTTTACTTTTAGCCATGTGGTAAGTGATTTTGAACGTACAAGCCGCTCTATCATAGGTGCTTCTTCCAAATTTACGGATTTTAGTATTCCTAAAATTACGCGTAAGAATGTCAGCGGTCTTTCTTATCGCCTGATGCCGTCGGACAAATGGAATATTTCGGCATTTGCCAAACATTACCGGCAATACAACAAAGGTCCGGTGTCACAGAATACGGATGGCATAGGTAATTATATAAATTTATCCAATACGGTAAGTGCTTTCGGATACGGTGCTGCGGGTACATATTTTTTATGGAAAGATTTTCAGGTGAAACTTTCTTATGAAAAGGCTTTTCGGCTTCCTACGACAGACGAACTGTTTGGTGATGAAGACTTGGAAGCCGGTAAAGTAAATCTGAAGCCGGAGAAAAGTGATAATCTGAATCTGAGTTTCAGCTATAATTATCAGTTTGGCAAACACGGGGTGTATGCCGAGGTCGGCTTGATATATCGGGATACGAAAGATTACATAAAAAGAGGATTGGATGTATTGGGGGGAACAAGTTACGGATACTATGAGAATCATGGGCATGTGAGGACTAAAGGATATAATTTATCGCTGCTTTATAGCTTCTCGCATTGGTTCGATGTAGGCGGTACATTTAATTGTATTGATACCCGTGACTATGAAAAGTACCTGGCAGGCACCTCTTTGCAGGAAAGTATGCATTACAAGGTGCGTATGCCGAATCTCCCTTATCGTTACGCCAATATAAATGCTAATTTCCATTGGAATGACCTGTTTATTAAGGGAAATGTACTGACGATAGGCTATGATAGCTACTGGCAACACGATTTCCCTCTTTATTGGGAGAATATCGGCGATAAAGATTCAAAAAACATGGTGCCGGAACAGTTTTCTCATAATTTATCCTTGTCCTATACAATGAAGAACGGGCGCTATAACGTATCATTTGAATGTCAGAATTTCACGGATGCGCAACTGTTTGACAATTTCAGCCTACAAAAGGCTGGACGTGCATTTTATGGAAAGTTCAGAGTGTTTTTCGGTAGATAATAAGATTAAGTTTTTAGTATAAATCAATAATAAAGAATATATGAAGAAAAAGTTTTTGCTGTGTGTGTTTGCGGCAACCTTTTGTTTGAGTGGTGGTGTGTTTGTTGCATCTTGCGATGATGTTGATAATCCGGTGGATAACCCTTCGACTGACGGAGAAACAGCCTATGTAGTGGCTGCTACAGTTGGTGAAGCAAGTTATTTGGTGGCAGTTAGTTCTCTTGATGAAGGAACAGTATCAACAAAAGGAAAAGGTACCGAAGTGATTGGCGGTACGTATTGGGTATATAAAGGGTTGGATTATGTATTTGCTTTAGTTTATAATAAAGGTGGTGCCGGTACGGGAGCTTCTTATTATTTGGGAGCAGATGGTAAAATGAAAGAAAAATATACATATACCTTTAATCGTATCACATCGTATGGAACATGGGGAGACAAGGTGGTGACTGTTTCTACCGGAGACTCAAGTCAGAAAGACGATGAGCAGAATGTAGCTCAGGCTTTGTTGTTTAATTATCTGGACGCAACTGACGGTTCGCAAGAAGAAGGCACATTGATCGCCGAAAATTTCTTGGGTAATGGTGAAAAAGTTACTTGGGCAGGATTGGTAGAAGCTAATAATAAAATTTATACTTCTGTCATTCCGATGGGTATGAGTAAGTACGGTATTAAGGCATGGCCGGACAAAGTAACCGACCAAGAACTTATCACTAAAGCTGATGGCGGTAGTGGTAGTGGTGCTTATACGGCTGGCGTAATTCCTTCCACACAATATCCGGACAATGCTTATGTAGCAATTTATAGTGGTACTAACTTCAACGGGACACCCGTGATTGCTACGACTGATAAAATCGGTTATGCATGTGGTCGTATGCGTTCACAATATTATCAGACCATTTGGCCCGCTGATAATGGCGATGTGTATGTGTTCTCTCCCGGATATGGGCGTACGGCAGTTTCATCTTCTGATTTGAAGAAAGTGACAGGAAAGAAACCCTCAGGCGTAATGCGTATCAAAGCGGGTGCAACGGATTTCGATCCGGATTACTATGTGAACTTTGAAGAGATAGGCACTAAACATCCTATTTTCCGTTGCTGGCACATCTCTGAAGATTACTTCCTGCTTCAATTGTATAAAAAAGGAGCGGATGATATGATTCATGGCGGTACAAGTGCGGATGTCAGCGAGTTGGCTATTTTTAAGGCAGAAGATAGGACGATTATTCCTGTTACGGGTTTGCCTGCTGAAGGAAAGTTTGGCGGCGAGCTTATGGAGAAATGGCTATGCTTATATGGCTGTTACTGTGACTACTGGTGAACACCCTGCTTTCTATAAAATTGATACCAAAACGGGTAAGGCTGTGAAAGGTTTGACGGTAGAGGCTGACGCTATCACTACAGTAGGTAAGATGAAATATCCTTCAAAGTAACAAATACCTGTTAAATAGAAAATAGTTCTTTTTAGATGAAAGCCTGCCGAGCGGAAAGCTTTGCAGGCTTTTTCAAGAAATAGTAGTAATAAATAGATTATGAAAAAAATATTTGAAAAGATACATTTGTGGCTTTCTGTCCCTTTCGGATTGATAATCACCCTTATTTGTTTTTCCGGTGCTATGTTGGTATTCGAGGATGAGGTGAATGAGTTGTTCCGCCACGAACTTTATTATGTGGAAACAGTGGGAGAAGTCCCACTCCCTATCGAACAGTTGCTTGAAAAGGTGACAGCTACATTGCCCGACAGTGTTTCTGTGACTAGCGTCAGCATTTCTTCCGATTCCGAGCGTGCTTATCAGGTTAACCTTTCCAAACCACGTCGTGCGTCATTATATGTAGACCAATATACGGGTGAAGTAAAAGGGAAAAGTGAGCGTAGCGGCTTTTTTATGTTTATGTTTCGGATGCACCGTTGGTTGCTGGATAGTATGAATCCGGGTAATGAAGGGATCTTTTGGGGAAAGATGATTGTGGGTGTCAGCACGCTATTATTCGTTTTTGTGCTGATTTCAGGAATTGCTATCTGGTGGCCACGTACACGTAAGACACTGAAGAACAGTCTGAAAATATCAACAAAAAAAAGGTTGGAAGAGGTTCTGGTATGATCTGCACGTAGCGGGAGGAATGTATTCCTTAATCTTTCTTTTAGCTATGTCGTTGACGGGGCTGACATGGTCTTTCCCGTGGTATCGGGCCGCTTTCTATAAAGTGTTCGGTGTGGAAGTGCAACAACGGGCTGCTTATGGGCAGGAGCGGAAAGGTGGTTCTCAAAAGGGAGATACCGAGCTGGCTTTGCGTGATGGAAGAAAAGAAGGGAATAAGGAACATTCGGAAAACGGTCACAATTATATACACTCTGTCACTTCACCTTTCGTCTATTGGCAAGAAGTTTACGATAAGCTAAGCCGCCAGAATCCGGAATATAAACAAATCAGTGTTGCTTCCGGTACGGCGAGCGTCTCTTTCAACCGTTTCGGAAATCAGCGTGCAGCTGACCGTTATTCTTTCAACACTGATAATGGTGAATTTACAGAAACAAATCTTTATCAACATCAGGATAAATCAGGAAAAATTCGTGGTTGGATTTACTCTGTACATGTTGGCAACTGGGGAGGAATGTTGACTCGGATTCTTACCTTTATTGCTGCTTTGATTGGTGCCTCATTGCCGTTGACCGGTTATTATTTATGGGTAAAAAAACTTATGAATAAGAGAAAACGTGAGAAAGCTATTTCTTTATCTTCCGTTGAGGCGAGAAAAATAGCATAAAGTGGCCATACGAAAAGTCTGGATATTGAATGATAAAAAGAGCGGTGGATGAATTGGAAAAACCAATTGTCCACCGCTCTCTATCTTATACTAATATAAAAAAGAATTTTTAAGAAGAATGAGTTAGATAGAAAGCTCTTTCAATACATTGACAAGATCTCTCTTAATAGGCTTGTCGTTCTTGATAGCCTTGCTGAACGGCACGTAAACGATTTCATCATGTTCGATTCCGATCATAACGTTGCGCTGGTCCTCCATGATTGCGTCGATCGCTGCCGCACCCAGACGGCTTGCCAGAATACGGTCATGAGCCGTAGGGCTACCACCACGCTGCAAGTGTCCCAAGATAGTTACGCGCACATCGTATTGCGGATATTCATTCTTTACACGTTCAGCATAATGCATGGCACCTCCGGTCAGTTCACTTTCGGCCACTAATACGATACTGCTGTTCTTTGATTTGCGGAATCCGTTCTTGATAAATTCTTCCAGTTGGTCTACTTCCGTACTGAATTCCGGAATAATGGCAGCTTCTGCTCCTGAAGCAATTGCTCCGTTCAAGGCGAGGAAACCTGCATCACGTCCCATGACTTCGACGAAGAACAGGCGCTCATGTGAAGTGGCTGTGTCGCGAATTTTGTCCACTGCATCCAGAATCGTATTCAATGCGGTATCATATCCGATAGTCGTATCTGTACCGTAGAGGTCGTTGTCAATAGTTCCCGGAAGTCCGATACACGGAACATCAAATTCCTGTGCAAAGATACGGGCACCTGTCAGCGAACCGTCACCACCGATGATAACCAAGGCATCGATGCCCTCTCTTTTCATATTATCGTAAGCCAACTGGCGGCCTTCCGGAGTAGTGAACTCCTTACAACGAGCTGTTTTCAGAATCGTTCCACCCAGTTGGATGATATTACTTACATTCTGACTTTTGAACTCTTTGATTTCGCCTGTTACCAGACCTTTGTATCCTCTGTATATACCTTTAACTTGTAATCCATTATAAATAGCTGCTCGTGTCACTGCGCGGATAGCTGCGTTCATCCCCGGAGCATCACCTCCGGAAGTCAAAATACCGATACACTTAACTGTTCCCATAACTTAAATATTTGTTTGACGTGGCAAATGTACAATAAAAAGTTGAAAGCGATGTTCCGGAAGTTCTTTTTCATGTGAAGAAAACATTAAAAATACTCAAATTGGTCTTTCTTACTTTCTTT
>ENA-OQCK01000988-OQCK01000988.1-human-gut-metagenome-genome-assembly--contig:-NODE-988-length-12183-cov-6.751161_pt1 | contig 12183 bp, 12 predicted proteins | sample MGYA00242498_ERZ504578 | MGnify/ENA primary metagenome ERZ504578 (study PRJEB26092, sample SAMD00036229) | human gut metagenome | host: Homo sapiens | study: EMG produced TPA metagenomics assembly of... | reverse complement strand
ATTACAATAAAAGTTGCAGAAGCCACACACTTAGTGGTGGATGAGGCACAGGTGGTTTCGGAAAAACCGGGATCTGCAGATATGCTCAACAATGCAGTTATTACCTTCCGAAAGTTCGGAGGAATCGTAACCCTTGCTATGCAGAACGTGGTGGCAGCTCTGGCCAACAAAAAGATGGTAGAGCTATTCCAGAACTGTTCCTATAAATGCTTTTTAGATCAGGGCGGTGTGGATGCCAGAGTCTGGCAGAGATCCAGCCGTTATCCGAACGGGAATTCCGTGCCTTGGGAACGGGAAAACCGGGAGAGGGTGTGATCGTCTGGAATAAAAAAGTGGTGCTGTTTAATGCGCGGATTGAGAAGGATAATATCCTGTATGAAAAATATTCCACCAACTTCCATGAAAAAGCGCGGGAGGCAGAACGCACCCCTGTTAGGAACACTGTCCCTGTGAGAGAAGAAACCATGATGGAATCAGAGGAAGAACCGGAACGCTGGCAGGAACGGGTACCGCTACAGGTGGCTTATAAACCGGAACCAGAGATGCCCCAGAACTGGCAGGAAGAAAAGCCCGATGTGCTGCAACAGGGACTGGGGGAACAGGAGTGGGAGACCGTTCTGCAGCTGGCGGCGTTTGCACCGATCCGGTTTGGGGATGTGACTGCTTTGTTGGAGATCGCCCCGGAGGAAGCACAGAGGCTGTTGGATGCCATGCTTCAGGCAGGTGCTTTGGAAGAGAAAGAGGGCTGGTATCAGATTGCGAAGTAGGTGAAATCAATGAGATTGACAATGAGATTGAATGAAACAAAACGAAAACAAAGAACGTCCCAGGAAGAAGTTCTGGCAGAGATGTTTGCAGAGGCAGAATTGCAGGGCTCTGTCCGGAAGAAGAAAAACTGGGATGCCTGGCTGGGACAGAAAGAGGAGCAACAGAGTGAAAAAGAACTGCAGGTGTATCTGGAGGAATATAGCGATCCTACCTTGTATCTGACTCCAAAAGAAGTGAAAGCATGGAACCGGATGCCAAAGTCCAAACAGAAACGACTTCTGGAGAAAGAATCCAGACAGGTATTGCAGGCATGGAAAGTAGGAGAGCGGAAGGGATCTGCTGGTGGCGGAAGGAAAGCGGATTCCATGGAAGAGCTGGTCTTTTTGCAGCGAAGAGGAACACAAAGAGGCACAAGATCAGGGACACCGTTACATGGGATTTGGAAGCCAGAAAAGGGAAGCACAAAGGGCTTCGGGGCGGAGAGACCAACCGATCCCCAGAGACACAGTTCCCCAGGTGTCAGGCAGACACATTCAAAAACCGGAAAACAGGTGGCGGAAGGAGTGCAGAGTGCTGCCTCTTCTGTTGCAAGCAGCGCATCCACGGTTACTCCAGCTACACTGGCCGCCAGAACTGCAAAGAAAACAGCACACACCTTTAAAAACTACGTCCAGGAAGTGAATCAGGCAGCCCAGCAAGCATCGGGGAAGAATGGGCAAAACTGGAAGATACCAAACAGCAGAACGCACAGGTAGGAGACCTACCCTCTTTTGTCAAGTATCTGGGGGCGACAATTGGAAGTGTGGTATTGGCCGGAGCAGCCATGGTACTGCAGCTGGCGGCGGTGCTTTTGACCGTGCTGGTGACCATGCTGGCCTTTCTTTTAGTGGCGGTATTGGCAATTTCCCTGATTGTCAGTGTGATCATGTCCCTGATCGGTGGATTTTTAGATCAGCAGCCGGCCACCGGACATGGACTGCCGCCGTTCATTACGGAAGACATGATGGAAGCCTTTTTTGCCGTGCAGGAAGAGAGCGGGATTCCGGTCTCTACCGGGGTAGCACAGGTGATTGCAGAATCCGGATTTGGGTTATATGGGCCAGGAGGAGACAATGGGCAGGGACTCTCCCAGCTGGCATACGAGTATAAAAATCTGTTTGGGATCAAGTATTTTTCCGGAGACAAATATGCCATTGGCGGTGTGGATATGTCTACGGGCGAGGAAACCGGAAATGGGAATACCACCATCATTGCCGGGTTCTCCGTGTATCCGGATTATGGAGCCTGTATCCGGCAGCGAGGGTGGATGTTAAACCGAGAACCTTATGCAGGGAAAGTTGCCCCTTATCGGAACCACAATGACAAGAAGTATACCAAAGAAGCCGCCAGGGGATTTATGAATGGAATCCGTGCGGCGGGCTGGGCAACGGACAGTTCTTATGTGGAAAAATGTGTGCAGCACATGGACAATTATAACCTCTACCGGTTCGATAACATGACCTATGAAGAGTACCAAAAAAGTGGAGGAGGAAACTACGATGGAACAGTGACGCCGCTGATGCAGAGCATCGTGGATCATGCCGCTAATAATCAGGGAATTTACCCTTGTACCCCGGATATGTGCGCCCAGTGGGTGACCGGAATTTATCAGGCTGCAGGAGCACCAACAATCCCTTATGGGAATGCCATCGATATGTGGAACAACTATAAAAATACGGGCAATACCAGCATGGAAAACATTCCGCCGGGAGCCATTGTGTGTGGCAGTGGATACGGAACTATGGGCAGCATATATGGACATGTCGGGATCTATCTTGGGAATGGAATGGTGGCCAATAACCGGGGCTATTTTTCCGTGGAAGTCTGGAAGAATGGTGCAGTTGGCAGACCGCAACCTGTCAGGGACATACAGGTGGATCGGCTGGGTGTTCCCAGGTGGAGTTCCGGCAAATTAGAACAAAAAGAAAGGAAAAATCAATATGAACAAAGTAGTTTTAATGGGGAGACTGACACGGGATCCGGAAGTACGATATTCTCAGGGAGAGTCAGCCACTGCAGTGGCAAGATATACGCTGGCAGTGGAGCGAAGGTTCAAACGGGAAGGAGAGCAGACAGCAGACTTTATTCCCTGTGTAGTATTCGGGAAATCGGCAGAATTTGCCGAGAAATATTTCCGTCAGGGACTACGAATTTCGGTTTCCGGAAGGATCCAGACTGGCAGTTATACGAATAAAGATGGGATCAAGGTTTATACCACAGAAGTGGTAGTAGAAGAGCAGGAATTTGCCGAAAGCAGGGCAGAACAGGGACGGGAAAATCAGGGGGCAATGGGAGCACCGGACGCGAATGGGTTCCAGAATATCCCGGATGGAATCGATGAAGAATTACCGTTCCATTAAAAGTAAGAAAGGAGCGAAACAGCATTGAAAAAAAGAATCATAATTCTGATTGCAGCCATGGTGATTCTGTGTGGCGTTTTGACAGGAATCGGCATCCTTATGTCTGTTCAGAAACCGGAGAAAAAATCAGAACAGAAGTCAGAAAAAGTAGAACAGGAATTGCAGACCAAACTGGAAGAAAAACAGAAAAATCCGAAACAGGAGACTCCGGAAACACAAGAAAGTAAGGAGCAACAAAAGACAGAGGAAGAACCACTTTCTATGGAGCTTTCCGGATTAAACGAAGATGCACTTTCTATGATGGGAATTTCCAAAAAAGAAGTGGCAGATGCACTGAGAACTTGGACACAGGAACATGGATTTTCCAGTGCAACAGGAGCACAGTTTTTGGAACCGATGCTGGTACGATTTTCAGAAGAAAAATACAGTATGGATTGTCAGCTTATCTTTGCAGATGGCGGAAATGGAATTCAGCCGGAGGATGTACAAACAAAACTGACGATGGACTATTTTAAAGAGAAAAAGTTGTTGCAGATTCATAAATAAAAGCAGAAAAATGAGGTGAAGATTTTGGAGATGATTGGGAGAAGATTGGAAGCAGAGTTGGAACTTTTTATCATGGATTGTCATGCGCTTAGTAAGGATGGAATCATTTCAAAATCGGAAGAGATTGTGATGAAAAGAAAGATTTACAAAAGTCTCAGATGGCTGCTGAAACAGGAGCCGGATCAGTGCCAGATTTTGTTGTATACAGGACACATTTTGGAAAATGCGTACCGCTTTATACAGGATCAAAAAGAAGAGGAAGAGCCCTTGGAATTGGCTCTGAAAAAATGGATGTGGGCCATTGAAAATGGAACATGCAGCACATGACAGATGCAAGAAATGAAAGGGGAAGCATCTGAGAAAGCCTGGGAAATCAAGAGGAGTATTTTACATATTTTATTTTTATATATTATTCAGGGGTCTTAGGGGTGTTCCCCTAACAAGATGGCATGATGTTTGTTAAACATTATGCGTATCTTGCCAATTCTCCTCTCGGAGAATTGCGTACAGATAGGGGCAATTTTGATGGAAAAACAGGGTTTTGACGGACAAATGCTGACATTATGTAATACAGATGTAGACAAGATGTAATACGAAAGCTGACAGGATGCAATACAATTGTAGACATCTGTAATACGAAAGCTGACAGGATGTAATACAGTTGTAGACATCTGTAATACGAAAGCTGACAAGATGCAATACAGTTGTAGACATCTGTATTACGAATGTTGACAGGATGCAATACAGTTGTAGACATCTGTATTACGAATGTTGACAAGATGCAATACAATTGTAGACATCTGTAATACGAAAGCTGACAAGATGCAATACAGTTGTAGACATCTGTATTACGAAAGCTGACAAGATGCAATATAGTTGTAAGCCTTTCAATGAGTGAAGGGGTAACCTAAAGTAACCTAGAAATCTGCTTGCCAGTATAGTAAAATAGAATTAGAAAATTATGGAAAGGAGCAGAAGAGATATGGCAAAAGTGATGAAAAGTTTCGTCTATCCGAAAGTGCGATTGCGGCATTAGAAAACCGAGATACACAGAAATATCGTTCGGGTCAGGAATACATAGAGGCACTGCTTTTAAATCAGGAAGAAAAGGAAACTCCAACGATGGAAAATCTTGCAGAAGATGTGACAGAATTAAAGCAAGATATCAAGCAGATTTTACAGCTTCTGGAACAGTTAAACCAAGGGGCTGATAAGAAACCAAAGGAAGAAAAAAAGACCGTGCCAAAAACCTATGGGGGACTCCCCTATACACCACCGCCGTCTGATATTATTTAGCATAGAACATCCGTAAAGTGGGTGTTCTTTTTTTTGCACAGAAAACAAGGAAAAGGAGAAGAAAAATGAGCTTACAGGAACAATTAGAAAAGGTACAAAGTGATCTGCAGAAAATTGAAGAACGAAGAAAAGAATTGCAGCAAAAAGAGAAAGAACTGCTGACCAAACTGGAACTGGAAGAAGCAAGGGCTGCAGCAAAAAAGAATGAGGAAATCCGAAAGATTGTAGAAGAAAATTATGGGGAAGTAGATGGTTCTAATTTAGAAATATTTCGCCGTGTGATGCAGGAACAATCCGGGCAGATGAAACAACGAAAAGAACATTTGAAACAGAATTAAACGGGTGTGATCAAAGTGAAAAGAAGTATCTTTGTTGGAGTCCGATTCCAACCGGAAGAATATGAATTTCTCTGTGAAAAAGCAGAGAAAGATCCGGAAACACGGATGCGGACAGGAACCAAAAACCTGTCTGCTTATGTCCGGAAAAAAACACTGCAGGAATCCGGATATCAGAAGGAGCTGCAGATCCAAAAGGAACTAAAAGAACTGGTGTATCAGTTCCGAAAAATCGGAACGAATATCAATCAGGCAACGAAGCAATTACATATCGGATATGAACCGGCGGCTGCGGCAGATCGGCTGGAGAAAAATATGAAACTGTTAGAACAGCAATTCGAAAAAATGAAAGAGGAATTGAAACAAACGTATGGCAATCACGAAGATATTAAACATTAAATCACAATCCAACCTTTACAATGCAATTGATTATATTATGAAGCCGGAAAAAACGAAAGAGCAGTTATGGGTCGGTGGAAATTCTGGAAATACGACACAAGAGGTGTATCGTACCATGATGGATACTAAGCAGGCCTGGGGGAAGCTGGATGGAAGAAAAGGATACCATATTATCATCAGCTGGAAACCAGGAGAATGTACGGAAGAAAAAGCCTATCAGATCATTCAGGAATTTTGCCAGGAATATCTGGGAGAGAATTATGATTATGTGTTTGGAATCCACACGGATCGGAAGCATTGTCATGGTCATATTGTGTTCAATTCGGTCAACCGTATCACAGGTTATAAGTATCGTTATGAACGTGGGGACTGGGAAAAATTTATGCAGCCAATCACGGACAAGCTTTGTGTGAAATATGGACTTCCCAAACTGGAATATGAAAAAGGAAACCGGAAAGGGGTCTCATACGGAGAATGGAAAGATCAAGGAAAAAGCAGTTGGAAAAATCTGATCCGTGCAGATATTGATTATGCAATCTCTCTTTCGGAATCCTACGAAGAATTTTTAGAACAAATGCGATCCATGCATTATCAGATCCGGGAAGGAACGTCCCAGGAAGAGGGGGCGATTTTATCCCTGAAACTGCCCGGACAAGGAAAGGCCTGGCGTACGAAAAAGAAGACATTGGGAGAAGCCTATACGGTAGCTGCGATCCGGGAACGAATTGGAAAAGAATGGAAATCATATCCGATACCAAAGTCGCCCAAACTGCAGCGTTGCCAGATGCGTTCTGATCGGAAAAGCATCCGGGGAATCTCCGGATATCAAGCCAGTCATGTCCGAGACATTTACCAGATCCAGAACCGTTATGCCCGTGGAAATATTTATGCGATCAATCAGGGCAGTATGCGGAAACATTTAACAGAGATTGAGAAGCTGCGGGCAGACTGCAGATATTTATTAACCATGGATATCCGAAGCAGAGAGGCGCTGGAACAAAGAGAGCGGGAAGTGCTGAAAGAGGAAAAACGATTAAAGCAGCAAAGTAGCTTGAAATGGAACATGCAGGAGGACGAAGGGTATCGAAGATATCAGAAACTGGAACAAGAGCTGGGGCAGATTCCGGTATGGGATGACCGGTTTGAAACAGTCCTGGATGAAATGGAAGAATTGCAGGAGCAGTTGCCAAAAGGGATGGAGCTGATGAAAGATGCCAAAGAGCAGTTACAAAAACTGCGGGAAGAAAAGCGCTGATCCGTCAGATCAAACGTATGGATCAGGAACACCTGGCAACTTATGAATTTGCACATCCAATTCAGAGGAAGAATCCGGAACAGACACGTTCCGAAATTCGGAACAGAAAGAAAGGAGACAGACAGTGGAAGCCCAGGCTATAACAGAAGTAGAAATTAAAGAACAGCAATTGGTGATCGCACAATGGATGCAAGTCCCGGAAGAGATTATTGGCATTCTGAATCAGGAGTTGCCCTGGCGCATCCGGGAATGGATCTATTTGTGCGCTTTGGATCAGATGCCCGCAGAGATTTTAGAAAAAATGCCTACATGGGAGTTAGAAAAAATCCAAAGAGAGCGGATGGAATTCCTGCAGAAAAAATTTCAGGATATCGATTTATTGGAACGGGCAATGAAAGAAAATCAGGATCGGCTGGAAATCCTGGCTGCCAATAGTGAGCGGCTGACTACAGTTGTACAGGACGGACTGGAAAAGGTACTCCAGGATCTGACCAAAGAGAAAGAAGAACTGAAGCAAAAGTCAGAACAGTTGTTACAGGAAAAACGGGAGTTGGAATTTCAGCTGCAGCAAATGAAGCAGCGTTTAACCAAAGAACAGGAGAACCGACAGAGTGCCGAGGGAAATGCCCGGATCTTAAGCGAAAAAGCAGACACCTATCACAGGGAGCTCTTACAGTTTCAGAAAGCAGAAAAAAGGCAGGTGCCAAAGGAAACGATTCCAACCGTGGAACCGGAAAAAGGGTACTGGAAGAATCGCAGATACCAGAAAATGGCGAAAGAACAAGAGGAGCAGCGAAAAAAAGAGATGGAGACATTTATCAAAGAAGTCATGGACAACTCTGAGTTTACCGAAGAGCAAAGTGATTATCTTTTAACCTGTCTGGAAAGAGGGGACAAGGTGGAGGATGTGCTATATTTGGCAAAACCAAGTCTGTCCGTGGAGCATATGGAACGGATGCGGAAGATGGAACAGAAGCGGCGCATGGAAGCAACCAGCCAGAAAACACAAAAGAAATGGTACTTTTGGGAACGGGAAAAGCACTAAAGCAGGAGCGTTCCGAATTTCGGAACAGAAAGGAGAAAAATGGACGTAGAAGCAGAATTTATCTGCCAGAAAAACCACTGGAAAACGTATGGGGATACGGGGAAGTCACGGTGGAACGCTTATTTACATTTCAAGTTCGAGTGTTAAAACATCAAAAAGAGAATGGGGAAGAGGTATCCTTTGTCAGCTTTCCCAGGCGGAAAGTGCAAGGACGGTGGGAAGATGTAGTACACCCCAGTCAAGAACTGCGGGAGAGGATTGCCGAAGTTGTGAATCGGGAAATCCGAAAAGAAATCATAAAAGACTTGGAACTTCCAGAAATCGTAGTTCAGAGTATGAGCCTGTTTCCGGTGCAGCCCAAAAAGACAGTAAGCATCGTAGGGATTGCAACGGTAGAAGTGTGTGGTCTGACAATCAAAGGAGTCACTGTGAAACAGGGACAGGATGGACTTTTTTGTAACCTGCCCCAGTATTACAGTGAGAAAGACGGGTACCGGGATGTCGTACGGCCAACTTCGAAACGGATCCGGGAAGCAATCTCGGAGGCAGTATTGCAGGAATATAAAGTACAGAAGAAGAGGAGGTGGAAAACATGACAAAGTTACAACAGCAATTAGCAGAACAATTTTTACACATCTTGGAAGAGGAAAAACTGGACTGGAAAAAAGAATGGAGCGGACTTTCAGGAAGACCTTATAATCCGGTTTCCAAGACGGTTTACCATGGGAGCAATTACTTTTCTTTGCTGCTGACATCCATGGCGAAAGGATATCAGGATCCCAGATGGTGTACGTTTGCACAGATCAAAGAGCAGGGATGGACACTAAAAGCAGGAAAGGGACAGAGTGCCAAAATAGAATTCTGGTATCCCTATGATCGGGAGCAGAAAAAGGCAATCAGCTGGCAAGAATTTCGGGAAGCTGGTGGACAGATCAATGATCGGTATCAGCTTTTTAGCCGAGCGTATTCTGTTTACAATGGGGATATGATTGTAGGAATCCCCAAGTTGGAAGTAACACAAAATGAAATACAGCCAGTAGAATTGGTGGATACCATTTCTGGGAGCATGGGAGTTTCGATTTCTTATCACAAAAGTGACCAGGCATTTTACCGTCCGGTAGAAGACCGGATCTATCTTCCGTACCGCCAGCAATTTCATTCCGAGTATGCCTACGCATCCACGGCACTCCATGAGCTGTCCCATGCAACAGGGTCAGAACATCGTCTGAATCGGAAACAGGGTGGGGAATTTGGAACAGAGCCCTATGCTTATGAAGAGTTGGTGGCGGAAATCAGTTCCTGTTTTCTGTCCAGTGAACTTCCGATAGGACAGACAGAAGAACATCTGCAGAACCACAAGGCGTATGTGCAGAGCTGGATCCAGGGAATTAAAGAGCAGCCGGATGCTTTATTCCGTGCCGTGAAAGATGCGGAACAAGCGGCCGTTTATTTGGAATATCACGGTGGACTGATCACATTGGAAGAATATCAGACCTATGGAATCGAAGTAGAACCGGCAGCTCAAACACGTGATCCTGTTCCGAAATTCGGAACGGAAGAGACAAAGAAGGTTGCGATCGAAAGCACCATGGATTATGAGGACTTGGATTTCCATGTAAACCGATATAACGAAAAGGGATATGGAAGGGAAGAGTATTATCGGATTGTTTCTTTGGATGAAAAGGGACTTGTTGCGCCAGTAGATCGAACGGTGTATCGGAATATGGAACAAGTGAGAACTGTGATTTCCCAAAAAACAGGATGGAAAGAAGTTCCGTATGAAGACCTGACTCAGGAAGCAATGAAGAATCGGATGGAACAGGCAGTTTTCCCGAATCTCAAACAATCGGATGGATGGAGGCTTGCAAAAGAAGGAGAGCATTATACGGTGTATCTGGATGGAGAGCGATTTCTGACAGGAACATCAAAGAAGGTTCAGGAATTGAACCGGAGAGCTGGGGAAGGGAAACATCCCATGCTGCAGCGTGCGTTTACAGCATTGCGAGAGCAACAGGGAATGAGTCTGGAAGAAGCGGCTGAAAAAATGTACGTGTCTGTCCCGGAAGTGAAAGCAGTGGAAAAAGGAGTGTTGCAACTGCAGCCGGAATCCTTGCAGCTTTTTTGCAATGCCTGTGGAGTTTCAGTAGATGCATTACGGGAAGGGAAGGTTATAAAACAGGCATCAGCAGATCAGTTAAAAGAAGGAATCAATAAAATGACCCGTCAGATCGATCAGCTGGAGAACAATCAGACATATCTGCAGGAAATTGTAGAACGATATGGACTGGAAGCCTCTCCGGAATTGGAGGAAGCGAAAAGGAAGATCGCAGCGTATGAAAAGAGCATTGGACGGACAGAGAGTATGATAAACCAAGCATCCACGGAACAGATCTTAGCATATGGGAAGAAGTGCGAGTCATATCTCAACTTTGGGAACAGTGTGGATCGGGTACTTCATCCATTGGAAAGAGCGTCTCCAAGACGAGAAGCTGTTTTAGTTTGTACGACACCGGGAATTTTAAGAGAAGTTGGTCTGAAAGATTTGCCCATGCATATCACACAGAAGCATATTATAAATTGTACTCATGAGAAAGCAGAAAATAATAGTGAATATCATGGACTGTCAAAAGAGGAGATTAAGAAATTACCAGAAGCGTTGGAGAATCCTGTGATTTTAACAGAATCATTTACTCAAAAAGAATCAGTAGTGGCAGTATTAGATTTTCGTGACAAAGATGGCAAACCAATAATTGTTGCAATTCATCCAAACGGACAAGCTGTTTATGAGTTGAAAAAAGTAGAGTCTAATTTTGTACAGAGCATGTATGGAAGAAATAAGTTTGAAAATTTTATCCAAAGAGTGTTAGATGAGAAAAAATTACTTTATATCAATCGAACCAAAAGTAAATATTTAGGCTACATAGATAGTGGGCAAGAAAAGCAGATTGCATCTTATGACAAAATATTGAAAAAAATATCTCAAATGGAAGAAAAAGGTCATAAACTGAAAAGAAGCAAACATTTATAGTCAGCTGTTCCGAAATTCGGAACAAAAATCCTCTCTGGTTTTCCAGAGAGGATAGGGGCTTGCGCTAGCGCCGCTACAATTGCGACGAGGCCACCTTGCCCTTTGTGTCATCCATTGTATAACAATATACATAGAATGTCAAGCTGATTTTTACGAAAAAAGAGAAGGTGTAACGTTCCGGATTTCGGAACAGGGAAGGAGAAAACAGATGGAAAATGAAAGAGATCAACAAGACGTACTTATGGCACTGCAGGGAATGGGGCGGATGAGCTTAATGATGGATCCGGTGTTTAAACTGACCGCAACGGGAACCATCCTATTGATCCAGCATTTCGCACGGATGCATAAAGAAGGACTGCTGAATCGGCGAGAATTCCAAAATTTTCAGGAGTTTGCAAAACTGACCGAAGGAAATTATAAGATTGTAAATGTGCCAGTGGAAAGTTGGAAAGAACTGGAAAAAAGTGGATTTCTCTCACAGATGGAAGAACGGAATGTCCGCTACATTCGGATGCCCGATCTGAATGACAAGGATGGGTTTGTGCAGCTGGCTGTTTATGGGGAAGACCAGCTGAATTTTCAGGGATGGTATGACCGATATTTGATGGCAAGAATGCAGGGCGGGGAGCATGAACTGCAGAACTTAAATAACCTTACCAATGGAAGAACAAGCATTGTCAGTATTCCGATGGAACAGGAAGTAGATCTTTTAAAAGCAGATTTCGATACGCTGCAGGTCAATTATTCCATCCTTCCGGATTTGAACATTGGAGATGGGGAAATCCAGGTGGTCGTTGCAAACGCCGATCTTCCCAAGGTAGAACACTGGTATCGAATGTTGCAGGAAAAATGCCTGTCAGAAGGCAAAGAGATCAAAGGCTTCGAGACAATTGACATGGGTCAGTATCGGGAAACAGGGACAATGAATGAAGAGGCTTATGTGGATACTGCATCCGGGGAAATGAAAGAAAAGCTGGAAAAATACGAAGGGCAGGAACGGGGAGAGCTGGAAGAAAAAGTGTTGGAAACGGAAAATTCCATCAAATCCATCAGCAATGAACGGTATCAGGAACTCCATAGTCATCCGGATTATGTGGAAATTACGATCAATA
>ENA-OQCK01000987-OQCK01000987.1-human-gut-metagenome-genome-assembly--contig:-NODE-987-length-12190-cov-1.583769_pt1 | contig 12190 bp, 17 predicted proteins | sample MGYA00242498_ERZ504578 | MGnify/ENA primary metagenome ERZ504578 (study PRJEB26092, sample SAMD00036229) | human gut metagenome | host: Homo sapiens | study: EMG produced TPA metagenomics assembly of... | reverse complement strand
CCCAGGTTTACTATATGAGGAAGAACATGATCCCCGTGCCTGTGGCACAGTGTGCTCCATGGGTGGTAACCATTACATACAAATCCGTTCTGGTGGTGATTGGCTGTTCTTCTGGCTGTATTCGGCCAGGGCTTTTTAAACCGTTACCTGTACGAGGTCATGCCTGTCTACTATCTGGGGCTGGGGCTTAATGTGGTATTCTGCGCCGCCATGCTGGTTCTGGCTTTCCACACATCTCTTGCCAGGGACATGGCAATGCGGGTTCTGGGACTTTCTGGAGCATTTTCGTTTCCTCAAGAAAAAACCTCCAGGACAGAGCGCCTGCTCCTTACCATGGAGCATTATAATGATACGGCTGCCTTCCTGCGCCAGCACAAGCATGTGCTGCTCAGAGTGCTGTTTCTCACCTTCTGCCAGCGGCTGGCATTGTTTTCAGTGACATATTTTGTGTACAGGCCTTTGGGCTTAAGGGGACGGCCATGATTACCCTGGTGCTTCTCCAGTCAACGATTTCTGTGTCCGCCGATATGCTGCCTCTTCCGGGGGGCATGGGAATCAGCGAGCATCTGTTCCTGACCATATTCGATCCTATTTTTTACGGGGATCTGCTTTTGCCCGCCATGGTATTGTCCAGAGGTATTGCGTATTATGTACAGCTGGGATTCAGCGCTGCGGTGACCATGTATGCCCATATTACATTGGTGAGAAAGCATAGAAAAATCTAAAAAAATTTAGGTTATCTAAAAATGATTATGCATTGTGACGAAAATATGGAGTCAACTTAAGTTAGAATGCCCATTGTGAGCCGTGGGTTTACGTGATATCATAAGATATATAAAAAAATTAGGTTATACAAAAATTTTTAGAGGTGTAAACACGTGAAAAATTCAGATAAGTTGAAGCGTTACAGCATGTTTATTGCAGGTGTCATATTCAGCGCTTGGGTATCAGCCTGATTACAAAAGCCGGACTGGGCACGTCGCCCATTACCAGCCTTGCCTTTGTCCTGACGTTTATATTCCCTCACAGCCTGGGAGAGTTTACCATGCTGGTGAACACGGTCATGTTCCTGATACAGGCCGCCCTTCTGGGGAAGGCATTTGGAAAGATACAGCTGCTTCAGCTTCCGGCCGCCCTGCTGTTTTCCGCCTGCATAGACGGATGGATGTATATTCTGGGGTTCTGGAAGACGGGAAGCTATGTGGGGCAGGTGCTCATGCTGCTGCTGGGCTGCGTGTTCCTGGGGCTGGGTATTGCCTTTGAGGTGATTCCCAATGTGCTTATCCTCCTGGAGAGGGGCTGGTGCGTGTAATTGCAGGGCTTACCGGCTGGAGGTTTGGATTGGTAAAAACGGGTTTTGATATGAGCATTGTGGCAAGTGCTGTGGGGGTTTCCCTGTTCTTTACGGGCCATGTGCTGGGAATCAGGGAAGGAACCGTGCTGGCCGCCCTCATCGTAGGAAGCATTTCCCATTTCTTTATCGAGAAGGTATCCAACGTGCTGGAAGGGTGGATACCCGACTACTCCGATGCAGGGGACGCCTGCCCGTAATGCATCGGCTAAATCCGGCATTTTTGAGTCTGTTTCATATTAAATTTAAAAAATTTAAAAAAGTTCTTGACTAATTGCCACAATATGGGTATAATAAACTCCGCAGCCGCCAATCAGACAAACAGTCAGGGCAGGGCGCTGCGGATAAACTGAATAATGCTATCGCCAAATGGTAAGGCAACGGACTCTGACTCCGTCATTTCAAGGTTCGAATCCTTGTAGCCCAGTTAAAAAAAAAGCTGGTAATTTCGAGAATGAATCTCGGATTACTAGCTTTTTTATATGCTGCGTTTTTTATTTGGGCAGCATCATATAAAGTTTTACTCCCAGCTCTACATCCAGCCGGGTCTGTCTGTCATCCAGGGATATCTCTGCAATCTCGCAGATACGGTCCATGCGGTGAAGCATTGTCTTGTAGTGGATAAACAGCTGTTTGGCGGTTTTGCTCAGGTTCAGGTTATTTCCAAGAAGGGAATCAAGGGTTTCTAAATATTGGGTATTATTGAGCTTGTCGTATTCCGCCAATCTGGTCACTGCAGGGGGAATCACCTGTTCCAGGTTGCTGCGGTGGGAATAGGTGGCCAGCATGCGCAGTGCCCCCATGTCTTCATACTTTACCAGCCTGTTGTTAAACACGCGGCAGAACTGCAGGGAATCTGCTGCTTCCTGAATCTTCTGAGAAAGCTGGAACAATTCAGATGCGATGCTGCTGATACCTGCGTAGAAGGTAAAAGAGCCATATGTTTTTGAAATGTATTGGTTTAAATTTGTAATAACTTCTGTGACCAGATCGTACAATTCTGGGGGAGAGAGCTTTTTTTCTGTCCTGTATATTATATTCAGCAGATCATCCTGGATGCAGAAGTAATAGTTGCTTTTGGGAATCAGGCGCGTCATCTCTGCCAGCGCCTCAGGAACCTTGGTTATGTTTCTGGCAGCCTCCAGTTGAATGGAGACTGCAGATAGGAATCATTCTCGTGCCAGCCATACCCTTCAGCCTTCTCTACAATCTGTTTTACTCCCATATTTTGTCGAAACAATTCTTTTAAAACCCGGATATGTATCTCTGCTCTATTTCAACAGTGTAATACTTTTTGAGATAGAGAACGGCAGACAGATTTGCCGCATTTTTCAGAAGTCCTTCCAGATTTTCATCGAGATAACGGTTGGTCGCAGCTTCCAGATAGCCGCACACCTCTCCCATGCACATAATGGGAAGCGAGATCCTGTCTGCTATGGCCATTTCAGAGTGGAATTCTTCTGATTGGGAAGTAAAAATAATATTTTTATCAGAATCGCACAGATGAATGGAGGCAGGCACATATTCAGCCAGGTAATCCAGGATATCCTGTTCTCCGGCCCCGGAGGCCAGAAGCTGTGACATATTGTTCTGAAGCTCTATAAAGTACTGCGCTTTGTTATTCAGGATCTGTTTCATGACAGAAGACACCACGTCAAAGAAGCTCACATCAGGGGGAAGCTGTACAATGGGAATTCCGTACTGGCTGCCGGACTGAGTGATTTCCGCCGGGATTTCCGGCATGCGCTCCCCAGTCTTTATGAACAAAGCGCTGATGTGTTTTGAGGCCAGGGCATCAATATATTCTTTGAAGGAAAGGGGGCCGGTTACGGCTCCATACAGAGAAGTAAGAAGAATTTCGCCGCCGGTAAGCCACTGGATCAGATCCGGGTCTTCGGCTGTGGTGATGCCAGTGACAAAATGAGACAGGCCTGCGGCTCCCGCACATATTGTTACATTTTTCAGAATATCCAGTTGTAAGATGTCAGCCACTGTCAGTTTTTTCATTGGATGCTCCCCGCCGCATTTATGTATAATACAGATAACTAAATCTTATATTCATAAACAATAACAATAAAATCATTGTTATAAGTATATCATAAATTTGGTGGAAATGAATAAAGGAGGGGTGCACTGGAAGGATGAAAATAGGGGGGCGGGATTATCCTATTGTGCCAATATATTTCCAAAATACAGCGTAGTATAATAAAATGCATAAATACTACATGAAAATGTATAATGGAGGAATGAACTATGCTGAAGTTCACAATGAAAAGGCTGGTATATCTGGTTCTGGTGCTTGTGGGTGTGTCATTTCTGGTATTCCTGCTGCTCTACATGACGCCAGGGGACCCGGTCCGGATGATGCTGGGTGAATCAGCTACCCCAGAAGCGCAGGCGGAACTGCGGCTGGAGCTGGGACTTGACGATCCCTTTCTGGTACAGTATGGGCGCTATATCAAAAATATCGTAGTACATCAGGATCTGGGGACGTCCTACTCCACCAGAAGACCTGTACTGGACGAGATTATGACAGTGTTTCCCAACACAGTCAAGCTCGCCACAGCGGCAATCATCATCGCCGTCATCCTGGGAACCTTCCTGGGAATTGTCTCTGCGGTCAAGCAGAACTCCCTTCTGGACAATGCCGTTATGGTGCTGGCGCTCATTGGAACATCGGCCCCATCTTCTGGATCGGCATCCTGATGATTATTCTGTTCTCTGTCAATCTGGGATGGCTGCCACCTTCGGGTTTCGGAAGTTTTAAGCAGTTGATTATGCCCGCCTTGCGCTGGGGATGCAGAGTACGGCGGTAGTGGCCAGGATGACACGTTCAGCATGCTGGAGGTGATACGCCAGGATTTCGTCAAGACAGCCAGGGCAAAAGGACAGAAGGAAAGCGTGGTCATCATGAAGCATGTGTTCAGAAATGCTTTGATTCCTGTTATCACCGTGGTGGGACTTCAGTTCGGAACGCTTTTAGGAGGCGCTATGCTGACAGAAGTTGTATTTTCCATTCCAGGGGTAGGGCGTCTGATGATTGAGGCCATCAAGCAGAGGGATTTCCCCATTGTCCAGGGCAGCGTTCTGTTCGTTGCGGCATGTTTCTCGTTGGTTAATCTCGCGGTGGACCTGTTGTACGCAGTTGTCGATCCGAAGGTCTCAAAAGAATAAAAGAACGGGAGGTATTGATTGAGATGGAAGAGAAGAAATCCAGAAGTCAGGTTGTGACCATCCTGAAGCGCTCAGCAGAAACCGTATGGCGGTTTTGGGACTGGTCATCCTGATCATTCTTTTATTTACAGGTATATTCGCACATGTTATCGCACCCTATGATTTTGCCAAGCAGAATCTGGCTGATGCCTTTCAGCACCCCAGTCCCAGCCACATTTTCGGAACAGATGAGTTCGGCCGCGACATCTTCAGCCGTGTTGTGTACGGGGCCAGAATGTCTCTTCTGGTTGGCTTTGTCTCTGTTGGCATTGCTGTAATTATAGGCGGCGTTTTGGGGGCAATCGCAGGTTACTACGGCAGAAGGGTGGATAATCTGATCATGCGTTTTATGGATGTGCTTCTGGCTGTGCCCCAGACACTGCTGGCAATTGCATTGTAGCTGCCCTGGGAACAGGACTCATGAACCTGATGATAGCGGTTGGTATATCCTCGGTTCCCACATATGCACGTATCGTAAGGGCTTCCGTGCTGACAATCCGTGAGGAAGAGTATATTGAAGCAGCCAGGCGTCCGGCACATCCAATACAAAAATCATTATAAAGCATATTCTTCCAACTGTGTGGCGCCCGTTATTGTCCAGGTAACGCTGGGTATCGCCGGAGCGATTCTGACAGCTGCAGGAATGAGTTTTATCGGACTGGGCATACAGCCGCCCAATCCTGAGTGGGGCAACATGCTTTCCTCCGGCCGTGATTATATCAGAGGATATGCGTACATGACCATGTTCCAGGTCTTGCCATCGTTATCACTGTTCTCTCCCTGAACCTTCTGGGAGACGGCTTAAGAGATGCGCTTGATCCGAAACTGAGAAACTAATGAAAGGCGGAGCAGATCGTGGAAAAGGAAAAATTGCTTGATATCAAGGATTTAAGTGTTACATATAAAACAGAAGACGGAATTGTATATGCTGTAAATAACCTGAACTTAACCCTGGAACCCAAAGAAACGCTGGGATTTGTGGGGGAGACAGGAGCGGGTAAGACAACCACGGCCATGACCATCATGGGACTTCTCCCCACACCGCCGGGAAAGGTGACTTCCGGAGAAATCATGTTTGACGGAAAAGACATGTTAAAAATCGGGGACAAGGAGAGAAGAGGGATTCTGGGAGAAAAAATCTCCATGATTTTCCAGGACCCATGACCTCCTTAAATCCTTCCATGAAGGTGGGGGATCAGATCGTGGAGATGATCCGCCTTCACAAGGTAATCGGCAAAAAGGAAGCGTTTGAGGAGGCCTGCGGACTGCTGGAGATGGTAGGAATCAGAAGAGAGAGGGCCAATGATTATCCCCATCAGTTTTCCGGCGGCATGAAACAGAGGGTGGTGATCGCCATTGCATTGGCCTGCCGTCCTAAGATGATCATTGCAGATGAACCTACCACGGCCCTGGATGTGACAATCCAGGCCCAGGTCATGAATCTGATCAAGGGGCTGAAAGAAAAGCTGGGAACCTCCATGATCCTGATCACCCACGATCTGGGTATCGTTGCGGAGATCTGCGATAAGGTGGCCATCATGTATGCGGGCCAGGTGGTGGAGTATGCGGAGGTAAGCAAGATTTACCATAATCCTGTCATCCATATACAAAGGGCCTGTTTAATTCCATTCCGAAACTGGATACGGAGGAGGACTGGCTGGAGGAGATCCACGGACTGCCTCCGGAACCTACAGAGAGGATTGACGGCTGTTCCTTCAATCCCAGATGCCCCAACTGCATGGAAATCTGCAAGCATAAAAAGCCGGAAATTACAGTTGTGAACGGTGAGCATTATACCAGGTGCTTTTTATACGAGAAGCAGGAGGAGGTAAATAAAGATGAGTAATCCGGAAGAGAGATTAGTTGAAATCAATCATCTGAAAAAATATTTCCATGTAAATAAGGGACTGCTCCATGCGGTGGATGATGTGAGCTTTTATATTAACAAGGGCGAGACACTGGGACTTGTTGGAGAATCCGGCTGCGGAAAGTCTACCACAGGGCGAACCATCATCGTCTTCTGGAAGCAGACAGCGGAGAGGTGAATTTCCACGGAGAAAATGTACTGGGATTTAACAAAAGCCAGATGAAAACATTCAGGGAACATGTACAGATGGTATTCCAGGATCCGTATTCCTGTCTGAATCCCAGGCTTTCCGTGTTTGAGCTGATTGCGGAACCGCTTACAAATATGGAAGAGTACCGCAGAGACAAAAAAAAGCTGGATGCCAGGTCCGTGAGCTGATGGATGTGGTAGGGCTTTCCAGAAGGCTGATCAATGCCTATCCTCATGAGCTGGATGGGGGAAGAAGGCAGAGAGTGGGAATTGCCCGTGCCTTATCCGTAAAACCGGAATTCATTGTACTGGACGAGCCCGTATCAGCCCTTGACGTATGCATCCAGGCACAGATCATTAACCTGTTAAAACGGCTTCAGATGGACCTGGGGCTGACATACCTGTTTATTTCTCACGACTTAAGCGTTGTAAAGCATATAAGCAACCGGATCGGCGTTATGTATCTGGGAAAGATAGTGGAGCTCAGTGATTACAGGTCCATTTTCAGCGGCCCCCTCCATCCATATACAAAAGCGCTCTTATCTGCTATTCCCATCCAAAGGTAGGGGTTGAGAGGGAACAGATTATACTGAAGGGGGATGTTCCCAGCCTGTCAATCTTCCGGGGGGCTGCCGTTTTGCGGGCCGCTGTCCGTATGTGACAGAGCGGTGCAGACAGGAGGATCCGGAGCTCAAAAACGCAGGAGACAACCACTTTGTGGCCTGTCATCTGGCGGGGGAAATGTAATGGCAATAGCAGAACTATCTGCATGTATGAAAGAAAAGGAGAAAAAGATTATGAAAAAAGTGAAAAAGGCGGCCGGCATCCTGCTGGCACTCACACTGGCTGCATCCTTAGTGACAGGCTGCGGCGGCAGTTCTTCCAAGGCTCAGGAGGAAAAGGATACCCTGACAGTGGCTATTACGGGAGATCCGCCAACATTGGACCGCATGCGTCATCCACCTCAAGCAGTGTAAACAACTTAAATCCTGTTTACGAGACCCTGGTGAGATATGATGATGACGGGGAAATAAAGCCTCTTCTTGCCACAGAGTGGAAAAGGTTGGATGACTTAAACTGGGAGTTTAAGCTGAGAGACGACGTGTATTTCCACAACGGGGAGAAGATGACGGCAAACGATGTGCTTTACAGCTTTAAGAGAGCCACGGGACCGGACGGCGCAAAGGTTTCCTACATCATGTCTGCCATTGATGCGGATAACTGCAAGGTGGTGGATGACAATACCATCATCATTGCCACCCATGAGCCATTTTCTCCTTTAGTTGGCTATCTTCCGTATATCGGAGCAGTGGTTGTCAGCGAGAAGGAATTCACGGAGGATCCGGAGAAGGCAGCACAGAACCCGGTTGGAACAGGACCCTTTAAATTTGTATCATGGGCAAAAAATGACCGCTGTGTATATGAAAGAAATGACGAGTACTGGGGCGACAAGCGGCTTATAAGAACCTGGTAATCCGCACAATTGTTGAGGCCAACAGCCGCGTAATTGAGCTGGAATCCGGAAATATTGATATTGCATTTGACATTCCTGCAAATGATGTTGAGAGGCTGGAGAACAACAAGGATACTGCTATTGTAAAACGTGCCAGCACAATTGTGGAATACATGGTTATGAATGTGACCAAGAAACCTCTTGATGATGTAAGAGTAAGGCAGGCCATTGACTGGGCCCTGGATGAAAACGCCATCCTTACAGCTGTCTGGAGAGGAAGTGCCCAGTATTCTCCCACCACGGTGGCGCCAAGCATGAAGTATTTCGATGATTCTGATACGGACTGCAGGTATGATGTTGAGAAGGCAAAAGCGCTTCTGGCAGAGGCCGGGGTATCTGATCTTCACTTAAAACTGACCTGCGCGGAGAACACCAACAGACTGAACGAGGCTACCATCATCCAGGACATGCTGGCTCAGGTTGGAATAACCGTGGAGATCCAGAGTTATGAGGCGGGTACCTTCTATGACATGGTGGATGCCGGTGAGACAGAGATATTCCTGATCGGTTTTGGCGCCGTAGGATTCCCTGAGCCGGACAATAACATTTACGGACCGTTTAACAGCAAGCAGATTCCTACAAACAACATGGCTTCTACTCTGACCCGGAGATGGATAAAATGCTTGAGGCGCAGAGAAATACCAGTGACGGACCGGAGAGGGAGCAGATCATCAAGGATATCCAGAAATATCTGCGCGTCAACCTTCCTGTTATTCCGGTTGCCAATACAGAGCAGGTTCTTGGTATCAGAAGCAATGTAAAGGGATTTGTGCCCACACCGGCAGGAAGCCATTTCTTCCAGAACGTACATTTTGAAAATGCTGAACAATAAATCTGCACTGAACCATAAGTCTGGGATTCAGGCATAAGAAAAAGGGCACTGCAAAGGTTGGCTTTCTGTATAGATTATACAGGGCGGCTCACCCTGCAGCGCCTTGTGTCTTAGTGGGTTACGGCGTGTAAGAGCTCATAGCGAGGAGGAATAATATGATTACGAGAGTCAAAGGTCCTATGTGATCGGCTATAACGGAGCGGAGTCATGAGATTATCCGGGACGGTGAGGTGGTTTACGAGAATGATACCATCATTTATGTGGGAAAGCATTATGAGGGGGAAGTCAGCAAGACAGAGGATGCAGGTAATGCCGTCATCATGCCTGGATTTATTGACTTAAATGCCTTGGGGATATTGACCATGATATTCTCCACACGGAGGCTTTCAGCAATATCAGGAGCAGCCTGAATCCTTCAGAGGAGTATTTTGAGAAGGGCACTCATGAGGTGATGACAGCAGAGGAGGAGGCCTTCAAATCCCTTTACGCGTACACACAGCTGATATGCACGGCATTACCACAGCCATGCCCATCACATCCACATACTATAAAAAATGGGCGGATACTTATGAAGAGGAAGAGGCGGGTGTCCATCACGCAGGCAGACTGGGTCTGAGGCTGTACACTTCTCCCAGCTACCAGTGCGGTCTGAACGTAGTCCGTCCTGACGGTACCATGACAGTCCGTTACCTGGAGGGGCAGGGAGAGGAAGGGTTAGAGAGAGCGGTCCGATTTATCCGCAAATATGACGGGGCCTATGATGGCCTGATCCGTGGGGCCCTGCTGCCTGAGCGGATTGAGACACAGACAGAGGAGAACCTGATCCGCACAAAACAGTATGCAGAGGAATTAAAGTGCCCCATCAAGCTCCACGCGGCACAGGGACTGTTTGAATACCGCTTCATAAAGGAGCGGACAGCAAAAGCCCGGTGGAATATCTGGAGAGCATTGGATTTCTCGGAAAGAACGTGGGAATTCCCCACTGCTATATCGTAAAAGGTACCAGGTGGGTGGAGGATGGAGGGGACGATCTGTCTATCCTTTCAAATACAGGTACCACAGCCATATTCTGCCCGGTTATAATAGGAAGAAGCGGGCATTACCAGGATTCCTTTGCAAAATACCGCGCCAGGAATATCAATGTGGCAGTGGGAACAGATACGTTTCCACCTGATTTTTTCCAGAATATCCGCATTGCTTCCTGGTTCTCACAGATGGCGGAGAACAAGGTGGAAGGCTCTGCCATGGCTGATGTGTACAGGGCAGTAACCCTTGGAGGATCCGCCCTTTTGGGGAGGGAGGACCTGGGCCGTCTGGCTCCCGGTGCAAAGGCTGACATGATAGCTGTGGATTTGGAGGATTTCCATATGGGAGCAGTGGATGATCCCATCCGCACGATTTTCATGTGCGGCTGCGGCCGTGACGTGAAGCTGTCCATTATTAACGGAAAGACTGTCATGAAGAACAGGACCATTGAAGGTGTGGACCTGGAGGAGATAAAGGCAAAGGGGCAGAAGTATTATGACAAGATGAGGATGGGATATATGGAGAGGGACTACCGCCATCTGTCTGAGGATGAGCTGTTTAGACCGTCATTTCCCATTCATAAATAAGAAGGGACTGTTCCGTAAGAAAGGTCAGGATTAAGGAGGATACATATGTACGATTTGCTGCTCACCAATGCTGTAGTCATTACAATGGACGAGAAACGGCGTGTGATTGAGAATGGGGCTGTGGGAGTAAAAGATGGAAGGATAGCTTTTGTGGGGGATAGCATGGAAGCGGAGCAATTTGAGGCAAAGGAGGTGCTGGACTGTAAAGACCATGTGGTCATGCCGGGGTTTGTGGATGCCCATGGCCATGGGGGACACAGCGCCTTTAAGTCCATTGTGGATCTTACAAGCTACTGGATGCCTGTGATGACCCACACATATAAAAACTATATTACTGACGACTTCTGGTACAATGAAGGCCGGCTTTCAGCCCTGGAACGCTCCATGCCGGAGTCACCACCGGCGTATGCGTGCTGGGCTCCCAGCCGCGCTGTGACTCCCCTGTTCCCGCCTTTAACAACGCCAGGGCATACGCAGAGGTGGGGGTTAAGGATATTGTCTGCACAGGACTGCCATGTGCCGTGGCCTCACCGATTCAGCCGCTATACGGAGGACGGAGAGAGGCATATGTCCCAGGTTAGCTATGAGACTGTGTTAGAAAGCCTGGAGACAGTTGTGTCGGAGCTGAATCATGCCAACAGCGACCGGACCAGGGCTTACGTTGCTCCCTTTGGGGCAGTCACCTCCGTGGATCCCTCTGCCCCCACTTCTGCGGACCGCTGTGTGAAGCTTACAGAGCATGACCTGAAACAGGCCAGGGATATGAGGAGAATTGCGGAAAAATACAATACCCGTATTCATACAGATGCCTTTGGGGGTATGGTCCATCTGGCTTACCAGGATAAAGAAAATGCCCTCCTGGGCCCGGATGTCCATCTGCAGCACTGTACGGGCCTCTCATTTGATGAAGCGCTCATCATACAGAAGACAGATACCCATATCAGCGTGGCGCCGGGAATGCGCCAGTTGGTAAACAGGACACCGGTGATTGAGCTGCTGGAATTAGGAGTGACAGTGGCCCTGACAACGGACGGTTCCATGCTCACATCCGGTTTTGACATGTTCGACGCCATGAAACGGGCGCAGATGATCTTCCGCCGCGCCATGAATGATGATTATTATCTGCCGGCGGAGAAGGTGCTGGAGATGACCACCATTGACGCTGCAAGGTGTGTGGGACTGGATGAGGAGATTGGTTCCCTTGAAACAGGGAAAAGAGCGGATATTATAGCAATCGATCTGATGAATCCCCGCCTTATGCCGAGAATTAACCTGATAGAAACCCTGATTGGAAACGGACACCCCTCCGATGTGGACCTTGTGGTGGTGGATGGTGAGATCCGGCTGAGGGACGCAAGGCCGTGGGAATCAATGAGAGGGAGATCCTTCTGAAGGCAGAAGAGGAAGCTCTGGAAACAGCAAAGCGGGCAAAACATCTCCACCCCTTTGCCTGGCCAGAAAAGGAACACTGGGGACAGACAAAGATATATTTTGATGAGGTGCGCTTCGATCTGGATGAAAACAGAAAAGACGGCGGACATTATTAGGAAGGCCGGGAACAATGTATGGGGAATTCGTTCCCCATACAGTTGATTTTCCCGCGGAATGAAGG
>ENA-OQCK01000986-OQCK01000986.1-human-gut-metagenome-genome-assembly--contig:-NODE-986-length-12200-cov-10.132941_pt1 | contig 12200 bp, 9 predicted proteins | sample MGYA00242498_ERZ504578 | MGnify/ENA primary metagenome ERZ504578 (study PRJEB26092, sample SAMD00036229) | human gut metagenome | host: Homo sapiens | study: EMG produced TPA metagenomics assembly of... | reverse complement strand
AATACAAATCAAAACTTACTGTCGTTTGACAATATATTTATCCATCATTTTGTCGAAAGCATCCTCAAACTCCTTCCAATTTTCCGGATGGACGAACCCCAGCCATACGGTACCTCCTATATTCCCTCGACTTCGTACCCACGCTGCGTATTCGGTACCTTCCTCATTTTTTGTTTGTATAAGCTCCACACCCCCGAATCCTTCCATATATTGGAAGAGAGGGCGTTTGTTTCTATCCTTCATAACCGTTCTATTCTATTTTACACAAACTTCATCCACAAATAAAAATGCGGGATTGCCGGGCACATATGCCAGGCTGGTAATTTCGGTGTAACTCTAGCAATAATCCGTACATAACGGGTTTCCACCACAGAGAAAGAAAGCGTATGCGGGTAAATACCGTCTTTATCTTCCTTGTCTAAAACCGGATAAGAGGCCGAAGCAAGTTTTCGGTACTCTTTTCCATCTTCAGAACACCATACTTCCAGCCCGGTGGCATCCATTACGGCTGCTCCTTTTGAGACGTTGACAGTCAGCGATACCGAAGAGACAGGTGTCGACTTTTGTAGGTCGATGGTCAGATCCATATCTTTCAGGAAGCCGAGCCAGCGGCCGGTGTTATAGTTCTGATTACCCTGTAATCCGTCAGTCAGCGTGCTTACCCCGTTGAAAGTATAGTTCTCATGTGGTGCATTGGCCAGCCAGGAAGGTTTGAAAGTTGCTTTGTTTACATGGATATGTTCCTCAAATACACTACTGGTATCCTCAGTCGTAACAATAACGGCTTTCAGTTTGGTGTCTTCCCGTATTATCAATGGCTCCGTATAGATCAGGGAAGCTGTATCCGGTTGACTTCCGTCTGTCGTATAGTAGATCGGGCGGTTACCGATAGTGGAAAGGGAAATCTCAAGCGCATCTTGCAACGTGTCTGTCCGGAAGTTCTCGGTTATTTGAAAAACATGTTCCGAATAAGTATAATGAGATTTGTCATATACAGTTATCAAACGATACAAACGATCCATAAAAGCGTCGAAATCGTGTTGTTCAGGATCAGCCCAGCCTAATTGCTTAACGCGGCCAGACGTGGAAGGATTAGGTACTCAGCGTTCCGGGGTGATCAATTCGCTCCGACCATAGACAGGCCTGTATACCGATGATATGCTTGGCGGCAGCTTCCGATAATGTATCCGGACAGATTTTGAAATCATAGACACGGCGAACCCCTCGGTTACCACCCAGTTCCAATAACTGGCGGCCACTGAAATAAGTAATACCCGCTGGGGTCATAATGACATCATGTTGCATTTCAGCCGCTTTGATACCATTTTCCGTACCTCTCCATGACATGACGGTCGCGTTGGGAGCCAACCCTCCTTCCAATATTTCATCCCAGCCGATAATCTGACGTCCTTTGCTGTTGACGAACCTCTCCACTTCTGTCATAAAATAACTCTGGAGTTTGTCTTCCGCTTTATGTTCTTTCGTATCTTTCCATCCGTTATTGTGGATCAATGCCTGGCATTTCGGGCATTGTTGCCAGCGGTCACGTGGACATTCGTCGCCTCCTACATGAATGTAATGGGAAGGGAAAAGCTCAATAATTTCCGATAACACATCTTTCGCAAAACGAAGCGATTGCTCATTGCCGACACATAATACCTCCTTATGGACACCATACGTAGTAGCCACTTCGTAGGGGCCTCCTGTGCATCCTAGATCCGGATAGGCAGCAAGTGCGGAGGTGATGTGTCCCGGCAGATCGATCTCAGGAATAACGGTGATATAACGTTCTGCCGCATATTCGATGATGTCCTTTACTTCCTCCTGCGTATAAAAACCACCGTATGGTTTTCCGTCGAATTTCCCGGGACCGTCATTCAGTAACGACTCTTTCCGTTTGGAACCAATTTCGGTCAACTTCGGGTATTTTTTAATTTCGATACGCCACCCCTGGTCATCAGTCAGGTGCCAATGGAAGGTATTCAGGTTATGGAGAGCAATAATGTCAATGTATTTCTTGATGAAATCAGTCGAGAAGAAATGGCGGCCTACGTCGAGATGCATTCCCCGGTAGCGGTATTCCGGCTCGTCTAGAATCTGTACGGCCGGAAAACTTATCTCCTTTTGTCCCGTCACGGGGAGTGATTTTCGAAGTGTCTGTATACCATAAAATATACCGGCTTCCGAACTCCCCGTGATGGTAATGTCTCTCTTGCCGACTTTTAACCGGTAGCCTTCCGGTGAAGATGCGGCAGTACGATCTAATACGAGGCGAATGCTATTGGAAGAACCCGTATCTGCTGTTACTTCTGTTTCGATGCCTGTCATTTCGCAGATATATCCGGAAAGAAAAACCGCCGTTTGTCTCAGCTTCTCGTTTCCTTCCGGATATCCGATATGGGTGGATGTGCTCAATATAAAAGGGGCCTCTTTAGCTGGAGTGATCGACTTCGGCAGAGGTACTACCTCATAGTTGCATGTCGCGATGGCTTCTTTTTTATTGCAGGAAAGTATCCCGGCGCAAAGCAGTATTGCTGTTATATAGAATAATAGTTCTCTGTTCATAATTGGATCACGGATTTTTTAATATACACTTACTTCATCCATAAAAAACCAGGCAGGATAACCTACGCCATAATGCCAGTCTGGGCATAATCCGATCCCTTTGACCTCAACTTTGATGTATCTGGCCTTGACAGGGCTATCCGACTCCGCTTTTCCTTCGACAAATTTAACCTGCAGGTCCCGGTCTTCAGCAAATGTAAACGAGCCGAAAGGTTTGTATGTCGTATTGTCCGAGGATATAGAATAGCTGACACTATGAGGCAATAAAACCCAGCCACCTAGTTGGTGGAGGAAATCCGCTTCTATCCGGGTGAAACTTTTCTCTTCGCCCATGTCTAGAATGAAAGCACCGTCCGTCCCGTTCCATCCTACCCAGCTCTCTACATATGTTGTTCTCCGAACAGTTCGTCGGTCAGGGCTGTTTCGCCCAATGTTTTATAACGTTCCTGAGGCGGGATGATCCAGGTGAGGGAGGCGCCGGAGGCCTTGCTTTGCTCGTTTTGCGGCAAGAATCGTTTCTTGTACAATTCACAATATTCGCCGGGTGCGTTTTTACGTTCATTCAATGACGTGACGCCGAACTGACGGGTACGCCGGTCGAATAGCCCGAGTAATTCCCTGATCTTCGTTTTATCTGTACCGACCTGTGTACGGGCGATCTCGAGTTCCGAATATTGCAGCGGGAGGCGGGATAATTGTATGCGGCGCAACAGTACGGTATCTCCAGCGACGGCTTCCTCTGCCTGGTCGAACAGTTCGTTGTATGTTTTCAGCAAAACGGGGTTCAACATGCCATTTTTATGGGATATCGGAGAATCGTATATCCATAACGGTTGTCCGCTGGCCAGCAGCGCGCCTTGCATGATCTTCTGGTATTGATACAGGTAAGGGGCGGCCGCTCCGTAATAACCATTCATGAAGGTACGCATCAGGGAGTCGGCGTTCTGGTATGGGTCCCACATTAATTTTCCGATCATGTAAGCCCGCATCTCAGAGAAATCCCCGCCCCGGATACCATTTACCTGCGAAAAGTGCATTGTCACATGATTTTTCTTGAATAGTTGGATATTCTTTTGCAGGATATGGAAGTTGGGGAATGGTGAGACGATATTATCGAAATTGATCCCATAATCCCATACAAATATATTGTCGGATATCTTCGACCATCCTTCCAGCGCTTTTACGAAATCACGGCCGGAGGTATTATCGGTTAACGGAACCTCACGTTTACAATCTATGTCACACAACATGATGTTGACGTTGGGTAACGGTTTCACATGCTTGGGCGGCTGCATGGAATACAGATAAGCCAATGTGGAAAATTCTTTATCAGGGAAACGTTCGGCCAGTTTATTCAGGAACCGGATCAGGTTGCCGGAAGGTGAACCTTCGTACTCGTCTACTTCTTTACAAGCCGGACAGGAACAATTCGTATTGTTACCGTCGTTCTGACTGACCGAAATCATTTTCATGTCCGGGTGAGCCTTAAAGATCGATCTACTGGCGTACGGCCGCGTCGAATACTTTAGGGTTGGTCAGACACCACTGGCTGTTGTGTCCCGGACGATGCTCACCGTTGATGAATGAGTAATATTCGGGATGTTCCTTGCCAAACCGGTCGGACGGCAGAATACGGTTGAACGTGTGTACCCACATGTTTTCGATAAACATGTCTTTTGGTTCTTCCAAGCGGAACCATAGCTTATAGACCGGGTCGTCGTTGTTATAGCTGTAAGTTTGGCGATAACGGAATGCCGGTGTTTCTTCCCTGTGGATAGCGGGAAGTGTGATTGTCTGCATCGGAGTCAACGTATAGGCCTCTTTTGCAAAATAGGACACGCCCATGTATTGTTCCAATAAGGAAACTACACCATAGATGGCGCCTTTATCGCCTCCGCTGGATATTTGTAGTTGTTCGTTTGCTGTCGTTTTCAACAAAAAACCGTCTTCTCCGGCTGAGGCTTGTTTTCCTCCAATCAGAATGTCCCCGCTTCTTGCCTTTGTATCGGCAACGATCGGAAGCGTAGCCTGGCTGATCCGTTTGACAAAGTCTTGCAGCAAGGTGGCTGCTTGCTCGTTCACTTCATTCTTCTCAACTAATACGATTCGTGAAGTGGCTTTACCATCCTTCACAAGGGTTATCTGTGCTGATACCCTGGAGGAAAGTACAAACAGCAACATCAGCATACCCATGCATTGAATCAATTGTTTCATGGTAATTGTTTTTATTTAATGGTTTGTTTCTAAAGTCATTGGATGATTTATTGTCAGTGTTGTCTTTAACCGGATATCTTTACAAGAGCGCCCGATCATCAGACGGAAGTCACCCGGTTCGATCACGCGGTTCAACTCTTTATCCAGCATGGACAGGTCTTTCTCGTTTACAGTGAAGTGCAACTCTTTTGTTTCTCTCGGTGCCAATGATACAGGCTGGAAATGGATCAGCCGCATAATTAGTTGGGTTACGGAAGCGACCTGGTCGCGCAAATAGAGTTGTACGACTTCATTGGCTGCGTATTTCCCCGTATTTTTCACCGAAAAAGTAACATGGAAAGCTGTGCCATGTACTGCTTTCGTCACTTTTAGTCCAGAATAATCAAATTCGGAATAGCTCAATCCGTGACCGAAAGGAAAAAGCGGTTCACCGGTCAGGTTGAGGTAATCGTCGCTCCGCCCGGTCGGTTTATGACTGTAATTGAGTGGTAGCTGGGCTTCGTGGATCGGGTAAGTGATCGGCAGTTTGCCTGAGGGGTTATAATCGCCGAATAAAACATCGGCAACCGCATTGCCCCCTTCCACTCCCGGATACCAGGCATTCAGTACGGCCGGAACTTGATCCAGCCATTCAGACATGACCACGGCACTTCCACCGATCAAAACAACAACAGTGGTTTTTCCTGTTGTTGCGACTCTACGGATTAACTCTTCCTGTCGGCCAGGCAATGCCAGATAGCCTCTGTCACGGAATTCTCCCTCTTCAATACCCACGACAACGATGGTGATCTCGGATTCACGGGCAGCTTGTACGGCTTGTTCGATGGACTGGTCTTCATTTTTTGTATCCACGTCCCAAACAAACCGGATACGTGCGTTTTTTGTATTCTCATAAAACCTGATACGAATGTCATATTCTTTTCCTTTTTCAAAGGTAAAAGGAACTAATGTGTGACCGAAAGAGGTTTTATATGGTTTGTCTACTAGCACTTTTCCATCAACGGTCAGCTGGTAACCGTCATTTCCCTCCAGCCCGAGCCGATATGTTCTGGAGACAGGAGATTTTAATTTCCCGTTCCATTCGACAGAAAACCAATCGACAGCCAGGCAAGAATCCGGGGCAAACAATGTCCATGAGAATTGTATGCGTTTGTCAATCCGTTTCAAATCGGGGACTCCTTCATAGGAGATATTATTGAAATAGCGCCCTTCCAGTCCCGGCAGTCCGTCTGATGTGGATAAATAATCGGTTGGGACGGTCAGATATTCCGGATTGATTCGTTTACATCCCTCTTCGTAACAGATGATAGCTCGATCGCCCAGTTTATTTTTCAATCCATCAAGAATGCTGACTTTGTCAACGCCCGGTCCGCTGTACCCTCCTAAACGGGCTTGAGCGGCATCTTGTCCGATAAGGGCGATACGTTTTACTTGTTTGGATAACGGCAAAACCCGATTTTCATTTTTCAATAACACGATTGATCTGCGAGCTGCTTCGAGAGCCAGTTTCCGGTGTGCGGAGCAGGCATTCCACTTCTCCGCCTCATTTTCGTCAATGTAGGGATGCTCGAACAGACCTAGGCGGAATTTCGCTTTTAATACTTGTCCTACAGCCCTGTCCAGCGCTTCTTCCTTAACTAAACCATCTAGGCAAGCCTGTAAGAATGGTCGGTATTCATCGTATGTTGTCTGGAAGATGACATCCAGACCTCCATTGATTGCATCAGCTCCTGCTTCCGAGAAGTTATTGACGGTGTGATGCAACTTGTGGATGATACCGACAGCATCTGCATCCGCAATCGTAAATCCGTCGAATCCCCATTCGTTTCGGAGTTTGTCGATCAATAACCAGGGATTGGCTGTACAAGGAGTTCCGTCTAACATATTATATGCAGTCATTACAGACTGCGACTGTCCTTTTTGGAAGCAAGCCTTGAAAGGAACCAGATGCGTCTCTTCCAAAAATCGTTCCGTGAAATGGATCGGATTACTGTCTCGCCCTCCATCTCCGGAATTGGCGGCAAAGTGTTTAGGGGTGGTTATCACTCCCATTTCTTCAAAACTTCTTACAAAGTTGACACCCATGCATGCCGAAAGATATGGATCTTCTCCATAGGTCTCTTCCGTACGTCCCCAACGCACATCTGTTGCGAGATTAACCACGGGCGATAGTATTTGTCGGATACCACGTGTTTTCGTTTCCATGGCGATAGCATGGGAGACTTGGCGTACCAAGGCCGTATCGAATGTGGCGGCCAATGCGATGGATTGGGGGAACGCCGTGGCACCACCACGAATCAATCCGTGTAAAGCCTCGTCGAATGCAATAATCGGTATGCCCAGTCGGGTTTCTTCTACGAAGTAACGTTGGATCTCATTGATTTTTTTAGCCATCTCTTTTGCTGTCAATTTCGGGTTGTATTGCAGCAATTGTTTGAGTTCCGGATTACTGGTTCCTATGGTTGAAACCTGGAATCCGAAGATACCGTGGGAAAAGCGGTCTTTCCCTTTATCCAGATCACCATGCATCATATATGTTTGCCAGAACTTCTCTTCGATCGTCATTCTCCCTAATAAATCCTTCACTCGTTCGTCAACCGGAAGTGCCGGATTCTTGTAAGGAGGTATTTCCTTGACCGAAGTGAAAGAACAAAGGATAATAATTGGAAATAATAATAAATTAGTAGGTTTCATGATATTAATTATACTTATTGTACCGAGTACATATTGTTTATTGCGTGCAAAATTCAAAAAAATCAGGTATAAAAGCAAACGATCAAGAGAGAAATATATTAATAAACAGGGTATGACTGTTATGTTCGATTGCTTCGCTATCTTTTTGACAAGCACTTTTAACAAATGAATCATAATAGTTTGTTAAATAATTAGAAGTCATTTTGAAATGAATAAAATAACCTTATATTTTAATATAAAAATAATAAGTATCAGCAAACTAAAAAATATGATGGTTAGAGTTTACAGTATCAATCAAGTTACCAATGGAGAATAGCACCAATGGTTATTGAATAACTTGAATATAAGTTCCTGCGCCTCGTTAAGATCCTTACAGACAGAGAGTGCCAAGGAGCGCTTGGGATTGGGTTGCGGACAAATTCGGTTGGGTTGTTGAAGCCGTACTCTGGCTAAATGAGCGCCCAAACGAATTCCTTGTCTTACCTAAGAGATGGATTGTTGAAAGATCGTTCTCTTGTTGAGGAACTCCAGAAGATTAACTATTGATTATAAATATCTGTGTGAGATGGCTGAAGTTATGTATCAACTAGCTTTCATACAGATTATGCTTAAAAATATTTCTAAGGATTTCAATCTTAAATCAGACACAAGAGTATGGTAAATAGTGACCTGCGCCAAATAAATCGGCCTTATTTTGGTAGAGAGATTGCCTTTCGTTTAGAGCGGGACCATGCATACTTGAGGTTGTTTTGGTCTCTGGATGAAACTTGTCCCAGCGGAACTAACGTGTTTTAGATACGTTTAAGATTTGATTTTCTTGGTTTCAAAAGGTAATTTGTGACAAATGTGTTGTTTTTTCTAAAAAAGCACCATAAATTTAAGTATAGTTTACAAAAAAGTTGTATCTTTACATCGCATTTATGCAATAGACCATGAATGGTACATTAGTTCCGCTGGAACCATGTTCATATTGTGATATAACATTACAGGAATAAATGTAATCAATCTAAACTTAAACTTAATTTTAAAACAAAAGCAAGATGACAAAGAATGAATCTAAGCTATTATCCCTTCAATGGATAGCTAAAACCTCGGCGTTCTGTTTGTTGCTTTCCGCTTTTTCTGTAAACGCGGCGATGGCCGTTCCTGCTTCCGTAGGCACGGTTGATGAGGTGATGGGCGTACAGCAGGACAAGAAGGTGACAGGTACGGTCGTAGACGAAGCGGGTATTCCCGTAATCGGTGCGAACGTGATCCAAAAAGGTACGACAAACGGCGTGATTACGGATCTAGACGGAAACTTTTCTTTGGAGATTCCCAATGGGGCGGTAATCGAGATCAGTTATATCGGTTATGCGACACAGGAGATCACGGCGAGCGGGCAGACGGGCTTGCAAGTGAAACTGACGGAGGACACGCAGAAGATCGATGAGGTGGTAGTCACCGCATTGGGTATAAAACGCCAAAGCCGCTCGTTGGGTTACTCCACGACGCAAGTGGGTGGCGAGGACTTTACGATGGCCCGTGACCCGAACCTAGGTAACGCCCTTTCCGGTAAGGTGGCCGGTGTTAGCGTAGGCGGTAACTCGACCGGTACGGGTGGTTCCTCCGTGTGATCATCCGTGGAAACGCCTCCCTGACAGGTAATAACATGCCGCTATACGTGGTGGATGGCGTGCCCTTCAGTAACCAGAACTTAGGATCGGCCGGCACATGGGGCGGTATAGATATGGGTGATGGATTGAGTAACATAAACCCGGACGATATCGAGAGCATACAGGTGTTAAAAGGTGCCGCCGCATCCGCATTGTACGGATATCGCGGTGGTAACGGTGCGATCTTGATCACGACCAAGTCCGGAAAGAAAGGTAAGCCTATGAACATCGAGTTCAACAACAACTTGACTTTTAACATGATCTACGACTACCGAGACTTTCAAAATGTGTTCGGGCAGGGTGATTATGGCGTACGTCCTACCTCCGTAGCGGGAGCTGAGACCACGCAGACTAGTAGCTGGGGAGACGTTTTAGGTGGTACGGCGACCAACTTCCTAGGAAATGAGGTGCCTTACGAGTATATCGACAATTGGCCGAATTTCTACCGCACGGGTATCAACAACTCAACTTCCGCCTCGCTCAGCGGCGCGGGAGACAAGATCACCTACCGCTTCGGCGTATCCAACGTAGCAGAGAAGGGACAGTTACCGAACTCTAGTAACAGTCAGCAAGGTATCAATATGAATACGACGTATGATATCTTGAAGAACCTGCACTTGATCGTGAGCGCCAACTATGTGTTTGAGAAGTCGAAAGGCCGTTCGAACCTGTCCGATGGCAACGGTAATACCAACGCTACCTTGCTGCACTTGGCGAACTCGTTCGATGTACGTTGGTTGGAAAGAGGCTCGGCGAACGCTCCTTGGGGTTCCTTTGAGGACGGCTCGGAAATGAACGGTAATGGTAACCGCAATGTATATTTCAACAACCCCTACTGGTTGCAGTATCGGAAAACCAACGATATGCAGAAGAACCGCTTGACGGGATCAATGACCTTGAAATACGACATCACGGATTGGTTGTATGTGCAAGGTGCCGTTCAACGCGATGGTTACAATTTGGAGTTCAAACAGATACAGCCGACTGGAGCTGCTGCGGATCCACAAGGCTGGATGACGGAATACTCCCGTAGCTTCTCCGAGATGAACTTGAACTACTTGATCGGGTTCAATAAGGAGTGGGGCGACTGGTCGGTTGGCGCCACGTTGGGCGGTAACCGTCAGCGTACGATCAACAAGATGTTCTATACGACGGATGGAGGCCGTCCGTTTATCGTCGATGGACTGTGGTCTGTAAATAATCTCAGCGATAAACGATCGAAGAAGGACTATTCGGAATACCGGGTGAACTCCATATACGCTACGGCGGACTTCGGATGGAAGAACCAAGTGTTCTTGAACCTGACGGGACGTAACGACTGGTTCTCCACCTTGAACCCGGATAGCAACAGCTATTTCTATCCGTCCGTGACGCTCTCGTGGGTATTCTCCGATACCTTCCGTGACAATATGCCGGATTGGTTCGATTTCGGTAAGATCCGCGGCTCGTGGGCAAGCTCCTCCAATGGTACAGATCCATACAAGACCTTGATGGTGTATAAGGTACAGAATTTCCAGATCAACGGACAGACCGGAGGTACGGCAAACAGTAACCAATTCGCGAATCCAGACTTGAAACCGGTCAGCATCAAGGAGTACGAGGTGGGCTTGAACCTAGCGTTTATGAGCAACCGCCTATCGTTCGATATGGCGTACTACAACAAGAACACGACAGACGATATCGCTGTTGTCACCACGTCCAGCGCGTCCGGGTTCGGATCGAAATACATGAACGTGGGCGAGATCCGGAACCAAGGTTTCGAGTTCATGGTGAATGCGACACCGGTGCATACGAAGAACTTCTCATGGGAGACGACCTTCAACTTCGCATACAACGATAGTGAGGTGAAATACCTAGGAGGCGTAGAGTCCCTGTCTATCGACGGAGCCTCCGCACGCTCGGGCAACGTGACCGTCCGCAACATCGTAGGCCAGCCTTACGGTATGTTGGTGGGCTACAAATACGCCCGTGACGAGCAAGGCCGGGTCATCCATAAGAACGGTATCCCGCAAGCGACCGACGAGTTGCAGAACCTAGGCAACGGTGTCTACAAATATACCGGAGGATGGAGCAACACGTTGAGATTCCGCGATTTCTCCTTGTCGTTCTTGATTGACTACAAGGCAGGCGCGAGCCTCTTCTCCGGCACGAACTACTCGCTCTACAGCGAGGGTCTGCACAAGGGTACGTTGCTTGGCCGTACAGTTGATAACCCGGGAGGCAGTGGCTTTATCGGTGCCGGTGTCATGATAGATGACAATGGAAAGATCCTTGGAGAGAACAACGTGGCGGTAAACGCGCAGGATTATCACAAGGGGATCGTCAACAATAATATCGCCGAGGAGTTCGTCTACAATGCCAGCTTCATCAAGTTGCGTGAGTTGTCGCTCGGCTATACCTTCCCGCAGTCTGTCTTGAACAAGATGAAGGTGGTGAAGGGCTTGAGCGTCTCGTTGGTGGGACGTAACCTATGGACTATCTTGAAGCATACCGATAACATCGATCCCGAGTCAGCTTACAACAACACGAACGGACAGGGCTTGGAGTTGAACGGTTATCCGGCCACGAGAAATGTCGGTTTCAATGTCAATGTCAAATTCTAATCACGTTTGAAGAAGTATAATAATATGAAAAAGTATTTAGTATATATGACGTGCGCCGCCGCGGCCATGATCGGGGGAACGGGTTGCAGCGATTTCGGGGATGTGAATATGGACCCGGAGCACCTGAATTCGGAGAATATCCCGACCGAGTTATTGTTCACCAACGGTCAGCATCAGATGTTAGGATCTGATTGGGACGTATGGCGAAACGGTTGTATCTATGCGGCTCAATGGATGAGCATACCGCATCGTTCAATTGGTTGGGTAATGCGAATTACACTTGGAACGACGGCTACTCAGGTGCGTATTGGGAAATCTACAACGGTGACACGCGCGGGGCGCTCCGCGACATGAAAGATGCGGTGGAGGCTTGGAAAGAGGATCCGTCACGGCAGACCGATTACCAAATCGCTCGTATCATGCTCGCCTACGGCATGCACCGCATGACCGACCTTTACGGGGATATCCC
>ENA-OQCK01000985-OQCK01000985.1-human-gut-metagenome-genome-assembly--contig:-NODE-985-length-12216-cov-2.718504_pt1 | contig 12216 bp, 20 predicted proteins | sample MGYA00242498_ERZ504578 | MGnify/ENA primary metagenome ERZ504578 (study PRJEB26092, sample SAMD00036229) | human gut metagenome | host: Homo sapiens | study: EMG produced TPA metagenomics assembly of... | reverse complement strand
TTCTGCGCCCATCATTGTGGCAACAACTCCGCTGTTAAGTACTGTGGTGACAGTCAGAAATGCAACCAGACCTGCAAGACCTGCCGCACCGTGCTGGTCCTTTGATAAACCGATTGCCACACCTACTGCAAACAGCATGGGCAGCTTGTCGATTACGGCACTGCCAATCTTCACCAGCGCAAAACCAATAATCTGGATGATACCGGTTACGTCACCGCCCTGCATGGTGGCAGGACACATGGCATAGCCAATACCCATCATAATAGCTGCAACCGGCAGAACGGCAACAGGAAGCATGATGGCCTTACCTAGTTTCTGCAAATACTTCATCATAACATAAATCCCCTTTCTTTTTTAGAGCCTCCTTCTATACTTTTCCCGTAGGAGTACTCTGAATTACATTTTGATAAATACTCTATTCAAACCTGTTTCCAGGCTTAAATCACTGTTACATTTTTTTGGACAGTTTCCGCGCCTGCCCGCCGGTCCCCCGCCAATGTGTCAGGCACCGGTTTCCAGGACAGCTTCCACTTCTTTCATGGCAGCTTCCTCATCGGGTCCGTCGATGCGGAAGATGACTCATCTCCTGCCGTGGTGTTCATGGCCATGATGCTCATGACATCCTTCCCGTCCGCCCTGCGTCCCCGCAGATGATTTCCACGGTGGATCTTACATGGAGCATCCTGACCATAAGCATGGCGGCCGGCCTTGCGTGAAGCCCCATTTCGTCTTTTAAGATAAAGCTCCGCTCTGTCAACTCGTCCCCGCCTTTATTCCTTACAGTTTGATGATGGCTGTTTCTCCGGCCCTTACTTCCATTCCGTTCACACATTCCATCTTTGGAAACTGAGGCGTGTTGCAGATAATAACCGGCGTAGTCACATCATAACCAGCTTCCTTAATCTTATCTATGTCAAAGTCTAAAAGGAGGTCGCCCTGCTTTACCTTATCCCCTGCTGCCACATGAGCATCAAAGTACTGCCCCTTAAGCTGTACCGTGTCAAGTCCGATGTGGATAATCAGCTCCGCGCCGTTGTCTGTCTGCATGCTGATGGCATGCTTTGTGTCAAATACCATGGTCACCAGTCCGTCTGCAGGCGCAACCACTCTGCCGTCCGATGGTATGACTGCTGTTCCTTTTCCCAGAATCTCCTGGCTGAAGGTGGGGTCGCTTACCTGGCCCATGGGAATGGCTGTTCCGCTGACCGGCGCTGCGATTATCTTCTCTTCCTTTTCTTCTCCCCCGAATAACTTCTTAAGTGATCCAAACATCCTTACTGCTCTCCTTTCATGTCCCCCAAGGGACCTGCCAAAATAATTATTTAGTCCTGATACGTTTAATATGCAGGGCCAGGTAAGCCACCTCTTCCTCTGTTACCTGGTGCCTGTACTGCAGCTTGATGAGCGCCTGTATTTTCTGGTTGCAGGCATATTCCTCCGGATACAGACGGTCAATGACCTCCTGGAATTCCAGGTTATCCAGATTCATATGCTCCCCTGTAAATACCGCTGGGCCAGAAAGCGCAGATGAGTGATGAACCTCTCATAGCTGAGGACTGCTCATCCAGCTCTATACTAAAATACTCCCTGACCACCTCCAATACCTGCTGTATCAGATTGGTGATCTTAATTGTATCACCCATAGGCGCATCATACTCCGCATTGACAATGTGAAGGGCAATGGAAGCTGCCTCATCCACCGGGAGCTTCACTCCCAGGCCCCTTTCAATCATGGCAATGGCATATTCGCCAATGAGATATTCCGCGTGGTAAAAGCTGCGCACCTCCCTGATTAAAGGATTGGAAAACATCATCTTCTGTTTGTACCGCTCCAGTGCAAAGTTTATATGGTCTGTAAGAGTGATATACACATTTGGGTTAATAGGCCGGTTAAGGACCTCTTTGGCATAACTGATGATTCTGCTGAAATCTGTACATGCTCCATGGGAAGGCTCACAAGCAGCTCCTTAAACTTATCCATGGTGTTCTGACTCTCCAGGCGGAATATTTTCTCCACCTTCTCCTCGTCAATGGTGCTGCCTTCCTTTGCCTTAAAACCAACTTTGCTAAAGAGACCCGTGTACGCATACGCACGGATACACACTATCCCCTTAACAAACTTGGTTTTGCCTGCCGAACAGTAACAATCCTTACTAATTATTTAATTATAACTTCCAAAGATTTACTTCACTAACAGCATCATAGCAAATCTTAAGATAAAAGTCAACAATATTTTATATAATTTTTATATTTGCCCCCACTCCTGTTGTCAGAATTCCCAACACAGCCCTTGTCATGACTTGACATACATGTAAATAATACCTGTAACAGCCAGATAAAACCAGGTGGCCGGATTGGAAAACCAGGTGGTGAAAAATGACAGCATCATGTACATGGCAATCTGGCATAGATCACATGGCCTGCCGGACATGACATCTTCCGCCTGCGTTTTACCAGAAAGTAGCATGCTGCTCCCAAAAGCCCGCCCAGAAGCACCATCCAAAGATGCCGAAATCATAGTAGGCATCGTAGAACAGGGTAAGGGTGGTCAGCTCCTTCTTGGTCACAAAGAGAGGAAAGCTCACCAGGACCGGGAACAGGAATTTAAGTCCAGTAAGAGCCCACACCGGAAAACACATGCGAAGCCCAAAGCTGTGGGATACCAGCTGCTCCACCAGGCAGTTGAAATTATCGTAGTTGTTGGCAATATACATATAGGGCTGTGTGATGAATATGGGCATATGGCTGTTCTTCATCTCAAAAATGCCGTTCAGGTATTCCACACTGTGGCTGCGCATAACAGTTAAGACCAGATAGGCGGGAATCATGCAGGCCATCAGTACTCCCACACAGACCAGGCTGAAGGTGCCGCTCATGGAAATAAAGGTAAAGGCGGCCATGCCCACTGCCAGAATCAGCTGGAACCTGGACACGCACAGCACCGGCACGGCCAGGGACAGCACCACCATAAGAACTCCCAGCCAGAATCCCTGATCCCTGGTCAGTCCTCTTCCCTGCGGGATATCATAAGGCTGTACACCACGAACAGACTGGGCACCAGCACACAGGAAACCGTAAAATAGTGGACTCCGCTGACATGAAAATAGGAATAGGCATGGGGTACCCCGTAGGAAAACAGCGGCACAAAGCCCAGCTTCCACGCCTCAAAGAAAAAGGCAAGGTAGGATATGACCACCAGCGCCGCCATGGAGTGAAGGAGGCGCTTTGCCTGCAAGGGGGATTCAGCCGAGGCATAAAAACGGTATACGGACTGCATATCCGCCGCGCTCCAGCCGTCATATATCCTGTGCAGCACCTCAAACACAATCCAGAAGGTGAACACCGCCAGTCCCAGGCAGACCCATGTCTGGGTACTCCAATCCGTCTGAAGGCGGCTGAGCTTAAAGCAGGAGATTCCCTGCCCTCCCACAAAAAAGAGGCAGAAAAGCCCCCTCAGGTGAATCAGGTTGCCTGTCTCCCTGTAATCCTTTATATACAGCCACAGGGCCGCTGTAATTAAAACCAGCCCAGACAGCATATAAAAATGCTGCCGGGCCAATATGAAGCTTATGATATAACAAACCAGATAAACTGCCATTAATCCGTAACCTTCTCCACAAAATCTCTCATGTATTGTTCTATTTCCGCCGCAGTGGCAAAGCTCATGGCCTTGTCGGCAACTGCCTGAAGTTCCTCTGCACTGTACTGGGTGACCATCTTCCTGGCCTTCAGAATGGCGGACGCGCTCATGCTGAATTCGTTGAGTCCAAATGCCAGAAGCAGCGGAATCATCATTGGGTCGCTTGCCGCTTCGCCGCACATGCCGACCATGATGCCTGCCTCACGGCCGCAGGCGATGATATGCTTAATACTTCTGAGCACAGCCGGGTTAAAGGTGGAATACAGATAGGATACCTTTTTATTGCCCCTGTCTACCGACATGGTGTACTGGTCAAATCATTGGTGCCGATACTGAAGAAATCCGCTTCCTTTGCAAAGATATCTGCAATCAGGGAAGCAGCGGCTGTCTCCACCATGATGCCCACCTGGATGTCCTTGTTGTATGCAATGCCCTTTTCATCCAGCTCCTTCTTGATTTCCTCCACAAGAGCCTTCGCCTGACGGTACTCTTCAATGCATGTTACTAAAGGAACCATGATACGGATGTTGCCGAATGCGCTTGCCCTTAAAAGCGCCCTCAGCTGAGGCTTATACACATCCTCCCTGCGGTCCAGGCAGAAACGGATTGCCCGGTAGCCCAGGAATGGATTCTCGTCCTTCTCCAGGCCCATGTACGGAATCTCCTTGTCGCCTCCGATATCCAGGGTGCGGATGATGACCGGCTTGCCGTTCATGGCAGCAGCCACCTTCTTATATGCCTCGAACTGTTCTTCCTCTGTAGGCATGGCATTTCTGTCCATAAACAAAAACTCGGTACGGAACAGTCCGATGCCCTCTCCGTCATACTGGAGCACCTTATCCACGTCCTCGGGCCTTCCGATGTTGGCCACGATTTCCACCTGTACGCCGTCCCTTGTGACAGAAGGCTTGCCGATATACTGCTCCAGCTCCTTCTTTTCCACCAGGAACCGCTTTCTCTTCTCCTCGTAATCAGCCGCCACAGCCTGGTCAGGGTTCACATACACCTCCCCGGTGCTGCCGTCCAGTACCACCTGGTCCCCGTCCTTTACGCCGTCCATAAAGCCTGTGACAGCCACCACAGCCGGAATCTCCAGGGCCCTTGCCAGGATTGCGCTGTGGGAGGTCTTGCCGCCCAGCTCCGTGACAATACCGGTTACCTTGGCCGGATTGATTCCCGCTGTCATGGACGGGGTCAGGTCCTTTGCCACGATGATGCTGCCTTCCGGCAGGGAGGAGATGTCCACGGACTGGATTCCCATAAGCATCTGCTGCATACGGGTCTTGATGTCGCGCATGTCCGTGGCTCTCTGCTGCATCAGTTCGTCTCCCATGGAGCAAACATATCCGCATACATGTTGCACACATTCTCAATGGCATATTCACTGTTTACGCTGTCATTTCTGATAGAGTTCTCAATCTCCCCTGTCAGCATGGGGTCCGCCAGAAGCATCATATGTCCCTGCATGATTTCCGCTTCCTTCTCGCCCACCCTGGTTGCCAGGTCCTCTGCCAGCTTCTCTGTGGCCTTTATGGTCTCGTCCAGCGCTCCCTTAAAACGCTGCACCTCCTCTTCCACATCGGTAACCGCCTGCATGGCAATCACCAGCCGAACCTCCTCCACAATCACCGCTTTTCCAATTCCAATTCCTGCAGAAGCGCTTGTTCCCTTGTACATCCTCTTGTACCTCCTTATTAAAATTCATTTATACTCACAACCTTTGGTTGCCGTCAATCTACTCGCCTAACCCGGCCTCCACGATACCAACCATGCTTCCAGTGCTTCCTTCTCATCCGGCCCCTCACAGACGAATTCGATTTCGTCTCCAGATTTCACGCAAGCTCCAAGGACGCTTAATACACTCTTGGCATTGGCGTGGTGGTGCGCACTTGAAGGATATTTTTGATTTATAACGCAGCGCCTCCTTGCAGAGGACTCCCGCCGGCCGCAGGTGCAGACCGGACGGATTCTTGATTACAGTTGTTTTGCTTACCATGATACCTCTCTCCTTGCTTTTTGTTACTGACCGGTCTCTGCCTTAGACGTGCTGACAGGTCCTTCTGATGTCTCACTTTCTGTCCCCTCCTGGCCCTCATCCGTGCTGGCCGTTGTACTGTCAGCCGACGGTCCTTTTTCTGTCACTGTCACCTGGATATGGTCGTAGCTCACCAGTTCATAGGCATCGCCCAGCTGGAACTTAATCTCTCCGCTGTTCTCTCCCGGCACATATCCTCCACATCCATCTCAGCGCCCAGGACGCAGCCGAAAGCTGGTCCAGATCTTCCTTCAGACCTCTTATGACTACGTTCACAGAATCCCTGTCATACTGATATTCATAATCGCTGTGGGCTCCCACCCGCTTAATCTGGCTGGTCTTAAGCTCAAATGTCCTGCTCTCCAAAGCTTCCACCTTGATGACAACCCTCACCTCTTTGGATGACTCGTCCGAAAGGTAAACTCCCTCCGGCAGATACCGGCTGATATCGAGGATGACTTCCTTATCCCCTGTGGCTCCGTCCATATTCAGCTCAGAGCTAGGATGGTAATGGAATTAATATTGGCCAAATCGGATTTCAGTCCGTTGACAGCCACAGAAGGACGGCTGCTCTCTATCCCAGTATACCGGTATCCGTCTGCCACCCTGCCCTCCGGCTCAAAGTTCAGCACCAGGCTCTTGCGCTTGAGAATCGGCATTGTATAATCACACTGGAGCGGCTGAAGGTGATGCGCTCGTCAGTGGGTATTTCATTTTCATTGGCGTCAAAGCACACTACAGGAGCGCTGTCTGCCAGGTTGGAGTCTGCGCCGTCCACGTTGATCACAATTCCCACAGCGCTGATCTGGCCCACCACAGACATGGGACCGCTGACATTGATATAGTTTGGCGAAACAGAAGGTGTTCCTCTATCGTATCCTTCGGCAGCTTCCCCTATCACCTTGGCCTGATCTCAAAGGACTTGCGCTGCAAATCCTCTGTCTTGACGCGGATGACCCCCGGCTTTGCCACCGGAGTGTCCAAAAGACGTTTGTTGTTCTTAACCTCTATCTTCACCGGCACTGCGCCCGTGGGTTCATATATATCAGCCAAATCTATATAGGCCCTGAAATCCGAGGCGCTGATGCCCGCCTTATCCAGAGTCCTTACACGGTAGCTGACTGTAACGGTATCCTTATCCGTCAGCAGCTCATATGTCTTGCCGTTGGACGTCAGAATTCCTTCATTGACAACATCCAGCGGCACCTCCTTTGAATCCGAGTCCTCCGGGTTATTGATGTTCACCACTGCCAGCCAAACAAAAAATGCCAGGAAGACAGAAAGTACTTTAAGCCCAAGATTATTAGACAGCTTTTTTTCCATTCTTCAGCCTTCCCTTCCATATTTTCAATCGGTTCAATGAAACAGTCTCCTCTTTCACGTTGGAAAGTACCTTTTTGAGGCTTTCTGCATCTGGTATCCTGGACAACACTCCTCCTTCTGCTACCGATACCCTTCCGGTTTCCTCCGACACCACGATGGTGATACTGTCCGTGGATTCACTTACACCTACAGCCGCCCTGTGGCGCGTGCCCAGGGCCTTGCTGATGCTCATGTTATCGGTCAGCGGCAGATAACAGGTTGCCGCTGTAATGCGGTTGCCCCTGATAACCACTGCGCCGTCGTGAAGAGGTGTGTTGTGTTCAAAAATATTAATCAGCAGCTGGCTGGTCACCAGGCCGTTGATTTCGATTCCCGTCCTCTCTATCTCCTTAAGGGAAGAACCGCGCTCAATCACCATCAGGGCGCCTGTCTTTACCTTGGCCATCTCAAAAGTGGCCCGTACCAGCTCGTTGATAGTCTTATCGTTAAAGCCCTGGTTATCCTTGCCCTCGTCAAAGGAAAAGATATAGGACATGTAATTGCGGCTTCCCAGCTGTTCCAGGGCCTTGCGAAGCTCAGGCTGGAAGATAACCAGAAGGGCCGTCACCGCAATGGTTGTGGTATTCTCCAGAATCCACAATATGGTGGTCAGATGAAGCACGGCGGCAAACAGCACAAAAACCAGGATAACCAGAAGTCCCTTTAACAGGTTCCAAGCCCTGGTGTTCTTAATCCACACCAGAAGTTCATAGACCAGAAAGGAAATAATCACGATTTCCAGAATATTTCCCACTGATATCCTTGGTAGCAGCGACAGCCAGGATGTCACTTTTACCAGTATTTCCGCCATACTCTCACCTCCTTACGTTCACTTTTCTTCATTAATAAGAATTTCTCTCCCTTGTGCCGCGTTTATGGGTACTGATTTTCTGTACCTTCACATCCGGGGTGCTCACGGCCATCTTGGCACCGCCTTCACATAATAATAATAATCATCGTCCTCGAACTGCACATATTCGGTCCGGGTATAATCCACGGACAGGACAAAAAAATTGAACACTGCCGCTATAGCTGCCGATAAAACAAGTCCCAGAATCATCGGTCCCACGGAAACAGATACCCCAAACACAAAATCCCCACAAATATGCCAGCAGCTCCGCCACGGATCCTCCACAATGGCGACCACCCATGCGTAATCCATGGACAGCCTGCGTATAAGATAAACCACGATGATGCCCACCGCGCAGGTGGCAATCATGACCATCATGGTCTGGTTAAAGAGCATGGATTTAAGAATCTGGCTGTATTTCTGTACAATATCCACTGAGCCGTCGCTGGCAGCCAGGATGCCCGCATTCTGCTTCACATATATGAGCAGGTAGTACAGGAACACACCGCAACCAACGGGAATCACGGAAGCCAGACTTCCTCCAGCCCTACCAGCAAAGGAACACATAGGGAATCTTAAGCAGGAAGGCAAGGGGTGTCAGGACCATCAGATAACTGTCCCCGGGCTTGAATCCGTAGTAGAGTATGGCAATGGTCAGTATCAGCACAATGGCAATCAGGGCCATCTCCAGGGAAACCGCATATACATGGGCAATCATCAGGCAGCCCGCCAGGAACACGATGGCGCCGTAGGGCAGGAATGCGCTGACCAGACAGACCGGAAGGATGACCAAAGGACTTTAAGCTTTGCCATATATCCGATATTCGTATTAAGGCTTACCACGGTACAGAGCGCAAACAGGAAGCGCACCACCGGCTGTATTCCGTAACTGTAGCGGTTGTAAAATCGTTTCAGATGTTCTTTCCATAGCAGAAGACTTGTCATCGAACCCTTCCTCCTCTGTTGTCCTTGGTCCTGTCGGTCCTGTCTTTGTTTTCATACTTCTTGACCAGGTGTCTCAGTCTGGAGGCATACATGGTCTGGGAACGGGACGCGAAGTCGTACCTTCTGGAATATACGATCCAGGTCACAAACAGGTAAAATGCCAGTCCCCCCGCATAAAGGATGCCCCAGTTCTTGCCGCACTTAAGCAATTCTTCTATGCCCATGCCGCCCAACAGCACGTCCAGCTTGTAAAGGATCCACAGAAGAAGCATCAACAGATAGCAGAAGGTATAACCGAAAAAGGAGCGGAACATCTGTCCGCCGACATAATCCTTTTTTAAATAACGGTTGATGGGAAATATCTTCCTGCCCTCATTCTTTTCAAATATGGCCAGCCCAGTCATATATCTGACCTTTTCTTCGTTCAGCATACAGGTACCTCTTAGGCTTTTTCATAACATATCAATTTAGTATACCACAACTTTTTCAGATTTGCGACACTATAAATCAATTTTTATGATTTTGTAAGAAACTGGAATTTAGCTTAAGAAACCGGGGCCGGAACCGTGACAGGACCCGGGCGGCGGGAAAAAACAACCCTATTTTCCCACCATCACCATCACGGTCCTTGGACGAATCCTGAATTCATTTCCCCCCAGGGGGCCCGGACAAGGCACATTCTCCCACGTATCTGCCGCCAGCTCCCATTCCATTCCATCCGGAAGGACCGGCAGCTTTACATCAAGAGGTTCCCAATACGCATTGGATGCAATGTACACGGTCCGGGGCCCTTCCCCCTCCTCCTGGCCGGCAAACATGACGCCCACATAGCGCTCATACTCCGCAAAGGAGGCGCACCAGGCTTCACCCCGTGAAAGCTCACATCCGGGAAGCCGCAGGCCCCGTCACTCACATTGGTCCGTACCAGTCGGTGTGTCTTGCGAAACCGTATCATATATTGGAAGAAACAAAATATATCCTTATACTGCCCCAGCCGCTCCCAATTCAGCCAGGAAATCTCATTGTCCTGGCAATAGGCATTGTTATTGCCGAACTGGGTGTTGCAGAACTCATCTCCCGCCAGAAACATGGGTATTCCCCTGCTGCACATGAGGAGGGCGCAGGCATTGCGCACCATGCGCCGCCTCAGGGCTTCCACCTGAGGATCGTCTGTCTCCCCCTCCGCGCCGCAGTTCCAGCTGTTGTTGTCATTGGCGCCGTCCGTATTGTTCCATCCGTTTGGCTCATTGTGCTTTACATTGTAGGAAACAGGTCGTAAGGGTAAAGCCGTCATGGCAGGTAATGAAATTCACGGATGCGTTCTTCCTGTCATGGTCCGCATATATATCCCTGGAGCCGGCGATTCGCAGGCCGCCGCCTGTGCCATGCCCTGGTCTCCCTTGATATGGCGGCGTATGTCGTCCCTGTACCTGCCGTTCCACTCTGCCCAACGGTTCCAGGACGGGAACGTCCCCACCTGATAAAGGCCGTCCGCGTCCCACGCCTCGGCTATGAGCTTGACATCGCCAGAATGGGGTCAAAGGCAAGGCTCTGAAGCAGGGGAGGCTTGCTCATGGGCGCGCCGTCCTCGTTGCGCGCATGATGGAGGCCAGGTCAAAGCGGAACCCGTCAATCCGGTAGGCCGTAACCCAATAACGGAGGCAGTTGAGAATCATCTGCTGGACAATGGGGTGATTGCAGTTTAAGGTATTGCCGCAGCCGCTGAAATTGTAGTAGTATCCCTCAGGAGTCAGCAGATAGTATATATTGTTATCAAATCCTTTAAAAGAAAAGAAGGGCCCGTTTTCATTTCCTTCCGCCGTATGGTTGAATACCACATCCAGGTAGACCTCAATCCCATGCTGGTTGAACACCCGTATCAGGTTCTTAAGTTCATTGCCCTCTCGGTTGTACTCCGTGCTGGCAGTGTAGCTGGTGTTGGGCGCAAAGAAGCTTACGGTGTTGTATCCCCAGTAATTATAAAGCTTCCGGCCGTCCACCTCCCGGTAATCCTGCATCTCGTCGAATTCAAATATGGGCATCAGCTCCACCACGTTCACGCCCAGCTCCAGCAGATAGGGAAGCTTTTCCACCAATCCATCAAAGGTTCCGGGATGAAGTACGGCCGAGGAGCCGTGCATGGTAAATCCCCTTACATGAAGTTCATAAATGATTAAATCCTCCATGGGGGTCAGGGGCTGGGCCATATCCGCCCAGTCAAAGTCATCCTTGACCACCCTGGCCTTATAGTGCTGGCATCCCGGCAGCGGGTCCCCCCACCGGCTCTGTCCGGTAACCGCCTTGGCATAGGGGTCCAGCAGATACTTGTTCTTATCAAATATAAGCCCCTTTTCCGGTTCATAGGGGCCGTCCACCCGGTACGCATACTCAAAATCGCCGATGTTCAGCTTGAACACAATCATGGAGTACACATTGCCGATGCGGTAATGCTTTGGAAAGGGAAGAACCGCATAGGGCTCCTCCTCTGTCCGCCTAAACAGGAGCAGCTCCATGGCAGTGGCTCCATGGGAATACACCGTAAAATTGACTCCCCCCGGTATGGCGGTGGCTCCGTTTATCTCATAAAATCCTGGCCTGACCTCATATCCTCCTATGCAGTCCATGGGTACCAGGTGAATGGTGCCGGGCAGGGCCAGGTGATCAATACAGTCCGTTTTTAAGGTTTTCCTGTTATTCACAGCGCTTTTGTCCCATGTTACATCCGCGGTGCGTCTGGCGGCTTTTTTTCCCTTATCCTCCATACATTCCTCCCATGTGCGCCTTTGTCGGGCTGTTTCAGGCATTGTATTAACAATATACAACATTCCGGGGGATATTACAAGACTCGGAAAAGCCGCCGGACTCAACTGATCCGGCGGTCTTTTCTTCTGTCTGTTTTTAATCTGACAGCATCATCTTATTTATTTCTAATATCTCTCCCACTTTATCTTTTCCATGGGCAGCTCATCCAATTGATGGGCAGGCGCCTTTGCAGCCGGCATTCCAAGGGTAAGGATGGCTTCCAGCTTATATCTCTAAATAAATCCATGGTTTTCTTCCTTTCTGCTGCCGCACCCATATGGTGCCGGCTTACAGTTTCAGATAAGCTTCCAGCACATCCTTCATATCGCAGGCCATACCGTAGTCCGCAGTATTGAAAATGGGCGCGCTCTCATCCTGGTTGATTGCCACAAAGAGCTTGGTATCCTTAATGCCCTCCGTGTGCTGGATGGCGCCGGATACGCCCAGGGAAATGCTATAATGGTCTCATAAATTAAGACACTTTTTCGGACAAATATTAATGAATCTGATATACTAAAATCAGTATGAAAGTGAGGATTCATCATTATGTCCAGACAAAGAAGAAATTTTAGTGCCAAATTT
>ENA-OQCK01000984-OQCK01000984.1-human-gut-metagenome-genome-assembly--contig:-NODE-984-length-12226-cov-3.145384_pt1 | contig 12226 bp, 13 predicted proteins | sample MGYA00242498_ERZ504578 | MGnify/ENA primary metagenome ERZ504578 (study PRJEB26092, sample SAMD00036229) | human gut metagenome | host: Homo sapiens | study: EMG produced TPA metagenomics assembly of... | reverse complement strand
AAAATCGTGGTTTATATACAATCATTCTATAAAAAAACTCCCGACAGATTAAATTCTATCGGGAGTTTTATGCTTATTCGTCCGACGAATGACTTTCGGTTTAGAATGGCAGATCGTCTTTTGCGTCGCCCGGAGTAAATTCCGGCATTGCCGACGGAGCTGCGGGAGGAACGGAACCGCCTGTAGCCATTGGGCACCTACGCTGACACGTTCTACTTTCCATGCACGGATTCTGTTGAACCAGCGGTCTTGCCATTGGTTAGAATCGATGTCGAATGAAACAGTCAGTTCTTCGCCCATTTGAATGTTGAACTGATCTATTTTATCTGCCCCAAATACTTCGAAGCACATTTTGCGTGGATATTGGTCGTGACTTTCGATAACAAACTCTTGCGCTTTCCACTCGTTGCCGGTAGCTTTTGAAACTCCTCCTTTGGGCTGGAGGATAGCGATGATTTTTCCTGTAAATTCCATTGCGATAATTTTAAATTCTGGGGCGAAGTTACAATTTTTTAGTAATATCCCTCACACAATGCCTGTTTTTTTCTTTTGTTTTATTGGGCAGCCCAAATCTTTTTTCGTAACTTTGTGCGATAGAACATTTAAAACTTAAATACACGAAAATATATGAAATTTATCGTTTCAAGTACTGCTCTTTCCAGCCATTTACAGGCTATCAGCCGTGTGATTAATTCAAAAAATGCGCTGCCTATTCTCGATTGTTTCCTCTTCGAACTGGAAGACGGAACATTGTCTGTGACTGTATCTGACAGTGAAACTACAATGGTTACTACCGTAGAAGTGAATGAAAGCGATACCAACGGGCGTTTTGCCGTAGTAGCGAAAACTTTGCTCGACGCACTGAAAGAAATTCCGGAACAACCTCTCACGTTCTTGATCAATCCGGACAACTACGAAATAACAGTGCAGTACCAGAATGGGAAATACAGCCTAATGGGACAGAATGCGGACGAATTTCCGCAATCGGCTACATTGGGTGACAACGCAGTTCGTGTGGAAATGGAAGCGGAAGTGTTGCTGGGGGGAATCAACCGCTCGGTCTTCGCTACTGCCGACGACGAACTCCGCCCGGTGATGAACGGTATTTATTTCGATATTACAACAGAAGATATCACAATGGTGGCTTCGGACGGCCACAAGCTGGTACGTTGCAAGACGCTGGCTGCCAAAGGTAACGAACGTGCTGCTTTCATCCTTCCCAAAAAACCGGCTACATTGCTCAAAAACCTTCTGCCGAAGGAACAAGGCTCTGTGACGATCGAATTTGATGAACGCAACGCTGTGTTTATGCTCGATAGCTATCGCATGGTATGCCGTTTGATCGAAGGACGCTATCCGAACTACAACTCTGTAATTCCGCAGAACAACCCGCATAAAGTGACGGTCGACCGGCAACAGCTGATCGGAGCTTTGCGCCGTGTGTCTATTTTCTCGTCACAGGCCAGCAGCTTGATTAAACTTCGTATGCAGGAGAACCAGATCGTGATTTCCGCACAAGATATCGACTTCTCCACTTCTGCCGAAGAAACACAAGTCTGCCAGTATGCAGGTGCGGCAATGAGCATCGGATTCAAGTCTACATTCCTAATCGACATTCTTAACAATATTTCGGCAGACGAAGTTGTTATCGAACTTGCCGATCCTTCACGTGCCGGTGTCATCGTACCGGTGGAACAGGAAGAAAATGAAGACCTGCTGATGTTGTTAATGCCGATGATGTTGAACGATTAATATACATTTCACGACAGAGGACACGGAGGACACAGAGGATAATTTGAATGACATTCCTTTCATTTACTCTCTATGTCCTCCGCGTCCTCTGTTGTGAAACAAAATGAATAAAAATGAAATTAAATCTGAAAAACCCTATTGTCTTTTTCGATCTTGAGACGACAGGAACCAATATCAACACAGACCGAATCGTTGAAATCTGTTATTTGAAAGTTTACCCGAACGGGAATGAGGAAGCGAAAACTCTGCGCATCAATCCCGAAATGCACATCCCCGAAGCATCTTCCGCCGTGCATGGCATTTATGACGCTGACGTGGCGGATTGCCCGACTTTCAAGGAAGTGCAAAGAATATTGCCCGCGACATTGAAGGATGCGACCTGGCCGGATTCAATTCCAACCGTTTTGATATTCCTGTGCTGGCAGAAGAATTTCTGCGTGCCGGGGTGGACATTGATATGAGCAAACGTAAATTTGTGGATGTACAGGTGATATTTCATAAAATGGAACAACGTACCTGTCCGCAGCCTACAAGTTCTATTGCGAGAAAAATCTGGAAGATGCGCACACTGCCGAAGCGGATACACGGGCTACATACGAGGTGCTGAAGGCACAGCTCGACCGTTATCCGGATCTTCAGAATGACATCGCATTCCTTGCCGATTATTCCAGTTTCAGCAAAAACGTAGATTTTGCAGGACGTATGGTTTACGATGATAATGGAACGGAAGTGTTCAACTTCGGAAAGTATAAAGGAATGTCGGTAGCCGAGGTGTTGAAGAAAGACCCCGGATATTACAGTTGGATTTTGAATAGTGATTTCACGCTGAATACGAAGGCGGCCTTGACTAAGATCCGCTTGCGTGAAATGAGTAATTTGATTACGAAATAATGCTAAAAGGAAAAAAGATAATTCTTGGAATTACCGGCAGTATTGCCGCATATAAGGCTTGCTATATCATCCGCGGACTTATCAGGCAAGGAGCGGAAGTGCAGGTTGTGATTACTCCGGCGGGAAAAGAATTTATTACTCCCATTACTCTATCGGCCTTGACCAGCAAACCGGTCATCAGTGAATTCTTTGCCCAACGTGACGGAACGTGGAACAGCCACGTTGACCTCGGACTGTGGGCAGATGCGATGCTGATAGCTCCCGCCACTGCCTCTACCATTGGCAAAATGGCAAACGGGATAGCTGATAATATGCTGATAACGACCTATCTTTCGGCGAAAGCTCCGGTGTTTGTAGCTCCGGCTATGGACCTCGATATGTATGCTCATCCTGCCACTCAGAAGAATCTGGAGATACTTCGTTCTTACGGCAATCATATTATCGAGCCGGGTACGGGTGAGCTTGCCAGTCATCTTGTAGGGAAGGGACGTATGGAGGAACCGGAGAATATCATCCGTGTGCTGGATGAATTTTTTTCTGCAAACGGTGAGCTGCAAGGTAAGAAAATAATGATTACAGCCGGGCCGACTTATGAGAAGATTGACCCTGTCCGTTTTATCGGCAACTATTCTTCCGGAAAAATGGGGTTTGCCCTCGCGGAAGAATGTGCACGTCGTGGAGCGCAGGTGACACTGATAGCGGGACCCGTGCAACTGAAAACACAACATTCTCGCATTCGTCGCATTGATGTAGAGTCTGCCGGCGAAATGTCGGTAGCGTCGAAAAAATACTTTGCCGAAGCCGATGCAGGTATTCTTTGTGCGGCAGTAGCCGATTTCCGTCCGGAGGTGGTAGCCGATAAGAAAATTAAACGTGAGAAGGAGGAAGAACTGACTCTGCATCTTCAGGCAACCGAAGATATTGCGGCAAGTCTGGGAGCGTTGAAAGGTAAGAATCAGTTGTTGGTAGGCTTTGCCTCGAAACGAACAATGAACAGCAGAATGCCGAAGGAAAGCTCGAACGCAAGAACTTCGACTTCATTGTACTTAATTCGCTCAATGATGCGGGAGCCGGATTCCGTTACGATACGAATAAAATAAGTATAATAGACAGAAAAGGCCGTACTGACTACCCCCTGAAATCAAAAACGGAAGTAGCTCAAGATATTATCGATCGTCTGTCTGATGAATTGAAACTCTTAACTCTCAACCTTAACTTTCACTGATTCAAATGTTACGTTCATTATACATTCAGAATTACGCATTGATAGAGAAACTGGACATCAGTTTTGAAACAGGCTTTTCCGTTATAACAGGTGAAACGGGGGCCGGAAAGTCAATTATTCTGGGAGCAATCGGTCTGTTGCTTGGGCAGCGGGCGGATATGAAGGCCATTCGCCGGGGGGCTTCCAAATGTGTAATAGAGGCACGTTTTGATATTTCAGCGTATGGTATGCGCCCGTTCTTTGAGGAGAACGAGCTGGAATATGATGAGGAGTGCATCTTGCGCCGTGAAGTGCAGGCATCCGGTAAAAGCCGAGCATTTATTAATGATACTCCCGCATCTTTGGTGCAGGTAAAAGAGTTGGGCGAACAGTTGATTGATGTACATTCGCAACATCAGAACCTGTTGCTCAATAAGGAAGGGTTTCAGTTGAATGTGCTCGACATTCTTGCACATAATGATGCGGCACTGGAGAAATATCACTCTCGTTATGCCGGGTGGAAACAGACTGAAAGAGAGCTGTCCGAGTTAATGGAACTGGCTGAGAAAAGCCGTGCCGATGAAGATTATATCCGTTTTCAACTGGAGCAGCTTGAAGAAGCTCATCTTGCCGAAGGAGAGCAGGAGGAACTGGAACAAGAGGCTGAAATGTTAAGTCATGCGGAGGAGATCAAGGCGGGGCTTTATCGGGTGGAACAGTCTTTTGCTTCGGACGAAGGAGGATTGCTTTCCTATTTAAAAGGACAGTCTCAATACGCTGAATAACTTGCAAAGAGTTTATCAGCCTGCCAAGGAACTTGCCGAACGTATGGAAAGTGCCTATATCGAACTGAAAGATATTTCGCAGGAGGTATCTTCGCAAGGTGAGTCTATCGAGTTCAATCCTACAAGGCTGGATGAGGTGAACGACCGTCTGAACATGATCTATTCCCTGCAACAGAAACACCGTGTGCAGACACTTGAGGAGCTGATTGCTTTGACGGAGGAATATCGTGACAAGTTGTCCGATATCACTTCTTACGATGAGCGCATTGCCGAACTGACAGAACGTAAGGAAGAACAATATAAACAGGTCAAGCAGCAGGCGGAAGTGCTGACCAAAGCCCGTGCAGCGGCTGCGCGTGAGGTGGAAAACAGTTGGCAGCCCGGTTGGTACCGTTGGGAATGCCGAATGTCCGTTTCCAGGTGGAAATGGGGTTAAAGAAAGAACCGGATTACAGGGAGAAGATACTGTCAGCTTCTTGTTTTCTGCCAACAAGAACGGTGTGTTGCAGAACATTTCTTCCGTCGCTTCGGGAGGTGAAATAGCGCGTGTCATGCTGTCTATCAAAGCAATGATTGCCGGAGCCGTGAAACTGCCGACTATCGTATTTGATGAGATTGACACCGGAGTATCCGGTGAAATAGCCGACCGCATGGCAGACATGATGCAGGAAATGGGCGAACAGAACCGTCAGGTTATCAGTATCACTCACCTGCCGCAGATAGCTGCCCGGGGAGGGGCCCATTATAAAGTATATAAGAAGGACAGCGATACGGAAACCAACAGCCACATCCGACGTCTCACCGACGAGGAACGGGTAGAGGAAATTGCACACATGTTAAGCGGTGCTACATTGACCGAAGCTGCCCTTAGCAATGCCAAAGCCCTGCTTGCCCGCAACTGATAAATAGTAAATTATAAAACAGTAAATTAACATAGATGCTTGATAAAAGTGAAATGATTTTCGGCGTTCGTGCGTGATAGAGGCCATTCAGGCTGGTAAAGAGATTGATAAGATTCTGGTAAAGAAAGACATTCAGAGTGATCTTTCCAAAGAACTTTTTGCAGCTTTGAAAGGTCTGCTGATACCCGTTCAGCGTGTTCCGGTGGAGCGTATTAACCGTATCACCCGGAAAAATCATCAGGGTGTGGTGGCTTTCATTTCATCCGTGACTTATCAGAAGACGGAAGATCTCGTTCCTTTCTTGTTCGAACAAGGGAAGAATCCGTTTTTCGTCATGCTTGACGGAGTGACCGATGTACGCAATTTCGGTGCAATTGCCCGTACCTGTGAATGTGCAGCCGTAGACGCTGTGATTATTCCGGCTCGTGGCAGTGCTTCTGTGAATGCGGATGCTGTGAAAACTTCTGCAGGGGCATTGCATACCCTTCCGGTATGTCGTGAGCAAAATCTGCGTGCGACTCTGCAATACTTGAAGGATAGCGGTTTCCGTATTGTTGCTGCTACGGAAAAAGGAGACTACGACTATACGAAAGCTGATTATACAGGACCGTTATGCATCATTATGGGTGCGGAAGATACGGGAGTCTCTTATGATAACCTGGCACTCTGTGACGAATGGGTGAAGATACCGATGTTGGGAACAATCGAATCCCTCAATGTGTCTGTTGCTGCCGGTATCCTGATTTACGAAGCTGTGAAACAAAGAAACAACGACTGATATGAAGAAGATTTTAATCCTACCTTTGGTGCTTTTCTTTCTGGTACAGGGAAGCATGGCACAAACCCCTAAATGGGTGGAGAAGGCGAAACGCGCAGTTTTCTCTGTGGTGACTTATGACAAGAATGATAAGATGCTGAACACCGGGAACGGATTTTTTGTATCCGAAGACGGATTGGCTTTATCTGATTATAGCCTTTTTAAAGGAGCGGAACGTGCGGTGGTTATCACGGCGGACGGCAAGCAAATGCCGGTAGACGTGATACTTGGAGCTAATGATATGTACGATGTTATTAAGTTCCGTGTAGCCATTACCGAGAAGAAGTTCCTGCGTTGAACGTGGCAAAAGCTGCTCCGGAAGTGGGAGCCGATGCATGGATGCTTCCTTATTCGACCCAAAAGAGTATTGCTTGTGTATCCGGTAAAGTGAAAGATGTCTCCAAAGTGGCCGGAGAATATCATTATTATACGTTGGGTATGCAGATGAAAGATAAAATGGTTAGTTGCCCGGTGATGAATGCGGAAGGACAGGTATTCGGTATTTCCCAGAAGTCCTCCGGAATTGATACGGTGACTACTTGCTATGCAGCAGGGGCCGCTTTTGCCATGGCACAAAAAATCAATGCGCTTTCTTTGGGTGATGCTGCGCTGAAAAGTATCGGAATCAGGAAAGGACTGCCCGAAGTGGAAGATCAGGCATTGGTTTACTTGTTTATGGCTTCTTCACAAATGACGGATGAAGAGTACGGCAAACTATTGGATGATTTTATCCGCCAGTTCCCGAACAGCACGGACGGGTATATTCGCCGTGCCAATTATTATGTAACTAAGGGACAGGAAGACCAATCTTGGTTTGACAAGCGGTTGCCGACTTTAATAAGGCATTGAAGGTAGCACAGAAAAAGGATGATGTGTATTACAACATTGCCAAGTTGATGCATGCTTACCAATTATCGAAGCCTGAGAAGACGTATAAAGACTGGACGTATGACACGGCTTTGAAGAATCTCCGCCAGGCAATCGCTATTGATCCGCTTCCTGTTTACACTCAGCTGGAAGGGGATATTTTGTTTGCCCAACAGGACTATGCAGGTGCTTTGGCTGCTTATGAGAAAGTGAACGCCAGCAATATTGCTTCTCCTGCTACCTTCTTTAGTGCCGCTAAAACCAAGGAATTGCTGAAAGCGGATCCGAAAGAAGTTATTGTATTAATGGATAGTTGTATCGCCCGTTGTCCACAACCGGTTACTTCCGCGTTTGCTCCTTATCTTCTGGAACGTGCACAGATGAATCTGAATGCCAATCAGGCGCGTAATGCGATGCTCGATTACGATGCTTATTTTAAAGCAGTCAATGGACAGGTGAATGATATGTTCTATTATTATCGAGAACAAGCTGCCCTGAAAGCACGCCAGTATCAACGTGCATTGGATGATATTGCCAAGGCGATCGAACTGAATCCGAAAGACCTGACTTATAAGGCAGAGCAAGCAGTGGTAAACCTGCGTGTGGGACGGTATGAAGAGGCTGTTCAAATATTGAATAATATATTGAAAGAAGATCCGAAATATGCCGAGGCCTATCGTCTGCTCGGACTTTGTCAGATACAGTTGAAGAAAACGGATGAAGCTTGCGGCAATTTCAATAAAGCAAAAGAACTGGGTGATCCGAATACGGATGATCTGATAAAGAAATATTGCAAGTAAAGATTGCTTTTTTCGAAGATATAAAAATGAACCCCTGCCAGCTTTCTCAGTTGGCAGGGGTTCTTCGTTTTGGGGACATTTCTTTAAAACTCTCTCTCTTTTCTGTTTTTCCCCACACTTGTTAAGTTCAGGTTATAGGTCTTAATGATATATAGGTTTGATCATTCTACGTTTGCTTTTTATATAATAAATGCAGGGGATTGGGAAATACTGCATCGTATTAATTATTTTTTTTAGAAAAAATCTTTTTTTGTATATTTGTGCTATATAAAAATTGATAGTCAAATGAAAAAACCTTTGTTGTTATTATTGTGCCTGTTTACTGTAATAGGCTATGCCAAAGACCCGCACATTAAGGCTGTTTATGCTTAATAGAGCGAGTCACACCCGGATATGGGAAACAGATCAAACTGCAATTGATCGACCCCGCCAATGGAGAGGATGTGTATGAAATCTCATCAGAAAAAGGGAAACTCCTTTTGAAAGGGAATAATGCCATAGCCCTGTCCACTGCATTTAACCAATATCTGAAATATACGTGTAACGCGCATGTTTCATGGTTGGGTAATCAATTAAACTTACCTGAAAATCTTCGCTTCCCCAAAAGACTATCCGTAATACGATCAATGGTAAATACAGGGTATACATGAATTATTGTACGGTCAGCTATACTGCTGCCTATTGGGATTGGGAACGTTGGCAACGCGAAATAGATTTCATGGCTATGAATTCTATCAATATGCCTTTGGCAACAGTAGGATTGGAAGCTGTATGGTATAACACGTTATTGAAACATCGGTTTACGGATGAAGAAGCTCGTCGTTTTTTAGCCGGTCCGGGACATGCTGCCTGGCAATGGATGCAAAATCTGCAAAGTTATGGAGGTCCGCTGCCTAAATCTTGGATCGATAAACATATTATCTTAGCTAAAAAGATAATAGACCGTGAAAGGGAATTAGGTATGACACCGATCCAACAAGGATTCTCCGGTTATGTTCCTCGTGAATTGAAAGATAAATATCCTGAAGCTAAAATTCGCCTGCAACCCGGTTGGTGCGGATTTAAAGGAGCAGGACAGCTTGATCCTACCGATGCGTTGTTTGCAGCATTAGGCCGTGATTTTTAGAGGAAGAAAAGAAACTTTATGGCACGTATGGAATATACGCAGCAGATCCGTTCCATGAGAGTGCACCTCCTGTCAATACTCCGGAGTATTTAAGCGCAGTAGGGCATGCCATATATAAATTAATCAAAGATTTCGACCCGAAAGCTAAATGGGCTATGCAGGCATGGAGTTTGCGAGAACCGATTGTAAAGGCTGTTCCTCAGAATGACCTGATTATTCTGGACTTAAATGGAGAAAAGATAAAGGGCCGCAAAGGCTTTTGGGGATACCCGGCTGTGGAAGGAAATTTGCATAACTTCGGCGGGCGTATTAATATGCATGGAGATTTGCGTTTGCTGGCTCCAACCAATATATGACGGCTTTAAAACAGTATCCCAATGTATGTGGCTCCGGTTTGTTTATGGAAGCTATTGAACAGAATCCTGTATATTATGATTTGGCATTTGAGATGCCTTTGCATAAAGGGGAAGTAGCCATTGAGGAATGGCTTAAGCAATATGCCAACCGACGTTATGGGGCTGTCTCTCTCTCGGCTCAGCAAGCTATGATTTGTTTATTGGAGGGACCTTATCGTCCCGGTACAAATGGTACCGAACGAAGTTCTATCATTGCTGCACGTCCTGCTCTTAATGTAAAAAAATCAGGGCCTAATGCGGGATTGGGAATTCCATATTCTCCTTTATTGGTCATTCAGGCCGAAGGTTTGTTACTCAAAGATGCCGATAAACTGAAGAATTCTGAACCTTATCGTTTTGATGTGATAGATGTCCAAAGGCAAATGATGACCAATATGGGACAAGTTATCCATAAAAGAGCTGCCGAAGCTTTCCTGAATAGAGACAAAGAGGCTTTCGCTTTGCATAGCAAACGCTTCTTGCAAATGCTGGAAGATGTGGACGAGCTGCTTCGTACACGTCCTGAATTTAATTTTGACCGTTGGCTGACATCTGCACGAAGTTGGGGGGATACGGAAGAAGAAAAGAACCTGTTAGAATATGATGCCACTTCCTTAGTCACTATTGGGGGGCAGACGGAGATCCTTCTATTTTTGATTACTCATGGAGAGAATGGACGGGACTTATTAAAGGGTATTATTTGCCGCGTTGGACGAAGTTGTATGCCATGCTTCAGGAACATCTCGATAATGGAACAACCTATTCGGAGGAGGGATTACGTCAGACGCATGGACGAGAGGCTTTCCGTGCCAATGATTTTTATAGTAAACTGGGGGATTGGGAGTTGCAATTTGTATCTACCCCCAATAAGGCACGTACTCCAATTGTACAAGGGGATGAAATAGAAATTGCCGGTCGGATGTATAAGAAATATACTGCTTTGGCCAAAGAATATTACCAGGACTTCAAAGCGGATGCAATCAAAGACGGTAAAACGTATGAGAATCTAGGGGAATAATTTCTATATACCCACACATAAAGAGAGAGGATAAATCATTTACTTAATAATGTTTATCCTCTCTTTGTTTATGATATTATAACTGAATAAGGCAGGGGTTATTGAGATTACAATTTGCATATTTTCTGGAAGAATATCTGATTTTCATGTAAAACAGTAAGTATTCCATAAATAGTATGTTCGGTTTAATGAAAATCTTGTATATTCCGTGATATTTTCACTCATTAATATAATATGAAATGAATTATGAAGAAAAATCGATTTTCTACTTGTGCAAGCAACTATATTGATTGTTTGCGAAAGGAGGGCCGTTATTCTACGGCCCATGTGTATAAGAATGCGGTCCGTTCTTTTTCGCAGTTTTGTGGTACGCAGTCTATTGAGTTTACCAAAATAAACCGCGAAAACTTAAAAAGGTATAGCAATTACCTGACGGCCTCCCGTTTAAAGCCAAATACGATATCTACGTATATGCGTATGTTGCGTTGTATCTATAATAGGGGAGTGGATGCTCGTCAGGCTCCGTATGTACATGGCTTGTTTCGTGATGTGTTTACCGGAGTTGATACCCGCCAGAAGAAAGCACTTCCTTTGAGTGAGCTTCATACGTTGCTTAACAAAGATCCGCAGACGGAGACACTTCGCCATACGCAGGCCATTGCTAATTTACTGTTTCAGTTTGGTGGTATGCCTTTCGTTGATCTGGCTCATCTGGAGAAGTCAAATTTGAATCAGGGCTCTTGAAGTATAACCGTATGAAAACCGGTACTCCCATGAGTGTGGAGATTATAGATTCTGCTTATGAGTTACTTTCTTTGCTTCGTAATAATCATAGTTCATCTTATTCCGACCGTCCCGATTATCTTTTCCATATATTGAGTGGAGAGTATAAAAGGGGGGAAGAAGGTGCGTATCGTGAGTATCAGTCTGCATTACGGAAATTCAATAATCATCTGAAAAGTTTATCCCGTAAGCTGAGGTTGCATTCGTCTGTAACATCTTATACTTTACGGCATTCCTGGGCTACTACTGCTAAATATAGGGGTGTTCCTATTGAGATGATCAGTGAGTCACTAGGGCATAAATCAATTAAGACAACTCAGATTTATTTGAAAGGTTTCGAATTGGAAGAACGCACAAAAGTAAATAAACAAAATTATTATTACGTTAGAAGATTTAAAATAGCCTGAAGGAAAAGGTTTAAAATGCTAAGATTTAGGGGCTTAGTATTACTGTTACTTCTTAAGTAACGGATCATGCATTTGCAGACAGCAGCTAACAACAAAAAAAGGAAAATGAACCGCGATGAGGGTGGGACGATATGGAAACCTAATATTCGATATGAAAGTATTCCGAAATTAGGCAATAAAAGGTCATAGAGCATGAAAGCAAAATCTTCATGTTCAGATACTTTTTTATTATGTATTTAAGAGAAAAAGGAAAAAAAGAAGTTTTTACTTGTATGCTATTAGTATTTTTACCTATCTTTGCACCGAATAAATTTCCGTTACTTAAGAAGTAACAGATAAACATGGGTAAAAAATATGATTTTCAAGAAAAGAAATCAGCAAATGCCGGGCCTAGTTGTGGACAGGGGAAGGCGTAGCACACTCAAACGTTGGTATGTCGCTCTCGTTCGTATGCATCACGAGAAGAAGGTATCCGAACG
>ENA-OQCK01000981-OQCK01000981.1-human-gut-metagenome-genome-assembly--contig:-NODE-981-length-12237-cov-4.189182_pt1 | contig 12237 bp, 25 predicted proteins | sample MGYA00242498_ERZ504578 | MGnify/ENA primary metagenome ERZ504578 (study PRJEB26092, sample SAMD00036229) | human gut metagenome | host: Homo sapiens | study: EMG produced TPA metagenomics assembly of... | reverse complement strand
CAGAGTCAGCAGAGATTCCATGGGAAGTACTGCATAAAGTGACAAGCAGAATTGTCAATGAAGTAAATCATGTGAATCGCGTAGTGTATGATCTGACGGGAAAACCACCTGGAACGATTGAGTTTGAGTAGCGGACTAAATTGCGAAAAAGCCCATAAATAAAGGCTTTGCGGGCTGTTTGGATGTTCCGGTGGAGTGCAAATGGAGTTAAAAAATATTTTTCTTTGTTTTCTTTCCGGAGTTATCTGAGATTTTCGCAAAAAGTAACTATGCTCAGAAAATATAATTAGTGTGAATATGAAGAACAGTTTGTTTGATGGAAATATTTTCCGTCAGGGCAGACTGTTTTTTTATACCCTTTTTCAATGATATAAACTCCATGGTTCAGCGATAACACGTATGGAAACTGTGAAATTAAAATAATTTGCTAAATTTCGGAAAATGATGTCCGATTTTGCATCTGCCAGTACAGAGTATATGAAGAGATAAATATTCAAAATGCAGGAGGTACTGATTATGCAGAACAAATTATTTTTAAAGGCAGCCGATATTTGTGAACTTCTGGAAGTAAAACAGACATCGGCTTATGAGATCATCGGAAATCTAAACAAGGAACTGGAAGAACAGGGCTACCTGACGCTTAGAGGAAAAGTTCCGACAAAGTATTTTGTGAAGCGTTTCTACGGTGTGGAAGATACTTGTGAGATTCCACAGGAAGAGGGAAAGGAATGGTTTCATGCGTAAGAGGAAAATGTATTTATCAGTGGAAGACATTGCAGAACTCTTTGGATTATCAGTTTCGTTTGCTTACCGGGTGGTGGAAAGAATGAATGCCGATCTGGCAAGCAAGAACTATTATGTGATTCTCGGTCGGGTGCCAACCCGCTATGTAGAGGACAAGATCTATGGTCTGGAACACGTTGAGCAGTATTTGAAGGAGGAGAAAGCGGTATGAGTATAGTGCAGGAAAAAATGTATATGGATGTGGATGATGTGTGTGCAATTCTTGGTGTTTCTAAAGCGTATGCCTACAATTTGATGCGAGAGTACAACAAGGAGTTGAAAGCAAAAGGCTATATTGTAGTAGCTGGAAAAATCTCTACCAAATTTTTGGCAGAAAAGATTTATGGAATGAAGGTTGAGGATTAGCAATGGGTGTTTACAAAGAAGGAAAGAACTGGAAAGTTCAGGTCTATTATAAAGACTGGCAGGGCAACCAAAAGAGAAAACAAAAACGAGGATTCCGAACCAAAGGTGAAGCAAAAGAGTGGGAGCGAGACTTCCTTCAGCAACAGAGCCAGGGTGTGGATATCGAATTCGGGAACTTCCTGGAAATCTACTATAAGGATATGGATGTCAGACTTCGTGAACACACCATGTATACAAAGCGTTACATCATTGACTTGAAGATCAGACCGTATTTTGAGAAAAAGATTCTTAGTGAGATTACGGTGGCAGATGTACGTGCATGGCAAAATGAGTTGTTGATGTATAAGGATAAGAATGGAAAAGGCTATTCGCAGACGTATTTGAAAACAATCAACTGTCAGCTGACTGCAATCTTCAACTATGCTATTCGATATTATAACCTGCAGGATAATCCCTGCAGGAAGGCAGGAGCGATAGGCAAGAGCAAAGGAGAACCGAAGGACTTTTGGATGCAGGAAGAGTTCAATGATTTTCTGGAGACAGTAAGTGATAAACCGGAGACAAGAATGGCGTTTCTTCTGTTGTACTGGACCGGAATGCGTATCGGTGAATTGCTTGCCCTTACTTATGACGACATCAATCTTGAGGAGAAGACCATCTCCATTACGAAATCTTATCAGCGATTAAAAGGAAAAGATGTGATAACACAGCCGAAAACACCGAAAAGTATCCGGATTATAACCATGCCAGATTTCCTGGCGGATGAGTTCCGAGAGTATTGCAGCCATCTGTACGGAATTATGAAAAATGAGCGTTTGTTTCACTTTACAAAATCCCATATGGAGCATTGTATGGCGGCTGGAATTGAAAAATCAGGTGTAAAAAGGATTCGTTTGCATGATCTCCGCCATTCTCATGCCAGTATGCTGGTGGATATGGGAGTGGCTCCATTGGAGATTGCAGAGCGATTGGGACACGAAAAGGTAGAGACAACATTGAATACCTATTCACATCTGTATCCGTCTACGCAGAGTAAATTAGCAGGTTTGCTGGATAAGAAGCATGAGGAAGAGGAGGAATAAGCGATGGCTGGTGACAGACATGGAAAACACAACACAACGACCATTTCTTTTCGGGTGAATTCTTATGAAAAAGCAACGATTGAAGAAAGAGTGAAAGTGAGCGGAATGAAAAAGCAGGATTATATCGTCCGGTCATGTATCTACAATTATGTATGTGTTGTTGGAAAGAAAGAAACGATTGAGATTATCCGGTCAGAAATGAGGGAAATAAGTTTGGTTTTGGAGGATGTGGCAAAAGATTTGAAGTCAGAAAAACCACTAATTTCAGAACCAGCTCTGGATAGTATGACAGAACGGTATCTAGCATTTTTGGAAGCAGCATTATGGATGCTGAAAGGTTCAAGTTATTTATGGGAGGATAAAAAGGATGGAAGAGAAAGTAATGAAGGATTGTAAAGTGCTGGCATTGTGTTCACAAAAAGGCGGGGTTGGCAAGACAACAAGTTGCGTGAATCTGGCAGTCGGACTTGCAAAAGCAGGGAAGAAAGTGCTTGTGATTGACAATGATCCGCAGGGAAGTATGACAGCAAGCCTTGGGTATCATAACCCAGATGAATTACCGATCACACTGGCTACAATTCTGACAAAGATTGTAGAAGATGAACCATTTGAAAATACACTGGGAATTTTACATCACCAGGAAGGAATTGATCTGATTCCGGCAAACATTGAACTCTCTGGAATGGAAGTTTCACTTGTAAATATTATGAGCAGGGAGCTTGTTTTAAAACAATATATAGAAAGAATGAGAGAAGAATACAACTATATATTGATTGACTGCATGCCATCACTTGGAATGCTGACGATCAACGCACTTGCCAGTGTCGACGCAGTGCTCATACCTGTGCAGGCGGCTTATCTTCCTGTAAAAGGTCTGGAACAGCTGATACGGACGATTGGAAAGGTGAGAAGACAGCTTAACAAACAACTGAAAATTGAAGGCATATTGATCACAATGGTGGATAATCGAACGAACTATGCAAGAGATATATCTGATCTGATTTTTGATACATATGGAAATCAGATTAAGATTTTCCCACAGAGTATTCCATTTTCAGTACGAGCAGCTGAGATCAGTGCAGAAGGAATCAGCATATTTGAGCATGATCCAAAAGGAAAAGTAGCGGCTGCATATTGGCAGATGACACAGGAGGTGCTTTTGGATGAAAGGTAGAAGTGCATCGAAGATAAAACTGACATCTTATGATGAATTACTTGGCGGAGGAGAAGAAACGAACGATATCCAGCAGGTTTCACTTGAGCATTTACATTCTTTCGAGAACCATCCATTTCAAGTAAATGATGATGAGGCAATGGCGGAACTGGTAGAAAGTGTGAAAGGAGAGGGAATTCTTACAGCATTACTGGTCAGACCGCTGGGTGATGGTGAATATGAAATCATCGCCGGTCACAGAAGGAGACATGCGGCACAACTTGCTGGTCTTAAAGAGGTTCCGGTTATTATCAGAAATATGGATCAAGATACAGCTGTCCGTGCGATGGTAGACAGCAATCTGCAGAGACCTAATATACTCCCAAGTGAAAAGGCATTTGCTTACCGTATGAAGATGGAAGCAATGAATCATCAGGAACATCAGGCGGTATCAGTGCGAAAGACATTGGAAGGAACGCAAATGACAGTGCAAGGCAGGTGTATCGCTATATCCGGCTTACTTATCTGATGAATGACCTATTAAACGCAGTAGATCGTGATGTGATTGGATTGCAGGTGGGTGTAGAGCTTTCCTACCTTACGGTTCCAGAACAGGAGATGGTGGAAAAAGTGCATGAGAGTACCGGAAAATATCCAAGCCTGGAACAGGCAAAAAAAATAAGACAACATCGAGAAGAAAAAACGCTGACAAAAGAGATTGTGCGGCTCCTGATTATAGGAGAGCGTAAAAAGAAAACAACGGTAACATTAAAACAGGATGAAATTAAGAAGTATTTTCCTCCAGAATATGATGAACAGAAGATACGGACTGTTATATGTCAGCTTTTGGAGGAATGGAGCAATCAGAATCATTGATAGGTACGAAGGGAGGGATGTGTCATGAGTATAAGAGCAACATTCCATTATTTTCAAGGAATGGAATGCGATATGTACAGTTTTTATCGTATTCCCAAACTGCTGTTTACAAGTGAATATTTTAAAAATCTCTCCTGTGAAGCAAAGGTGCTGTACGGACTGATGTTAGACCGGATGTCACTGTCCATCAAGAACCGGTGGTTTGATGAAGAGGACAGAGCATATATTTTCTTTTCGGTGGAAGAGATTATGGAAATGCTTAACTGTGGCAGGAATAAGGCTGTGAATTGTCTAAAAGAGCTGGATCAGGAAAAAGGGATTGGATTGATTGAGAAGAGGCGAATCGGACTTGGAAAAACAAATGTTATTTACGTGAAAAATTTCAGCCTGACAGAATATCCAGATGAGCCAGCAATCTTTGATTCGGAAGAAACACCGGAAAATGTAGCAGAGAGAAAAGAAAATACAGAGACAGAAATAGAAGAATATGCGAAAAAAGAGCCGGAAAAGCCCGTAAATACACAGAAGTTTGAAAAACAAACTTCAGGAAGTTTGAAAAATAAACTTCAAGAAGTTTCAAAAACAAACTTCAAGGAGTTTGAAAAACAAACTTCAAGAAGTTTAGAAAACAAACTTCAAGAAGTTTCAAAAACAAACTGTAATAATACTGAATATAATAATACTGAATTTAGTGAGAATGAATCTTATCAATATCTATCTGAACAAGAGAAAGGGAAAGGGAAAGATAGGATACAGGAGAGAAATGAGTATCGACAGTTAATTCATGACAATATCGAATATGAGATCCTTTGTCAGAGCTATGGAACGGGACGAGTAGAAGAGCTGGTAGAGCTGATGCTGGATGCAATATGTTCGACAAAGACATATCAACAGATCAATGGGGAAGCTGTGCCTACACAAGTGGTCAAGAGCCGTTTGCTCAAAGTCGGGTATGAACACATCCAGTATGTGTTTTTCAGTCTTGACAGGAGTACAAGCAAAGTGAAGAATATCCGGCAGTATATGCTGACGGTATTGTATAACGCTCCTGCAACGATCAATCAGTTTTATGATGCTGAAGTTCGACATGACATGTACTGGGGGAAGGATATTCCGGACAGGTAAGAACTTTGTGCCCACTGGGCACGAAGTTTAAATAGAGATAGTCATATCTGGCAGATATGCTAAAATAACCTTGTGTCCACTGGGCACAAAGTAGGAGGAAGAATTATGTTGAGATTTATGATAAAACTGCCATTTCGAATTATTGCAGCTCCTGTTTGGCTGGTACTTGCAGCGGTGAATATTGTGCTGGTGTTCCTGGTTGGATTATCTGCTGGATTCTGCTATCTGATAGCCGGAATCTCTGTTGTGACAGAAGTTTTGAGCATTGGGTTTGGAATCAGTACGGACTGGACAATGAAATCAGCGATTATTACGACAGTAGTGTTTGTTCTACTCCCACATATCGGTATGGGGATAGTTGCAGTAATTGAAGTTGTGAAATGTGGATTACAGGATTTTATTTTTGGATGATTGTGGAAAATATAGCGATGCTATATGGAAAGGCAGAAATAAACAATGGAAGAATTATATAAAGTGATGGATGATTTGCTTGAGGTGGAATTTCAGATAAAATCAGGGATGGATATCCTGAAAGAACTGGAAGAGTTTTATATGCTGGAAAAAGAAACCGAAAAATCGGAGGCTAGAAAAGTAGCTGTGCTGATGAAAGGATATCTGCAGTCGATGAAGTCAAATATTCGAGAAATCATTCGTTATATTGATGACACGACACTTGAAAAATCAAATGATAAAAAGAAAGATAAACAGGAATCTACGAGTACCATGTCAGAGGAAGTGCAAGAATTTGTAAATCTGACAATTACAGAGCATATGGTAAAAGCATATTCAGAATGGAAGTTAAATCAGGATAAAGAGGCGGTAAGTGAGATTGATAAGAAATACCAGGAATTACTGGAAACGTTATCACCAGAACAGGAAGAAGTGATTACGGAATACTGTAATGCAATTTTTAGCAGTGGAGCAGAAACAGAAGAATTTTTCTACCGACTGGGATTAAAAGATGGACTGAATCTGAAAAATACGGTAAAATTAGTATTAGAAATGATATCGTGAAATCGGAAGTTTTAAAGGAGAAATACTATGGGATTATTTGGTAAAAGCAAAAAAGAACGAGAAAAAGAATACATGAGCAAATTAGATGTTCCATCGTGTTTAAAAGAAAATTTTGAATTGATTATTGATGATGCATTTACAATTATGGGGGTTGGAACAGTTGCCACAGGAAACATATTAATAGGGATGTGCAGAGAAGGGGAAAATGCGTGTATTTATAAAGCAAATGGAGATATCTTAGAATCCAGAATTACTACTGTCGATGTACATACAAAAGAACGAAAAGCAAATGGTTGTGGATATAAAACAGAGCATGTTGGACTTGGGTTACGAGGAATTTCCAAGGAACAATTAGAAAAAGGCGATAAAGTAATTGTAAAAAATGCCAATATGTATGGAATGTAATTACAAATTCAAGTTTGCAGAACTGACCCAAAAGAGCTCGAAGGAGCTCTTTTTCCTTTTTTATAATAGTATCATTATGGTATAATAGAGACATTAAAATCGAAGTTTGTAAGGAACAGAAACTTTGAAGTTTACAGCGAGGTAAAAGTTTATGAATAACTATAATGAAGTGAAAAAATCATTTGGTACACAAGCAGAGAAATTTGCTTCATATCATATGTCTAAGGCAGAATATACCGATTATTTGATTCGTAGTATTCAGGCAAAGGGCAATGAACATGCATTGGAGGTTGCTGCTGGAACCTGTATATGTGGAAGAGCAGTGGCTCCTTATGTTAAGGACATTACTTGTTTGGATTTGACAGAAGCAATGTTGGAGCAGGGAAAAAAACTGGCAAAGCAAGAAGGTATTCAGAACATATCATTTGTATCGGGGAATGCGGAATGCTTACCTTTTGAAGATGAAACATTTGACCTTGTGATTACAAGACTTTCATTGCACCATTTTGTTGAGCCTGAAAAGCCTTTTCGGGAGATGCAACGAGTTTTGAAAAAAGGTGGAAAACTTGTTATTTGGGATATGGTAGCGACTACAGAAGAATTGCGTGAAACTAATGACGCTATTGAAACGATGCGTGATAACTCACATACAAGAATACTTAGCAGAGAAGAATTTGAAGCATTGTTTGAGGATGCTTTTGAGCTTCAGCTTGAAGAAACAACACTTGTTCCTGTAAATCTACAAAGTTGGATGGATTTGACAAGTACACCAGAGGATATTCAAAAAGATATTATTGATAAAATGGAATACGATTTGAATGGTGGAGATAAAACAGGTTTTAATCCCTATATCAAGGAGGGACAAATATGCTTTGACCATAGGTGGTTATTGCTGATTGGAAAAAAGGAAAACTAATCCCCATTTATCAAGAAAAAGAAACTTTCAGTTTGACGGAGTAATAAATATGAAAAGTCTGATGGCATTAAAAAGAAATAAGCCGTTTACAAAAGCAGTCTCCAATATGGCGGTCATGGATATTACCGATATTAAGCCGCTTTTTACCTCTGTTTATAAATTGCTTGAGGATAACGGAGTATTTGTATTTGCGACACAGCACCCCTGTTTTGTAACGCTTACAGAAAAATATATGACGCCGCACAGCTATTACGATATTGCGATTGAAGGACAGCCGCAAAAACAATGTTATTATCATCGTTCTTTACAGGATATTTTTAATCTGTGTTTTGATACCGGATTTGTCATAGACGGATTTTACGAAGAATGCTATTTTAATAAAGAAATCCCGGATATTATCATTGTCAGAGCCATAAAAATTGAGAGGTAGATAGTAGATTTGCCATTTCCTGTAATTGTAAAAAGCTTAAAACTATGTAGGTATCTATTTTGATTATAAGACAAGAAAGACCAGAAGATTATGATACGGTATATCATGTTGTAAAAGAAGCATTTGAAAATGCTGAATATACAGATGGAAATGAACAGAACTTAGTTGCTGCATTAAGAAAAAGCAAATCGTTTATTCCGGAACTTTCTCTTGTTGCTGTCGAGGACGAAAAAATTGTAGGACATATTCTTTTTACAAAAGCAGTTGTTCAAGGGGTTGAGGTTCTTGCGCTTGCTCCTCTTTCTGTATTACCCGATTATCAGAACAGGGGAATCAGATTATCTTTGATGAAAGAAGGACACAGTATAGCACATAAATTGGGATATGAATATTCAGTTGTTTTGGGACATTCCAAATACTATCCAAAGGCAGGATATATTCCGGCAAGTGAGTGTGGAATAAAAGCGCCATTTGAAGTTGACGATGAAAGTTTTATGGCACTTAATCTTAACGGAAGTCAAAACAAATTAAATGGAGTTATTGAGTACGACAAGGCTTTTGGGATATGATGTAAAAAATTAGAAGTTGGGAAGGTAAAACATAGATCCTGTTTTTACTGCCTATGGAACACAAGACTGGCATTATAACGAAAAAGGAGAAATACTGCATTTTCCGGTGGATAATTATTATTATGAGGGCAAACGGACAGCTGTGTTTTTGGGAGAAAGGGTTACAAAATATCATAGAACACTGACCACATATCTAAATACACTGCTTTCAAATGGTTTTATAATAAATCATATTGTGGAGCCGCAGCCGCCGGAATACATGATGGATATTCCGGGGATGCAGGATGAAATGCGCCGTCCCATGATGCTGATTGTATCGGCGAACAAAAAAGTGGATAGATAGAACTAAAACACCTATAAGGTATAAATGGAGGTAATTTATGTTTAAAGAAAAAAATTATTATAGAGATGAAAGAAGTATTCAAAGAAATTCCTTTTGGCATAGAGCATACTCTCAAAGTTTTGAAAAATGCAGAAGATATAATGAAAGGAGAAAATATCGGAGAGGAAGAAAAAGAATTCATCAGTATTATTGCTATACTACATGATATTGGTGCGGTTGAAGCACAAAAAAAATACGGTTCTATTGATGGTGTCTATCAAGAAAAGGAAGGACCAGAAGTAGCGAAAGAAATATTAAAAAAGGTAGGCTATAACAAAAATATTGATAGAATATGCTTTATAATAGGCAACCATCATACTCCATCTAAAATTGATGGACTTGATTTTCAAATACAATGGGAAGCTGATTTGCTTGAAAATTTAACGGTTATGGATAAAGAAAAAGAACAGGAAAAGATAAAAAAGTGTATAGATGAAAACTTTAAAACAAACACAGGAAAAAGGATAGCTTATAATCGCTTTATTTTAGATTAGTAGTAGATTATTACAGTTATGTATTTTATATCGCAAAGAAAAAATAGTAGTTAAGTTTAACCCTAGGGTTAAATGATGAATATGTTGAGGGCATTTTTGTTTCTGGTGAAATGCAATCGCAGGGTCTAGGTAAAATTCTGCTGAATTATGCAAAGGATAAAAGGAATAAGTTGTACTTGAACGTATACCAAAAGAACGCACGGGCAATATCTTTTTATAAGAGAGAAGAATTTGAGATTCAGCATAGTGGCTTAGATGAGGCTACTGGAGAAAAAGATTATGTAATGACATGGCAACACAAATCGAAATTCAAGTTTGTAGAATTAAGAAAATCGGAATTTGAGGTGATGAAACTATGGCTGAAATACAAATTGCATGGTTAGAATTGATGACAGTTGGAGGTCTTGGTGTAATATTAGTTCTACTAGGAGTTACTTTCAATATCATTGTAAAAAGACAGAATAAATTGTGTACAAAAAAGACAGACGGTATTGTTAAACAATATGGGTTTCCTGGAAATGGAAGAGTGTACCCAATCGTTGAGTACTTTGTGAATGGAACTTGTTATAAAGCAAAGAAAAAAATTTCGAGGAATTATAACAACGCAACTATCAGGAGTACCTGTACCGATGAAATCAGAAGTCTATGAAGATGAAAAAGGATGGCTACATGTAAAAACTGGAACTATTGCAAATTTGCGTCAATTTGCGGAGCAGTTGTGGCCTATCAACAGTAAGATGACAGTTTATTATAATCCAAACAATCCTAAAAAGTGTTATGTTGATAGACCAATTTCAAAAAGTTTACTTCCATGATGTTTATCATAATGGGGACAGTAACAATACTCTCGAGTGTACTGGTATTCTTTTTGATGCAGTTATAAATTGCAAAAGATAATTGCTAATCAGACAACTTCAAGTTTGGAGAATTGAGAAAATCGGAAGTTGAGGAAAAGAAAGAATGGAAGATAAAAAGATATTGCTTGATAATATTGATAAAATTCATACAACCGAAATGGGAATTGATAGAATTAAAAAGAAACCTAAAAATAGATACAGCAGATGTTGTTGAGTATTGACAAAATAAGGTATTAGATAAAAATTGCAATATATACAAACAGGGTAAAAATTGGTATTGCGAAGTTGAAAATATCAAAATGACCATCAATTCATATAGTTATACAATTATCACAGCACATATTGTTAAGTAAATCCCAGTTTACAGAACTAAAAAAATTGTAATTTATGGAGGTAATATGATGAATATAAGGGAATATAAAGAAGCGGATATTCGCAAAGTAGCAGAATTATGTATCAATAACTGGAAAGAATCTTATGCTGGAATATTGAAACAAGATTGTTTGGATGAATTAACAATAAATCCAGCATAACACATTGGAATAATCATTTTTATTGAATGGTGCTAAGATATTTATCGCCGAAGAAGAGAAAGAATTTTGTGGCTTCATCGCAATTCATGACGACGAAGAAATTGATAATTGTATTTATATATCATCTTTGCATATACATTCAAAATCAAAGAGGAAAAGGAATTGGGACGGAGTTGATTCGCTATATCGGAGGATATGCTTATAGTAAATATCAAAAAATGAGCATATGTATCCTGAAAGGAAATGATGGTGCAAAAAAATTATATGAAAGGCTTGGGCTGAACATTTTAAAGATTTTGAAGACAATTTCCACGATACTGGAACAATTACTCAGTCAGAGAAACTTATATGGCAAAATATTGATTGCTTTCAATAGTAGATAATTTCTGTGACTTCTAAGTTGTGGAGGTGATTGTTTTTGATTATCAAAGATATGTGCAAAAATGGACAAAGAGTTTTGGAGCTCGGTACAGGAACTGGCATTCTCCGAGAAATATGTATACTTACGGAGCAAAATAGGTTGGTACAGATATTTCGAAAGAACAAATTCAGTAAGCACAAAAGTTATTTATAGGAATGGATATTGACTATTTTGTGGAAGCAACAGAAAACATAGATTTTCCAGAGATACATGGAATGGACGAATGAAAGCCTGCCGTGGTGTGGGAGCCCTAGTTTCTGAAGAAGAATTGAAAGAACGGGATGCCGAACATCTAAAAATGCTTTCAGAAATAGCACCAAAAGAATTGATATCAAACATTATGCAGCACTTGTGGAATTACAAGCTCGAAAATAAATAATTCCCGTTTTTAAAACTAAGAAAATTGATATTTATGAGATAGGAAATATATATAATGAATAAAAAATGGCAAAAACAGGCTTATTTGCAGCTATTTTTGTTTTAACCTTGGCTTTCGCAGGGTGTCAAAATGAAAACTCAAAGATCGGTAAAAAAAGAGCTACGGATAGTAATATAAATAGTGAGCCTATATATACGCAAAACAACACAGAAAAACCAATCGAATTAGATATGCCTAAAGATGGAGTTATTACGCTAGAAGTAGAAATTTTGCGAAACCAGCTGATACCCTTCCAGAAGAAAAATCTTCTTTTCTCGCTGTCATAGCAAAGGAAGATACAAATATCTCTGTACAATACACATATAACACTTACGGCAAAAGAGGGGGCACTGTTTTGTTGTGACTTAAAAGAAAATAATGAAACAGAAACAAAAATTAACAACCCATTATTT
>ENA-OQCK01000980-OQCK01000980.1-human-gut-metagenome-genome-assembly--contig:-NODE-980-length-12267-cov-1.775453_pt1 | contig 12267 bp, 15 predicted proteins | sample MGYA00242498_ERZ504578 | MGnify/ENA primary metagenome ERZ504578 (study PRJEB26092, sample SAMD00036229) | human gut metagenome | host: Homo sapiens | study: EMG produced TPA metagenomics assembly of... | reverse complement strand
AAGTGGACGGCAGGAATATACGAACGAGCGTGCGATTGCTACGCAGCAGACCGGTTTTGTGATTGTTCCTCAGATGCGTAACTGGCTGCCGGATGCTGTCGGTGGTATCCTTTGGTTCGGTGTGGATGATGCGGATATGGCTGTCTTTACGCCGATCTATTGTTCGGTGACAGCTTCTCCCGAATGTTATCGTGTCGGAAACGGTGATATGATGAATTTTTCCTGGACATCCGCTTTTTGGATTCATAACTGGGTGGCTAATATGGCGTATGGCAAATATAACTATATGATTCAAGATATCCGCTCAGTTCAACAGGAGTTGGAGAACGGATATCAACAGACAATCCCGGCTATCGATAAGGCAGCATCAGAATTGTATGCCAAGAATCCGGCGGAAGCGGTCAAGTTCCTGACCTGGTTCAGTTCTACGACTGCCGACCAGGCAACGGCCCGTTGGAAGAAATTAGGAGAATACCTGTTAGTCAAATATATGGACGGTAACGTGAAGAAGGAAGAAAACGGACAATTCAAACAGAATGGTTACGGATTGTCTGAATATCCGGATTTCCCTGGCTATGACGAAGACTATTATCGTAGTATTGTAAAGAGCGCAGGTGATAAATTAAAAGTAAAATAATAGGCCTTTCAATGAAAAAATACTATATTTGGCGATAGATATTGTTGTACTAAATAAGAAAAGTATGAAAAAATTAATTGTTATGTTGATGCTGACGCTGTTCAGTATAGGTGCGTATGCACAGACGCAGCAAGGTCAATCCTCGTTTGGTTTCAACTTAGGTTATAATTTTAATGATATCGGCAATGCTACTATCGGCATCGATTATCGTTATTGTGTAACGGATGCGTTTCGTTTGACTCCGTCTATTACTCATTTTGTAAAGAATGATGGTCTGAATGCATGGGCGATCGATATGAATGCTCATTATGTGTTTAAATTGAGTGAGATGTTCGGCTTTTACCCGTTGGCCGGGTTGAGCCTTTCGTTTTGGAAAGCCAGCGTAGGTAATTTAAGTGCTAATGAAACTCGTTTCGGTGCTAATATTGGCTTGGGCGGTGAAGTGTATGCGACGGATCGGATATCTGTCGGGTTGGAAGCTAAATATAACATAATAAAGGATTTGGATGCCGCAGCATTAGCTGTCCGCGTTGGATACAATTTCTAAGTAACCGAGCTTTTGTCTATATAAAAGGGGAGTGGTAACACATCCCCTTTTTTATTTTCTAAAAGGACGATACATTTTCTGTTCCCGTTCTACCATTCTGATATTCTTCGAACGTAATGTTTTGGAAATCGGGTATGACCTGATATACCTTGTCCTTCAAAGACTCTTCGGAATTGGTCGTGCTAAGTCCGATAACCCGCATACCCGCATTGGTTCCGGCTTGTATTCCGGCAAAAGAATCTTCAAATACCAAGCAGTCGGCAGGTGATACATGCAGATCGGAGGCGGCAAGCTGATAACACATCGGGTCCGGTTTCCCTTTTGTAATCCGGTCAGCGCTCACAACCGTATCGAACAGATTGTCGAGTTTCAAAAGGCGGAAAGCCCGTTCCAATTTGGCATTGTCGGAACTGGTGACCAAACCGACTTTTACCCCTTTACCCTTCAAAAGGTGGATAAACTCCATTGCACCCGGAACCGGTGGAAAAGGCATTTTCTGTTCGAAATCCATTGATTCGCGGGTTACCATTTCTTTAAATTCTTCAGACCGGTCGGAGAAATACTTATCCAATATATAAGGTAATGTCGTCCCTTTGATATGGGATGCGAAATTGGGGATTCCCGTCTGATAGCGTTCTCCCGCTTCATTCCAGTAAATATCGTAAATAGGTTCTGTGTCTACAACCACACCGTCGAAATCAAAAAAGGCAGTCTTCATAAACTGTTGTTCCATAAAAATCAATTCGTTTATAATAAGGTCATTTGTCTGCAAATATACTTCTTATTGGGATACAGGAAAATAATTTGTAAATCTTATTGACTTTATTTTTTATTGCGTAATAATGGCCTTACTGCCATATTATTCTTAAATCACTGTCAGTGATTATATGATCGGCGGCAGTGATTATATAATCGCCGACACTGATTTTATAATCACTGGCACTGATTTTAGAATAGTAGCAGGGAGAACGGGAAATAGACGGCTTGTAAAGAGCTATTTTAGTGTAGTTGTTCTAACTTTTTTGAGATTTAATGCTATGGTAGTGCAAAAACTTATATCTTTGTGCACGTACACATGTTTGTTAACTAAAGGAAATTAATTGTCTAACTAATTATAGTATCAGAAAGCAAATGAAAGCGTATTTGAAATTAGCAGCTTTGTCTCTGACTTTGCTGTGTGGTGCCTGCCAACCTAACGACGGATGGCAGCAATTGTTTAATGGTAAGGATTTTACTGGCTTCAAGCAGTTGAACGGTAAGGCTCCCTATCGTGTAGAGAATGGATGTATGGTCGGCCAGACTGTGGATAAAGAACCGAATAGCTTTATGGCGACAGAACAAACGTATGGTGATTTTATTCTGGAGTTTGAAGTGAAATGTCATCCGGACTTGAATTCCGGGGTGCAGTTTCGAAGCGAAAGTAAGCCGGATTACAACAATGGACGTGTGCATGGCTATCAGTGCGAGATCGACCCGTCCGACCGTGCTTGGAGTGGTGGGCTTTATGATGAAGCACGACGTGGTTGGCTGGCTCCTTTGACGAATAACGAAGCCGGACGAGCCGCCTATAAGAAAGATGATTGGAACAAGTATCGGATTGAAGCTATCGGCAACAGTATCCGTATCTGGCTGAATGGCGTGAACACTTCGAATGTAGTGGATGATATGACACCGGAAGGTTTTATCGCTTTCCAAGTACATGGCATTTTCGGGAAAACGGAGAATGTCGGCAAGGAAATCTGGTGGCGCAATATCCGTATTAAGACGGAAAATCTGGAGGCAGAGCGTATGCAAGGCCCGTTGGCCCCGGAAGTGAACTGTATTCCGAATACGCTGACAGAAGCAGAAAAAGAGGCTGGTTGGAAACTGTTGTTTGATGGTAAGACTTCTAACGGATGGAGAGGTGCCGGACAGGAAACATTCCCCGAAAACGGATGGAAGATCGAAAATGGTGAACTGACTGTTATGAAGAATGGCGGTCCGGAAGGCAAAAGAGGTGGTGATATCCTGACTGTCGATGAGTTTGGTGCCTTCGAACTGAGCTTTGAGTTCAAGTTGACGGAAGGGGCAAATAGCGGTATGAAATATCTGATTCAGGAAAGCAAGAAGAATAAAGGTTTTGTGATCGGTCCGGAATACCAGGTTCTGGATGACAAGCAGCATCCGGATGCCAAACTGTACACGACTTATCCTGGTAGCCGTACAGTTTCCAGCTTGTACGATATTATCCCTGCGAAAAATAAACGCTTCAATGGTGTCGGACAGTGGAATAAGGGGGTTATCAAAGTATTCCCTAACAAGCATGTCGAACATTGGATGAACGGCTTTAAGACCGTTGAGTATGATTGGGCTTCGGATGCATTCCTGGAAGTCGTGAAGGGAAGTAAATTCGCGAAGAAGGAATATGCCGAATTCGGACCTTTCGGTACTGCTGAAAAAGGTCATATCCTTTTGCAGGATCACTGGGACGAAGTTTCTTTCCGAAATATCAAGATAAGAGAACTCAAATAGTTAACTAAAAAATAGGAACCATGACAACACGTAGAGATTTCCTTAAACACAGCGCCTTAGGTGCAGCTGGTCTGACTATTGGCGGACTGGGGTTCAGTACAGAGAGTTACGCTAACATAATGGGTGCAAACGAGAAGATTCGTGTGGGTATTGTCGGTTTTTCAGACCGTGCCCGCCATTCTTTGATTCCTGCTTTTATGGCTTGTGCCGATGAGTTAGGCTTTGAAATCGTCGCTATTTCCGACATCTGGAAACGGCGTAGAGAAGAAGGTGTTGCTTTCTTCCAGGAGAAATATGGAAAGAAAGTAAAAGCATTCCGTAACAACGAAGAACTGTATGACGCAAAAATGTGTGATGCTGTGATCGTTGCCACATCCGATTTTCAGCACGCTTTGCACTGTATCGAAGCAGTTAAAGCTGGATGCGATGCCTATGTAGAGAAACCTTTTGCAGAAACGATGGAAGATGCCCGTGCGCCCGCAAAGCTGTGTTGGAAAGTGGAAAGATCGTGCAGATTGGTTCCCAACGCCGTTCGGCTCCAAACTATCATGCTGCCAACGACTTTATCCGCTCCGGTAAGTTCGGTAAGATCACGATGGTGGAAATGTGTTGGAACGTTAACCAGCCCGGACGCTGGCGTCGTCCGGCCTTGGTCGCACAATGTTTTGAGAAGGATACTGATTGGAAGCGCTTCCTGCTAAATCGCCCGTACGAAGAATGGGACCCGCGTAAGTATTTGGAATATCGCCTGTTCTGGCCGTATTCTTCTGGTATTCCCGGCCAGTGGATGTCACATCAGATCGATACGGTACACTGGTTTACTGGTTGCAACCATCCGAATAGTGTCGCAGCCAATGGCGGAATCTATCAATGGAATGACGGACGCCGCAGTTATGATACGATGACGGCGGTGTTTGATTATGGAAAAGCAGGCGAGAATTTCCAGGTCGTATATTCTTCCCGTATGCATAACTCAGCAGGCGGAACAAAAGAATTGTACTTTTCCAATGGCGGTACGTTGAACCTGGATACAAATAAAGTGACATCGGAAGGTGGCCTGACTAAACGTTTCGCGGATGAAATGGGAATGCAACCGAACCTGTTGGAAGAATTCGAATTGCCTTCCATCAAGGTGGAAACGGGTTCCAATACAGGAGCTGACCCTATGACAAACCTGCATATGCGTAATTGGATGGAATGCGTGAAAAGCCGCAAGCAACCGAATGCTCCGGTAGATGCCGGCTATAATCATTCCATTGCCAACATCATGTGTACGGCTTCTCTTCGGACAGGAGAAAAAGCAACATTCGATGAAGCAAGACAGGAAGTGCTTGCCGGTGGCAAAGTCTTTAAATATTGATTATTCGTTCCGTAAGAAGCTGCACAGTACGATTCTTTGACGTACGTCGGCAATAACATTCTTTGTGGAGGTAAGTAGACTGAATGTGTACTTATCTCCATAATTTTTTGTACTGTTTCCAAGTCTTTCACGGTACAGAAAAAGAAGCCGCTTACTGGCTGTTCCTGCCCGAAATTATGGAACTTGTTGCCCAGATAGAAATTCAGCCCATAAAGATTTGCGTATGTCTTCAGATCATTCATTACATACATATTCATGTCGTCCAACGGATATTCTTTCTGAACCTGCTCGGCAAACGGACGGGCGGAACTTCCTTGGCGTATACCGCGCATGACAACCCCGTCGATCAGTAAGTTAATGGCAAAAGCCAATGCGATTGTCGCATACAGGATCTTGATGTTGATCTTCTTAAACATCTGATAATAGACAGTCGCCAGAATAGCCAAAAGGACTATCAGTATACAAATTGTTAGTCCGCAGGGATATGCGAACATATTCGATACCAACTCGACCATTTCCAGTGTCGATTGGCGGCTTGTGTACTGACTCGCAATCTTGACTGGATCGATTGCTCCGGCCATCGTCAGGCCAACGGCAATTACGACGACGGCAGTAATGGAGGCCATGAAAGCGGCAAATACTCGGGTTACCTTCGTCCGGTATTCCGTAATATATAATGTATATTGGGCCAGGAAAATGGCAATAAACGGATATGCCGGCATCAGGTATACGCTTCGTTTGCTGGAAGGTATCGAATAGAAGAAAATGATACAAACCAGTGCAACTAAGCTGAACAGTTTCTCTTTTTCCATCGATCGAATATTATTCCAAGTGTCAGCCAGTATCTCTTTCACCGACTTTTCCGATTTGTGCAATTTTAATCCGAATAAAGAGAAAAAGAAGAAGATCGTCCAGGGAACAAATCCCGCAGCCAGTGTCATGAAATTGTACCAGACTCCGTTTTCATGCCCTAAATTGTAATGGATATCAGGCGTGCTGAGGTGGAAGAAACGACCGAAATTCTCTGCTAACACCACATTCAGGAACGCATCACCTCCTTGTTTCCAGGCAGCGACATACCACAATAGAGGTAGGAATATCGAAGAAATACCAGCATAAAGAAGTGTTTTGAATATCACTAAATAGGAGTATTTACGAAGCATCAGCAAATAGACCCCGAAAACAAATAACGGCAGGATAATACCACCGGTCCTTTTGTCAGTACGGCACATCCCAATAAGGCCGGAATGGCGATCGGCACTCCTTTTAGCTCCAGTTTGTCTTCCCACCTGTATAGCTGATAAGCCGATCACTATAAAGGTTGTCAGTAGCATATCCACACGCGTGGTCATAGCCGCCCGATGTATCTCGATACAGGTGATGAGCAATAGCGTGGCGATGAATGCCTGCTGGAACCGCAACCGCTTGCCAAAGAAAACCAGCGTGAAACCGATCAGTATGATAAAAGCCAACGCAGACGGTAGGCGGGAGGTGAACTCTGAAACATATCCCTGCGGTAGGGAAGCGACTGCCATCAGCCAATGCGCCAACGGCGGCTTATAAGCAAATTCGTTTGCATAGACCTGTGGCAAATCCAGTTGCCGGTTTCGAGCATGGAAACGGCAACCGCGCTTCGCGAGGTTCTCCCTTGGTCGAAAAATCTCCCAGCCCGATCCAGGGAAGGACGGCGATTATACAAATGACGATAATCATCGTTACCGGCTTTTGCAGATAAAGATATTGAAGAGTAGGTGTGCGCATAGTTTAAATCGGTAAGGAGCTTCCGCCCCGTTGAATAAATTTTTCTGAACTACAAAAGAACGACTTTTTACGGACTTTTTGTTCTTTTCGGGAAACTTTTTTTATGTTCCTAAACATTCTTTGATGGAAGTCCGGATGACATTCGCATCTTCTTTATTCTCTTTCAGAATGGAGAGGACGAGGTTTAAATAACTCTCTTTATTACTGATCCCACAGTATTTGCAAAGCTGGGACTGAGGCAGCATCCCTTTCTGATTGTAGACGCGAAGGATATTTTTGTAATCTCCGGTTTCGGCAAACTGGATGAATTTCTCCTTGATCCCCGTATAGATTTCATCTACATGTACGGTGTCGCGGATACTTTCCACATGCTCGGTCAGTTCGTCCACCGTGCTCATCTTCCGGTTCAGGGCTGTTTCCAAACTTTTTCTGTACGCGATGGCGGGCATGAAGCAAAACCTGGCTTTCGAGATCTTTCAGGAAAAGCTTGATGACGTTTTCTTTGACCTGGTTGAAGACCTGTTCCGGATCTTTCATCAGGCGGGCGGCAACAGTCTTGATGACCGGCTCCAGCATCAGCAGGTTTCTACTTCGGCCACGTTGGGCACGTAGATATGTTGTTCGCGCAGGTAAGCGATTTCTCCTTCCGTACGACGGTCACGATCGACGATCCCTTTCGAGTCCAGCGTATGGAAATCTTTCAACTGGGCGAATGCCTTTGTTGTTTCGATTACTTTCTGGCAACCTCCCATCGGTTTCACTTTGTAGTCGGGAAAGATAAGCGGATAGAGGCGGCTGTCTATGCTGTTGGAGTCGGTCCCTTCGATAAACAGGATCGGTTTGCGACTGCCTAATATTTCCATATAGACCTCTTCCGGGAAACTGTCGTTGCTTTCGATCAGTTCGTAGTCCCATATCCGGGCATCCCCATTGTAAGAACGTATCCAGAGGCGTTTGCTGTTATCGCGGGAGGCGGCGAAGTCGATGTCGTGCGTCAGATACACATAGGTACAATCCGGCCGCATGGCTTCTATCTCGTCCCACAAAGGATTTTTGATGGAGTCGTGGAGCAGGACTTCCGGCTCTTCAATGATTAATAATGCATTTTCAGGAGCACAGAGTACGGCTCCTATCAGATAGAATACCAGCTTTTCGCCGTCGCTCATCCTGCCGGCCGTATAGGATCTCCGTCGATACTGGTGGAGGCCAGCTCTATAAAACCCGATTTGCGTACCAGCCGGTTATGTGGGAACATCTTCTCCCAAATCGTCTGGATACGGTCTATCTTGGTGACCGGCGGCAATAGATCAGGGGCCAGCTTGCTTTCTTCTTTATACTGGACGGCAGCTTCGAATTCTTCCGTTTGCAAATGCAGGATCAATTTTTCGTATTCTGACATACGCGGCATGAAAAGTCGTTCTGCAATCATGGATTGGAGTCTGGCCAGCTCGTTGCCGTCCGCCGGAGCTTGCTTTCTTCGCTGCTAAGGAAGAGGGAGTGCATTCCGGATATCCATACGCTTTGTCCGGCGTAGCGTTGGTGCAAGTTTCTGCCGAAGGAGCTTTTACCGGCCCCGTTTGCCCCGATTACGACCAGTACTTTCGTGTCAAGCGTAACGGGAACTGAAGTATTTTGATTGGTAGGAAGAATTAAATCCATAACTAGTCTCCGATTAGTTTCCCCAAAGGTAAATAAAATTTTATAGGCGGGAAACAAAAGTTCCATCGGCATGAAACAAAAATTCCATAAGCATGGAACAAGAGTTTCGTGCCTATGGAACTTTAATTTCTTCCGTATGTAAGGGACGATTTAATATGCCCGTGCGAACAATACGCGCTGTGCAGAAGGTTTGCCGGTCACCATACACTTGCCAGGAGTCTTGTCACCGTCCAGTGGAATGCAGCGGATTGTAGCTTTCGTCTCGTTCTTCACCTGCTCTTCCGTTTCGGGAGTTCCGTCCCAATGAGCCATGATGAAGTAACCTTCTTCGATCTTTTCCTTGAACTCTTCGTAGGTATCGACTGTAATTGTCTTTTCCGTACGATGATCGAGTGCTTTCTGGAAGATGTTCTTTTGGATTTCTTCCAGCAGGTTCTGGACGTATGTTTCGATGTTGTCGCAAGTCACAGTTTCTTTTTCCAGTGTATCGCGACGCATCACTTCTATCGTGTTGTTCTCCAAATCGCGTCCTCCCATAGCTAAACGTACGGGAACGCCTTTCAGTTCGTATTCGGCGAACTTCCATCCCGGCTTCTTGTTGTCGGCGTCGTCGAATTTTACGGAGATACCCAACGCTTTCAGCTTAGCAACGATGCCGTTTACCTTTTCGCTGATCTGCGCCAACTGCTCTGCGCTGCGGTAGATCGGGATGATTACCACTTGGATAGGAGCGAGGTGAGGAGCAATACCAGGCCGTTATCGTCGGAATGGGACATGATCAGGGCTCCGATCAGACGGGTTGAAACTCCCCATGAAGTAGCCCAGGCGTATTCGTTCTTTCCGTTTTTGTCGATAAAGGTAACGTCGAATGCCTTACCGAAGTTCTGTCCTAAGAAGTGAGACGTACCGGCTTGCAGTGCTTTTCCGTCTTGCATCATCGCTTCGATCGTATAGGTATCCAATGCTCCGGCGAAACGTTCGCTTGCAGATTTGACACCTTTGACGACCGGCATCGCCATATAGTTTTCTGCAAAGTCAGCATATACACCTTGCATCTTCTTTGCTTCGATTTCGGCTTCTTCACGTGTCGCGTGGGCAGTATGTCCTTCCTGCCACAGGAATTCTGCGGTACGGAGGAAGAGGCGTGTACGCATTTCCCAACGCATCCACGTTCGCCCACTGATTACAAAGGCATAGGCAGGTCGCGGTAAGACTGAATCCAGTTGCGATAAGTGTTCCAGATAATTGTCTCGGAAGTCGGACGGATGATTAGTTCTTCTTCCAGCTTGGCGGCCGGGTCGACCACGACACCTGTACCGTCATGGTTTGTTTTCAGACGATAATGTGTTACAACGGCACATTCTTTGGCGAAGCCTTCTACATGTTCGGCTTCCTTGCTCAGGAATGATTTCGGGATCAGCAAAGGGAAGTAAGCGTTTACGTGGCCTGTTTCCTTGAACATATCGTCGAGGATACGTTGCATCTTTTCCCAAATTGCATATCCGTAAGGCTTGATCACCATACAGCCGCGTACTGCAGAATTCTCTGCCAGATCCGCTTTGATTACCAGATCCTGGTACCACTGCGAGTAGTTCACACTTCTCGGAGTCAGTTCTTTCAGCTCTTTTGCCATTTCCTTATAATTCTTATGTTTTTTTCTATTGATTCCAAATATGACGTGCAAAGGTACAAAATTGAATTGATAATTGACAATTGACAATTGACAATTCATGCAATTCAATGCGTCATATTTGATAAAAAGCAATGAAAAAGGCCACTCCTCGAAAGAAGTGGCCTTTTATTATGAATAAGGATTATTCTTATTTGTATGCTTCGCCCTTAACAGCTGCAATACCCGGAAGAACTTTACCTTCGATGCTTCCAGCAGGGCGCACCACCTGTAGACACGTAAGAAACGCCGTTTGCCAGACCGAACTTGTTAACACAAGCAACTGAATCGCCACCACCCACTAATGAGAAAGCGCCGTTCTTGGTTGCTTCAACGATAGCTTCGCCAACTGCGCGGGAACCATCTGTGAAGTTTTCGAATTCAAATACGCCTGTAGGACCGTTCCACAGGATCGTTTTGGAGTTCTTGATAACTTCAGCATAAAGAGCAATAGTCTTCGGACCGATGTCAAGACCTTCCCATCCGTCAGGAATTTCGTTGACGTTGGCATAAGCAGTCTTGGCGTCGTTGCTGAAATCGTCAGCGATCTTAGCGTCAACAGCCAATACCAGATTTACACCTTTTTCTTTGGCTTTTTTCATCAGGTCGAGAGCCAGATCCAGCTTGTCATCTTCGCAGATTGATTTACCGATCTTACCACCCATAGCTTTTGTGAAAGTATAAGTCATACCGCCGGTGATGATCAGGTTGTCTACCTTGTTTAACAGGTTTTCGATGATTTCGATCTTGGAAGAAACCTTGGAACCACCCATGATTGCTGTAAACGGACGAGTGATGTCGTTCAATACCTTTTCAACCGCTTTTACTTCTTTTTCCATCAGGTAGCCGAACATTTTGTGGTCAGCATCGAAATAATCAGCGATCAATGCCGTAGAAGCGTGAGCACGGTGAGCTGTACCGAATGCGTCATTTACATAGCAGTCAGCATAAGATGCCAATCTCTTTGTAAATTCTTTCTGACTTTCTTTAACAGCTTTCTTGGCAGCTTTCTTTTCTTCGTCTGTTGCATCTTCAGCCAAACCTCTCGGCTTGCCTTCTTCTTCAGCATAAAAACGAAGGTTTTCAAGCAACAATGCTTCGCCCGGTTGCAAAGCGGCAGCCTTAGCGCCGGCTTCTTCACCGATACAGTCGTTAGCGAACTGAACATCAACACCCAGCAATTCGGAAACGTGTTTCAGGATGTGTTTCAGTGAATATTTGTCAGTAACGCCTTTCGGACGTCCCAGGTGAGAACCGATGATTAGACTACCACCGTCTGCCAAAATCTTTTTCAGAGTAGGAAGAGCGGCACGGATACGAGTGTCGTCTGTGATGTTGAAGTTTTCGTCCAAAGGAACGTTGAAGTCAACTCTTACAAATGCCTTTGCCGGCAAAATTGAAATTGTCAATTGATTGCATAACTCTTATATTTAAGTTCTGTATTAAAATATCACGCTTAGCGGACGCAAACTTACACAAAAATATTTTATTTCGTTGTTTCATATTCTATAATTATTGGCTTGAATGCAAAACTTCCTTACGCTTCGATCAAAACATGTGAAGGAAACGGGGAACGGGGGTTATTGTAGTAATTTTTTTTTAATACTTTTAATAGACAGTAATAAAGAAGACTTTTATATTTGTCGCCAGCTATTGATAAACAATTTTGTACTAAAATTTTTATAGTAATGCGAACGAATCATCTTAATCTATTACTTGTACTCGTACTTGTATTATTTCCGATGAGTACACGCGCATATGGCGCCGGTGAATGTGTGATGTTGTATACTCCTACACTAAGATTGCGGTTCCGCCGGGAGAGTCTATCAATTACAGTGTTGACGTCATTAATAATTGTGACGAAGTGAGAAATGCTTCTATTTCCGTCTCAGGAATGCCGCGAGGATGGAAGTATGAGATGAAAGCTGGAGGTTGGACGGTTGACCAGATATCCGTTCTGCCGGGTGAGAAGAAGAATTTTACTTTCAAAGTGGATGTCCCGTTTAAGGTGAATAAAGGAACGTACCATTTACGCTGTCCGCTCCGGGTGTTGCGGAATTGCCGTTGACTGTAACTGTTTCTGAACAGGGAACTTATCAAACTGAATTTATGACAAAGCAGCC
>ENA-OQCK01000979-OQCK01000979.1-human-gut-metagenome-genome-assembly--contig:-NODE-979-length-12299-cov-2.126438_pt1 | contig 12299 bp, 14 predicted proteins | sample MGYA00242498_ERZ504578 | MGnify/ENA primary metagenome ERZ504578 (study PRJEB26092, sample SAMD00036229) | human gut metagenome | host: Homo sapiens | study: EMG produced TPA metagenomics assembly of... | reverse complement strand
CTTTTTTTGTCATTTTCATCGTTCATTTATTTGTACACTTATGTTATCCTCATGCAGCTGACCCCTATGTATCTGCGTTTATGTATCCTTTTTCATTCAGCTATTCACTATGTCCTGTGCTTTATTTCCTGCATCCGGTTATCAGCAATACGCAATCCTGAGCTTTCAGACGAGCTTTGATTTTCTTATGCAAAAAGACTGCCGCTCGACAGCCTTCATACTATGAATTTTTTCGTGCCTTTTCAGCATGCGGTTCACCATGCGTTCAGATAACCCCATTTTCTCAGAAATCTGCGAGGGGCTCATCCCCTGCTGTGTGAAGCGGCTGACGACAACCGGCAGTGGTTCACTAACTTCGATGATATGCATGTCCGGATCGTAAAAGCGAATGCCTCTTTGTCCCCAGTCATGCTCCTTTACAGGATGAAGCAGTATGGTATCCGTTCGACTGTTTAACAGCTTTACAAAAGCGTCCAGATCCTCACATTCCAGATAAATCTCCGCATCATTGCCGCCGTAATGAATATCCGAGGGCTGCTTCTCCAGAAAACCACTCCAGCTTTCTCTCGTCTGAAAGGATATACCTCCCGTCATCGTGAAGTTTGTACCAAAATCCTGTATCACGCGCAGACCGCACACCTCCTTATAAAAAGCGATCGTGCGTTCTTTATCATCTACTGCATATAAGCTTCCCATGTATTTCATACAGCTACCTCCCTGTGAATGCAGTTATTATACCAGAGGGCAGGGGATGTGAAATTGTAAAAAGAAGCATTACATGAAATGATTGGTTCTGTACCCCTACGGTATTAAGCGGATATCTTTTCCCCATGCATATGATCATATTGTTTTCCTTTACACGCCGATTGCTTTTTTTCCCTGATTGGCAACAGCCTCCATTTTCTGCTTTAAAAGCCGCGGATCACCAAGGTATCTATGGTGCAAAGGATTGCCCTGTGCATCAAATTCATACACTAGCGGAACACCTGTTGGAATATTCACATTTACGATATCCTCCTCGCTGAGCTTATCAAAGTATTTCACCAATGCGCGCAGAGAATTTCCATGTGCCGCGATGATGACGCGTTTACCTGCCATCATATCCTTTTTGATGACCTTGTTGAAATACGGCACCACTCGTGCAACCGTCGTTTCCAGGCTCTCACTGCTCGGCAGCTCATTCGGATTCACATCCCGATACATACTCTGTGCAACAGCACTTCGCGCATCGTTTTGGTTCAGCGCCGGTGGGAGGATATCGTAGGAACGCCGCCACTCCCTGACCTGCTCCTCTCCGTATTTTTCAGCGGTTTCCGCTTTATTTAAGCCCTGCAAAGCACCGTAATGTCGCTCATTCAGCTTCCAGGACTTTACAACAGGAAGCCATGTGCGATCCATTTCATCCAGAATGTGATCCAGTGTATGCACAGCTCTTTTTAAATAGGAGGTATAGCAGATATCAAAATCCAATCCCTCCTGCTTCAGCAGTCTCCCTGCCGATTTGGCCTCTTCATGTCCTTTTTCACTCAGATCAACATCTGTCCACCCGGTAAACAGGTTTAATTTATTCCATTCACTCTCTCCGTGACGAATCAATACAAGCTTCATTTGTGACTCCTCCTTTGATGTTAAAAGTTATCTCCATCTAACTAATAACAGTATATGCATGTAAAGGAGTGCTGTCAATGCATTTGCCCACGCTGACGTAAAAAGGCTCCAACTCCCGCCAAACGTCGCGCGGAAAGAGGAGACCTCAAAGGATCAATTCTATAAAAGCTTGCCATTTCCATATCACTATCCATTATTTTTCTACACAGATGAAACCCGCAGCTCTCTGTATAAAAATTGACATTCTGTTTTTGTCTGCAGAAGAGACTGTAGTGATTTGTTTCCAGTGCAAACAAACAGATAGCAGATAGGTGCAGTATCTTTTCTGTAATATCAGTGCATCAAAGTAAATTGTATTTTAAAAATGCCTTATATAATCCATCCTCATTCACGGCAGCTGTAATATCATCCGCCATGGCTTTAATTCTTACCTCCCACTAGCCATTGCGATACCCAACGCGCAGTATTCCAGCATAGGAATATCCACCGCCGCATCTCCAAAAGCAATCGTATCCTTTTGCTCCATATGAAGATACTTCAGCAGAAGAGAGATCGCTGTTGCCTTGTCAATATCCTGTATTCCGATATCACCAAAAAGAGCTGTTTCTCCCTTGCCACCCAGGTGCTGATTTTTAGATCCGGAAAGAATTGCGCTGCGGCAGTCACATCTGCATAGGAATTTAGAATAAAGCTGATTTTATTCACATCCTCCCGATACAGATTTTCTCCAAACACCATATCCGGATACTGTGCGCGTATATGGATATTCTCCTGCCCGTTTCCCTTGCGCTGCATATATTTCTGCATAACGGGTTCTCCCGCTTCTTCAAAATGTTCACTGGCATACAAACCCGTATTGCTTTCCAGATAAAATTCCAGATTGCGGCTATGCAGCCAGTCTACGATTGCACTGCACTGTTCTTTTTTTAAATGTGCATGAAACAATACCTCCCCATGATGCTCAATATATCCGCCATTTGCACCAATCATACCATCCAGACGGATATTCCAAATTTCGTCATACACCTCGCTGCGGCTTCTACCCGTACAGATATAAACCAGATGTCCTTGTGCTCTGGCCATACGTATTGCTTTGACTGCGGAAGGCGGAAGATGATTTTCATAATCCACCAGCGTTCCGTCCACATCGATCAGAATTACCTTTTTTTCTAATTTATGCATCATAGTACCTCCTTCATATCACATCGGCTGTTTTATCTTCATAATTGTCGCACACTTCATTTTAACACAATATAAAGCCTGAACAGACAAATAGCGCTGTGATTCTATTGCTGCAATGAGAAGTAACAAGAAGATGACTGGCTTTTATCTGTTTGCTTAATTATGCTTTGACTGCCTTCTCTATGGTTTGATTATAGCGGATGCTGAAACCATCGTCAATCATTGAAAATTTTTAGTATGAATTATGATAGACTTAACCGTTCCTAACACTCTAACATCCCCCCGGCTTAAATAAAAAGATGCATAAAGTAAGAATCCCTCATGCATCGATAAGCTGTTAGTTGTCAGTTTTTTATCTCTTTTCCACTGCCACCCATACCTCAACCAGATCATTTTCTCCGTAATATGTGATATCCGGCGCCTTTGCTTTCATCCTTCCGGTGATGTATCCGGAATTCAGCGGCTTGTAATCAGATTTCGGAAGCCATTTCATGATTGCCTGCACCTCTGTTTTTCCAATGGTATCCAATGTACAGGGAAATACTGCCCAGGTTGCAGCGGGCACGATATATTCTTCCAGCTCCCCTGTAACTGCATGATCGCTGGAAACAGCAATCCAATGATCGAATTTACGACTGTCATCTGCTGCTGTATTATAAACACTGATACCAAACAGACCAAAGGGCTCCTGATTCATATGGGACATCAATTCCTTCTGCTGTCCCTGTGTTTGAAGCTCCTCCCATTGCCGGGGTATTGCTTTCTGTCCTTCTTTTCTCTTATTTGTCGTATGTATGCAATAGCCTGCAACACGAAAGCTTTCTCTTTCTACGATATGAAACGGTTCGCTCATATTTGATTCCTCCTGCTTTGTATGGTATTAGTATATAAATTTATGTCCTTTCTATCCTCTCTTTCTCTGTCCGATACTGCGTGCTTTTCACATGTCAGTGATCATCAGCACATCTCAAGCCTTGAGGAGCTAGGATCAGGGTCCAGATAGACCTCCATCACCGGTCCGTTTACATACTGATAGCCGGTTGATGGAAACCATTCCGTCCAGATTCTGCGCTCCAGCTCCTGAATGGACGCATGCGTTCCTTCGCATTGGAATACGATCCAGGATGCCTTAGGTAGCTGAAGTTCTTCATATCCGTTCAGCGGTTCTTCGCTCACCACTCCGATCCAGAACTTCCAGTCCTTCAAGTCCTGACACATACTGATTCCCAACAGACCGCTTGGCTCCTTTGCGTCGATATGTGCTGAAAGGTCTGCAATCGTTCCATCTTCTGCCGCTGTCCGCCAGAGATTGGGAACCACCTCATAATTTTTCTCCAGCTCCTTTTCCAGCTCATGGCAAACTCCGACAACGCGAAAGGCATCCTTCTTTACAATTCTGTAATTCAATTCCCTGCTTCCTGCGATAGAAAGCTGAAAGTGAAGCGGCGGATACAGCTTTACGGCAGCCTGGGCATTGCGCACCTGAGATGGTGCAATGCATGGACAGAGCGAAATGCCCGATTAAAAGCGGTTGGAGATGCGTATTGATAACGCAATGCAATATCTATAATCTTATCCGTCCCCTGCTGCAATTCCTCTGCTGCAAGACTCATCCTTCTTCTGCGTATGTACTCCGACAGGGAGATACCGGTCATGTAAGAGAACATCCGCTGAAAATTATAGGAGGATGTACACGCAATTTTTGCGACCTCTTCAAAGCTGATTTCCTCCTGCATATGCTCCTCCATATATGCAATTGCCTCATTCAATCGTTCCATCCATTCCATTTGATAACAGCTCCTTTTCTATGACTTCTCTTTTTTCACTGATTCCAACGCTATTTACCAGCACTCACCAGCCGATAGCTTTCATCAATGAGCTTTTGAAGCTGCTTCCAGGACAGCTTTTGATCAAGCAGAATCGTAAACCAGTATGTTTTATTCATATGATACGCAGGATAAAAACATTTATAATCGATCAACTCCTGAATGAATTCCGGACGATTTTTCAAGTTACAGACATCCGTCATACCATCGACATCAATACCAGACTTCGATAGGGAATATGCATGATAACACCGTACCACTTTCCCTTAGCTGTCTTTAAGGTTCCATGCTCCGGAGCACTCTTCCAGGGAAATTGGGGATAGCTCTGATAACGCTCAGCAACATAATCCAGAATGCGCGTACGATATGGATTTCCATCGATACACTGCTGCACCATGTCCTCCAGCAGCTCCTCAACCTCCTCACGAATCGATGATACAAAGCTGCCATTTGCCCCCGGTACGTGAAATGGTGTATAGGGCTCCCTTAGCTGCGCATCGTATACTTCAGCATGCAGCTCCTGCCCTTCATACGTGATAACCGCATAAAAATCCGGAGCCTTCAGCTTCCGGATACAGCGGTATGTCATCCCTTCCTTACTGCATCCATACTGCAGCAGCTTTTGTTCTGACAGCTTTTGCACACGTTTATTTTTCATATAGCCGCTCCTTTCCAATCAACAGCAGAATACTTCCTTGATTTGTTCACCCTGCAATACCTTCTTCTTACACGCCATATCCTCCTGTGAATAACATGTGGTAAGCTCCTGATAAGCATCCGGCAGAGGAATACATATAAAATAAAGGATGAATTCTCCTGTATAACCCCTGCAGAATCACTTTCCATCACAATACGAATTTCTCTACTATTTTAGTTTCTGTACAGCACCGCACAGGGACAGCCAACTGCAAAGGCCTGCTGTAAAACTGATTTTATTTTTTCCATACAGCACTCACAATTCGTATTCAATTATACCATCTATTTATCAAAAGCGACATTCCTTGTTTTCAGGAAATAGAGGTTAAATATTTCCAGTATGGATGTTCTTTGCCATAAGGTAAGCAATCACTTTGCACTCCTTGCTGAAAAATATTGATAAGTCTCCATGCCGTGCTGCTGTGCAGATGCTGTTTGTCCAGGAAAATTTGATTTAAATACTCGCAGAAAAAAAGCCTGTACTAAGACAGGCAATTGATTTTCAGGACAGAATCATTCCTTCACAAATCGTAAAATAGAGAATCATCAGAATCGCTGCCGGTGCCAGATAGCGGATAGCAAGGGACCAGAGCTTTTCCAGCGAAACCGCAGTGTACCTTCGTTCTCGAATTCGTCTGTAGCTTTCTGGACACCCCACACCCATCCGGTAAATACACAGAAGCAAAGTGCACCAAGCGGAATCATCAGATTATCTGTAAATTTCTCCATCACAGCATTCATGGGCAGCAGCTGTAACCCGTTTCGCATATCAAACCAGGCAGGTTCAATCCGCGTGACTCCAGCTGCGACAGGGAATAGCCGGCGGCTAAAATCATGAGCGGCAGAAACAGCCAGACTACAGCCTTTCTCCTCGTGATATGAAATTCCTCACTCATACAGGCAATGATGCTCTCCAGTATACTGATGGCACTTGTCAATGCTGCCAGAAACAAGAGAATGAAGAAGACAGCCCGAAGATAATACCTCCGGGAATGGAAGCAAACACATTGGGCAGTGCCATAAATGCAAATCCTCCGCCCATACCAAGTCCTTCAGCCCCCATGGTCACAAAGACTGCCGGAATGATGGCAAAGGCTGCCAGAATGGCGACCAGGGTATCCAGCACACAAATCCAGACCGCACTTTTCATCAGATTTTCCTTCTTTCCCACATAGGATCCATAGGTGATAAGGATGCCCATTCCCACGGAGAGCGAGAAAAAGGCCTGTCCTACTGCCGCAACCAGCATATCTGTATGGAAGGCGGAGAAATCGATATGCAGCATGAAGCGCACGCCTTCCATAGCGCCCGGCAAAGTAACCGAGCGAATCGCCGTCGCAATCAGCAAAAGAAAGAGAGCTGGCATTAAAACCTTACTGATTTTCTCGATACCCTCTGCAACGCCCTTTAAAATAATGAAGATACACAAGCCAAGAAACAGCAGTCCCCACAAAATTGGCTCTATCGAATCCGTGATAAAGCCGGTAAAGAAATCCTGATACTGCGTTGCAGCTCCTGAAAAATGTGCACCGCCGAAATAAACGGCAATATATTTCATGATCCAGCCGCCAACGATGCTGTAATAGGATAAAATAACAAACAAGGTGATCATGCCGATCACAACGGCAAACATCCACTTTTTATTCAGCTTGCGAAATGCTCCAACAGCGTTTTTCTGCGTTGCTCTACCAATCGCCAGCTCTGCCAGCATAATGCTCAGACCGATCACTGCTACAACCACTATGTAAATCAACAGAAACAAACCGCCTCCGTTTGCCCCAAGCTTTCCTGGAAACTTCCAGATATTCCCCAGACCTACTGCCGAGCCGGCAGCTGCCAGGATAAATCCGAGGTGGTTAGACCACTCTCCTCTGTTTTTGTGCACAAATAAATCCTCCCTCAATTATACAGCTCTTCTATTTTAGAGGGTTCCTTCATATATTTCAAGATAAAATGTAACAATTCCCAAGCAATTGCACGCTGCTTCGGGGAATCTTTTTAATCTTCGTTCATGTGTCATTCAACCGGTTGCACTGAGAATGCGTTTATGTTAACCTTATATCATTAAAAATGGAGGTCTTTTATGCAAATACTGACAATATCTTCTCCCAGCTTTCCGGATGGTGCGCTGATTCCTGTTATACATACCGGATATGGCGCGGATCAATCGCCGGAGCTGGTGCTGCACGGACTTTGCGAGGAGGCAGTATCCCTGGCAGTTATTCTGAATGATATGGATCATCCGATACCGGCATATAATCACTGGGTAATCTGGAATCTTCCTGTGATGTCAATCATCCCGGGGAATATTCCCGCGGGGCACAGGTGCCAAGCCTGTCGGGTGCAATACAGGGGATTGGATATGGCAGGCATGCTATAGAGGGCCAAAGCCGCCGTTCCACTGGTCGCATACCTATCAATTTACCGTATATGTTCTGGATACTGTCCTGACACTGCCGCCTACTGCGAGAAAGAAGCATCTGCTGGCAGCAATGGAACAACATATCCTGCAGCAGGCTGTGTTAAGGGGACATTACCGCTAAGCTGAAATAAAACGCATCACATGAGAGACGTGCTCCTGATTGATGCGTTTTCTTTTCTCGTTGCTTTTTAAAAATTCAGACTGTTAGACCCGCTTTGCCTGATGCAGCTCAAAAATGGCTTCATGCCCTCTCCGTATGCTGTATGACTATTGTCCCATGCGAGGCAATGTACATAGAAGCTATTGTCCGCTACCTTTTTACAGATATATTACATCCTTCCTGAAAAGCCGCACTTATCTGCCTATTCTTTTTGCAGCTCCTGCAGTGTGGCAATCGTACTGCCTTTTTTCTCGTAATATTGCAGCATTTCATCCAGCTTTCTTTTATCATAGCTTGTGATACAATCCGACAGAACCGTGACCTTATAGTGATCCTTCAGCAAATTATAGCAGGTTGATTTTACACACGCGCAGGCATCCGCCCCGGTTAAATAGAAATCAGTAATTCCATGCTTGCGCACAAAGTCAGAAAATGCTTCACTGGTTAATGCATTCCCCTTGTATTTTGTGAAAATACAATCGGATACAATCTTTAAATCACAGGCCAATTCAGAACCACGCGTATTGGGCTTAAAGGTTCTTGTTCCCTGTGATAAATTCTCATGCCGTATATAAACAACCGGAATTTCATGCGCCACCGCCCAGTCGATAGCGCTGTTGATATTATCAATGATCTCCTTATAATTTTTGGTGATATCATTTTGAATATCAATTACAATCAAAGCTTTATTCATATGGTACTCCTTTCGAGTTATCGTATGCCCCGTCATACAGGTATCTGATAACAAACATATACGGCTGTTCAATCTGCACAAATCCTCAGACTGCCTGCTGCTGAAGGCCTGACATACAATCCTCCTTCAGCTTCTTCGGCACAGTATATTCCCTGACTCTGCAGATGATTTCGCCTCCCTATGTTGCCATCATCATACCATTCATAACCTGCAACACGGTGTCATGTTTTATATATTTCCAGCATTTTTCTAACTCTTTTCCTAACGTTATCACGTACATACGGAGGTGATAATACTTCAACCCTTTCCCGGCAGGAAAGGACATAGCTGTATAATAACTCATTATCCGGTAAAATCGTAGTCACCAGTAAGCTGCCATCCTCCTGCTCGCTTACTTCCTCATCGAATTTTTCATATACCTCATGGGACATCCCCGCATCAAACAAAAGGTAACCTGCACGGTTTCATCTCAAATTCGTCCGATCTTTCAAAGATATGCTCCGGTGTTTCCCGCATAAATTCCGCATCCTGCAGCTTTAGATCTCTTATCCGTGTTAATTTGAAGAATCGAAAATCCTTACGCAGCGTGCAGTAACCATACAAATACCAGTCAGAGGTCTTGAAAACAAGCTTATGCGGTTCAATAATCCGTTTGGTTTGTTCACCTTTTCCGCTGTAATAAGAAAAGGAAACGATTCTGCTTTTCCATATGGCGCTTTGCAGTAATTGAAAATTATGTTTTCCCGCACCACTTTTTTGTCCATGTTGAAAATCGATTTCCAGCCAGTTTCCCTGCTGTCTTTGAAATACGCCGCTCAGTTTGGATAACAGCATATTTATCTGCTCATCCTCCAGCACACGGATGCCCTGCAGGGCCATGAGAATCTGCTTCTGTTCCTGCTCGCTGAGAAGTGATTTCTTTAAAACATAGCTGTCCTGAATCGCTATGCCTCCTCCCTTTCCCTGCGTAGCATAAATCGGAATCCCGGCTGAGCTCAGAATGTCAATATCACGGTATATCGTTCTGATCGACACCTCGAAATAATCTGCCAGCTCTGGTGCAGTCATTTGTCCTTTATCCAATAAAAGATAAATCATTTGAAAATATCTGTTTTCCTTCATATTGCACTTCCTCCTATTCCACGCGTATATAGTGATGACTGTCAGATAAAAAAAGCTTTGTATTCAATGCATGATGTTCTAAAAAAAGCCAGAACAAGAAATTGCTCTGACTTCGCTCTACTTCGTTTAAACTGCCTCCGGCAAAATATCGTACTGAATTTCCTGCAGCTCCACAGCTTCCTTTAATTCCCGGTAAAAATGATTGGGCAGATACAGGGAGGGACGCCGTTTCAGCTTCAATGCTCCGGATTCCGCAAGAATCTCTGCAACAAACTGTGAACAGAAATAATGCTTCTTTCGTTTGAATGGTATATGGACAAAGCAGAATACCACTCCGATACTGGAATAACAGAAGTCCTCGCGATTTTCCACAAACTGCTCGATTTTATTTTGCAGCCGCTCAAAGGCCGCATCCGTTACCTGTAGCTGGAAGCTGATGCTTTTCTCCACGCCGTGGCGTTTGTATTTGGATACCGTTTCCATACAAAAGCCCTTATAGTTAAAGCTGTACATCTTTTCATTCATCGCATCGAGACAAATGGATGCATGTGTATATTCATATCCGTACACCGTTTCCATGAAACTGGAAAGATGACTTGGATAATTTGTTAATACAATGGATATGGTTTTCATGAATATGATGGTTCTCCTTCTTGCTTGTGAATGTTGTTCAAACGTATCATACAAAACCAGAAGAAGGTCAAAAGCCTTTGCATCACCTGCATCATGTATTCACAGTTTGTTATCATTGATTCACCGACGTCCTGCCTGTTTAGCTGGATGTCATACATGGCTAATTATTACATACCCCCATCCACAAGTCAAATGGAATTTCTTTACAGGACAGCTGCATATCTGTGAAAATACCGTATTTCAGCGGTTAAACAAATCCTTTCATCTTCTGCCTGCCAGTTTAATTTTTCATATAAACTATTTATTCTGTTATCCATGTATGCAATAAATAAAGGTAAAGAACCAGAAGAAATAGGTTATCGGTTACGAAATTTTTTTCAATATCCATCTTTATTTTAAGTATCTATTTTTTACTTTGTTATCTATGGGATTCTGTGTTTGAAAACAATGTTATAAATATCAAATCAAAAAGTCTCAAATATTGAAGACTTGCTCAGCTTTTCATCCATTTTAATGCATTCATCCTACTTCCTCTTTTCAGGAATAATGATTCTGACAAACTGGAAGCCTTAAAGATGCAGTTGATCATTTACAGCAGTTTCTTTTCCTCCTCCCATGAATCCCTGTATACCTTGACCCACTTATAAAATGTTGATTTTTTCATCTTGAGCTGTTCACAATAGGTAGACAAATTCTCCTGATTCCGGATTCGCTCCTTCAGCTGTTTCTCAAAATCAGAAGGCAGCTCCACACGCGGTCTCCCATAGGTCCCCTTTCCTTCCTCCGCCGTTTCAGTGCCCGCTTGATTCCTGCTCTCTGTTCTGCCTTTAACTCCTCCGTGTTCGCTCCATGATCATCTGATAGACTTCCATCATCCAGTCCGGCTCTACGGTCTTGTTTCGAAACTCTAACTTCACATCCTTTTTCTTACAGTTCTCCAGAAATTCCTTCAGCCTGCATCCTGTCTGTTCATAATCCCTGATCATCTGCAGATCGATACTTCTTTGACCTCCATAGCTTTCTTCTTCTTTCCTGTACATCTTCCATCACCATCCCTTATCCACTCTATTTTTGAAATGCTTTTTCAATATCACCTACAGATACATTATCCTCCAGCAGCTTCTCTGCCTTTCCCTTTGTTATCTTAAATACAGCCGGTGACACACTCAGATCCTTTACACAGTTCATCAGTGTCTCATATGCCTTGTTCATCTCATCATCTGTCCCTTTTTGTTCGAGCGGGAAATGAAGTGCGGCCACATCGATCTTTTTATCCTCCAGAACCGGAATCAGCTTCTTGATGAAGGCCTGATTGTAGCGGTCGCTCTGGGTGATCATCAGATAAAAGGTATCCTTATTATCAATTTTCTTCGCAATTTCTATAAGATTCAGATTTTTGATCCGCTTACTTGTTTGAAAGCTATAGTCTTCTGTTTTCTCTTCCTTTTTATCCCCTTTGATATACCCGCAGTCGATCATAAAGTTATATAATGCCGCCTCGCTGATCTCACCGCTTGCGGTCTTTTTGAGCTTCCCCTTCTCATAACAGAAAATGGTCTGGGAGCAGCCGATATCCTTACTGAAAATGGAAAGGTGCATGACAGTTACAGAATTGACTATCTGAGAAGGCACATCCAGGCATGCAGACAGGCGCTGGATGACGGCGTGGAGCTAATGGGGTATTCGCCCTGGTCCTTTATGGATTTGCTCAGTTCCCATGAAGGCTTTAGAAAGCGGTACGGATTTCTGTATGTGGACAGGAACGAGCATGAGACAGGCAGCCTTAAGCGCATAAAAAAAGACAGCTTTCACTGGTACCGCCGTGTCATAGAGACAAACGGGGCAACCATATAAGCTGTCAGTAAGGAAGGCAGAGTAATGTTTAAAGACGCTCTGATATATAATCCAGCAGCGCAGCGCAGCCCTCCGTGACGTCGGACCAGGTGGTGTCGAAGT
>ENA-OQCK01000978-OQCK01000978.1-human-gut-metagenome-genome-assembly--contig:-NODE-978-length-12300-cov-3.018319_pt1 | contig 12300 bp, 16 predicted proteins | sample MGYA00242498_ERZ504578 | MGnify/ENA primary metagenome ERZ504578 (study PRJEB26092, sample SAMD00036229) | human gut metagenome | host: Homo sapiens | study: EMG produced TPA metagenomics assembly of... | reverse complement strand
TATCAATGTCATTAAGTTAAGAGGATGAAAACAAACAGGATGCGGTTTTATTTTATCTCATTCTGATAGGATTAAGAGTATTCTGAAAAAAATGCATGACAAAAAGAAGATTTTTCAAGCAATTTATAAACTTTTGAGTTATAATTATATCGTATTAAGAAAAGCGGTAGTTGAAACATACTAGCGTTTGTGATTTCATAAGCCTCTTACATTTTCGATTTTGGCGGATTGGTAAGATATCTTGTGAAATGAGAGTTTCAAGATCAGGCGGGTGACCGCCTTTTCTTTTATAATGCTGGATAAAATAGCGACAATGATGTATCGCCATTTTTTTTGTTTATCGCATAAGAATACTTTTTTTTTCTTACCCTTTCCCTTTGGCTTTTTATTTATTATATGATGAGCCATAATAAAAGATATATTATACAGTATCATCCTTGCCCAAATCTCCTGTTGGATGCTTTCTCGTTTTTTCGCATGAACAGCACACAGATCCGCTGAATATTTAAGGTCACGGAACGATAATTCTATACCCCATCGAGTATTGTATATTTCTTTTATTTCATCCTTACTAAATTCATCCCGGCTTAAATTTGTGATGATGGATTCATATTCTTCACTACCATCCAGCTTAAATCGAACTACACGGAAATGAAGTACATACTCAGGATTATGTTCATCAATAAAATCAAACGTAGATGTAGTAGATAAGAAACGATATTTCTCTGGTTGAGATTTTATATCTTTGGTCTGTTTTCTTGTCAATGTGATATGTAAATCCAAATCAAATTCTTCATCTGGCAGATTGAATTTTCTTAAAAGACTGGAAATCGAGTGTATATCTTTCACACGTATCAAAAAGGACTTACCCGACTGTATGATATGTGCCATAGTATTCCAGGTTGCATAATTTCTATCTGCGATAAAAATAGCATTATCATCGTGAAAACGTTCAACTATTTTCCACATGGCTTCGACCTCGTTCTTACTATGAATCCCTTGAACGATCGTATCTAAATAACGATGGTTTAAAACATCATAGCTGACATTAAGATGAAAAGCAGATAGAAATTTTCCTTTCGATGCACTTTTATGTAACGTATCGGGATCACTAAAATCAAGTGGTATTTGCATTTCAGACCCATCGACCGCAATAAGATGATAGCCCTTATATAAATTATCAGGTGGAAATGCTTTATTCAGTTCATTCAAAATATATTGAAAAACACGTGAAGAAATTTTAGAACGTGCCTGGACAAGTGCAGAGGCAGTTGGGGTGTTATTTGAGTAATGGAAAAAATCAAGTAGTTCTTCCCGGATAGGCTTACCCGCCATTGATAAGATGAATGAAACAGTATCTTTAAAAGATAGCTTTCTAGATTTACGAGTGAAATCAGAACTTTCATGTGTGACAAAATGTTGATCATATTTCAAACGATCCGCCTTATTTAAAATCTTATCCAAAGAATTGAAAAGTGTTTTATGGATAGAGATCATACCACAATCCCCTCAATTCTTTTATCAGATATGAAGGTAGAACAAGCATTGAAATTATTACTAAGGATCATATAAGATCACCTCCTATACCTTACAAAAGCGCGAAGTGTAACGGAGCGCACGATTTTTCTGATTTTGTCAAGCCTAAATAAAAAAGACACCTATACTTTTTGTATAAATGTCTCTCATCTATTTTTCTTTAACTTAATGACATTGACTGTGATGTACCCAATAAATTTACTGATTGAAGTAAAAGCCGTCGAAGGTGTATTTATAAACCCGGTAAATATACTTTTCACCCTCCATGGTAAAGGAACGAATCAGCGTATGGTCACTGTCATATTCCTGGAAATTAAATGCCATACCACTGTCCACAACAGTATTGCCACCGATATTCTGCACGCTGGATACATAGGGAGAATACGGAACATCAAATGTATCCACAAGCTCATAGGTGCCCTTGCTTTCATCTACCAGATATTTGTAATATTTGCTAACAGCATCCTCTGCCTTCACCTCGGTAGGGATATTCAGCTGACTCCAGTCATAGGCTGTATTCGTGGAAGAGTATCCGAAATTATTATTGAACATATACAGATAATACTGACCATCAGCCAGAGAATCGTCTTCCACATAGGTTATGGAATGCTGTCCGGTCTGTGAGGTGAAGCTGTTTGCCTTATCCAGCAGCAGGTCTGCATAGTCACTGTCTTCCCAATAGGTCTTTTCTCCCATCATATATCTATTTCCGGTGTACCATAGATATCCGTGATTTTGACGATGGTGCTAGTTTCCCGGCTGCTCACAAGAATTTCATTATTTCCCATCCACTGAATGGTATTCAGGTGTGTCCAATCCAGCTCGTCGTTGTCTTTGTCATATACTGAGGCCTTATAGGTAGGAAACAAATCCCCCATATCCACGACCTGAGACACGGCACCGCTGGAAACATCAAGGCGGATAATCATATCCTCAACCGTATCCTTTGTCGTATCGGTCGCAAGAATCAGCATATCTCCATTATCATCAAAGACGTAATCATGGTGCAGATCATAGTTTCCCAGATCAAATACATTGGTTATCTGTCCCAGTGCATCCATCTCAGCCATCTTATTTGTACTGATACTGTAATACATGCGTTCATTCGCAAACAGCAGACGGTGTGAGCGATAGCCTTCAATTGGAACCTCACCGCGCAGGATACCGTTGTTATCATAATAATACATGAAGTCATCCTCATCACTGTCATTACCGAGAATAACATACAGACCATCGCTGAGCTCTTCTCTGCTGCTACCTTCCTTTGCTTCCAGCTGAATGGATTCGTTTCCTCTTAGGGAGCCGCAGGTATAGGTATATGTGACATCCTTATTCGTACCGTCTTCATATTCCATATGCAGGGTAATCGTATTCTCGTGATCCGGTATCAGACCAATCAGCTGATATTCGTGTGTTCGTGTATAATCACTGTTCAATGTGCGTGTGAAATCCGCAATCTTATCATCCTCCACATGGATCGTGTAGCTGATTTTCGCCCCCTGTGCAGTTGTGAAATAAGTATACATGGAAAGTGTGTTTGTACCAAACGGATTATAGACCATCAAAGCATTGTTTTCGCTGTGGCTCCCCTGTGCAATCTGTTCATCCAGAGTTTTACGAATGGTATTCTGCTTTTCCACATTATAAATTTCCTTTACTGCTGTCTTTCCGGAAACAATACTGCCAATCGTATTTGTCGTATTTGGCTTGGACAGCCAGGCCACCAGACATAGAGATACCGTTGCAATCGTTAAAATCATAGCACTTCTTTTCTTTTTGTTCATTTTTATCACCACAGCTATTGTATCAATGCTCTGTGAAGTTTTTCTGAAGCAGCTGTGAACGCTTTTCAAAAATAAGGGCAATACCATGTGAATCCTGCTGCAGTTAAAAAGACAGTCCGAAGGGACTGTCCATATTATCTGTGGTATAGCTTTTTCGTCTGATATCTGTCTTCGCATGTCAGATTGACATTCAGCTTGCGGAAGGTATTCGCATCCACCTGGGACAGAATTACCGTGCTGTGTGCTTCACAGTCCTTCAGCTTATCCAGCTGCTGCAGGGCTAGATGTGATACCGGATTGGTGGTTGCACTGATGGATAGCGCAATCAGAATTTCATCCGTATGCAGTCTCGGGTTATGATTTCCCAGAGAATTCACCTTCAGCTTCTGAATCGGCTCGATGATGTTTGGTGAAATCAGCGGAATTTCATCGTTAATATTACCCAGTGCCTTCAATGCATTCAGCAAAGCGGCAGAGCTTGCCCCCAGCAATGAGGTTGTTTTTCCTGTTACGATCCGCCCGTCCGGCAATTCGATTGCCACAGCCGGTGCTCTGTTTCTTCAGATTTATCCAGTGCGGGTTTCACAACATTTCGCTCCTCAGGCTGAATGTTCGCCTGTGACATGATGATTTCGATCTTACCGATGGTATCTTCACTCGTATGTCCTTTTTTATAATCTACTCTGGCTTTATAATAGCGGCGTATGATCTCATCGCTGCTGGCACGCTTTGCGGCCTCATCATTCATAATGCAGTAGCCTGCCATATTCACACCCATATCCGTTGGAGATTTATAAGGGCTTGTTCCAAGGATTTTCTCAAACATGGCATTCAGAACCGGGAAAATTTCTACATCACGGTTATAGTTGACAGTCGTTTCCCCATATGCCTCCAGGTGGAACGGGTCGATCATATTGATATCGTTTAAATCCGCGGTTGCAGCCTCATAAGCCAGATTCACCGGATGCTTCAGCGGAAGGTTCCAGATCGGGAAGGTTTCAAATTTCGCATATCCCGCCTTGATCCCGCTTTTGTGCTCATGATAGAGCTGAGACAGGCAGGTTGCCATTTTACCGGAGCCGGGTCCCGGTGCCGTTACAACGATCAACGGCTTTGTTGTTTCTATGTATTCATTCTTGCCGTAGCCTTCATCGGATACGATCAAAGGTATATTGTTCGGATACCCTGCGATTGGATAATGCAGATAAACATGGACACCCAGATGCTCCAGATGTGCTTTAAAGGTATCTGCGGAAGCCTGATTCGCATATTGTGTGATGACAACACTGCGACGTACAGCCCGGTATCACGGAATGCATCAATCAGACGCAGCACCTCAACATCATAGGTGATGCCCATATCGCTTCGTATCTTGTTTTTCTCTATATCATTTGCGGATACCGCAATGACGATTTCCACTTCCTCTTTCAGCTCAAGGAGCATTTCCAGTTTACTATCCGGCTGAAATCCCGGCAGAACTCTGGCAGCATGGTGATCATCAAACAGCTTTCCGCCAAACTCCAGATATAATTTATTGTCAAAATTGCTGATCCGTTCCAAGATGTGCTTGGATTGCAGTTTTAAATACTTGTCATTATCAAATGCCACTTCTTTCATCGTTCCACTCCTTTTCAACCCACTATTTCGTATTATACCAAAAAAGACATGCATTTACTAATTAAATGGGAAAAAATCGGGAATATTTTATGATGTACAGCGGATTCATATGCAGGAAATGACAAGTTCTTAAGATTTTTCTTTTTATATAGATATCTGTCCTGAAATGCTTTATAATAATAATGCACTTTTGCGCCTGTAAAGAATCACGTGAACAGTAAATCACAATAAAATAGTAATACTGGAAGGAGAATTGTCATGGAAGAAGTTATAAAGATTGAAGGAAAGCATGCATTAGAGGGGACAGTTAGAATCAGTGGTTCGAAAAATGCCACGGTTGCACTGATCCCGGCCGCCATTCTGGCAAATGGACAGTTACTATTTGTGGAGTTCCTGAAATATCTGATGTACAATCCCTGTCTGTACTGCTGAGAGATCTGGGTGTTCTGGTGGACATCCGTTCTTCTGATACCATTGTTATAGATCCAACTTCAATGGAAAATCGTCCTCTGGTACAGGACGCTGTAAATAAACTTCGCGCTTCCTATTATTTCATGGGAGCACTGCTGGGCAAATACGGCCATGTGGAAATTAAAATGCCGGGAGGCTGCTATCTGGGACCCAGACCGATTGATTTGCATTTAAAGGGCTTTGAAGCATTAGGAGCTGAAATACGCTATGACCACGGCTCCTATATTCTGGATGCACCACAGCTGACAGGAACCAAGATATTTCTGGATATCGCCAGTGTGGGAGCGACCATCAATATTATGATGGCTGCCGTTCATGCAAAGGGAAGAACAACGATTGAGAATGCCGCCAAGGAACCGGAGATTATTGATGTGGCAACACTGCTGAATAAAATGGGTGCCAATATCCGTGGTGCCGGTACAAATGTTATTACGATTGACGGTGTGGATCAGCTGGCCGGATGCTTTCATGAAATCATCCCGGACAGAATTGAGGCTGCCACGTATATCGTGCTTGCCGCCGCAGCCGCAAAGGAGGTACGTATCGACAATATTATTCCGCATCATCTGGAGGCACTGCTTTCCAAGCTGAAGGAAATCGGTACAGATTTGGAAATCGGTGTGGATAATGTGGTGATTCGCGCTTCCAGGGACTTAAAGGCTGCGGATATCAAGACACTGCCATATCCGGGCTTTGCGACAGACATTCAGCAGCCGCTGACAGCACTGCTGACGCAGGCACAGGGACAGTCGATTGTAACGGAAACGATTTATACAGAACGGTTTAAGCATTGTCAGGAATTAAATAAGATGGGGGCAAACATCAATGTAATGATACCGAGCTCCTTTATCAATGGGCCAACACCGTTATCCGGTGCCGAGGTCTATGCGACAGATTTAAGATGCGGTGCCTGTCTTGTGATTGCAGGACTGATCGCAGATGGTGTGACAACCATACACAACATCTATCATATTGAACGCGGATATGAGCATATCGATGAAAAGCTTACAGCTCTCGGCGCAAAAATATGGAGAGAAACAGTAGAATAAGCAAAGAGAAGAACGGCTGGTAACGGCGGTTCTTTTTTCGATTCCTGAATTACCGCAGGCAGTGGTGCTTCCGTTTATTCATTCTGCCGGATATGGAAGTTTCTATTCTGCGAAAATGAGACGAGAAATGTTAAAGGGTTAGCAACCAGCCTTCACTGCGCATAGAAAAAAATCGCAGGCAGACCTTCGAATATGATATACTGTCCTTAATACAGGGTCTTGTTTCCTGTGAAATATGGCAGATAGGAGAATGTATATGAAATTAAGAGAACATCTGTATCTACTTTCCGGAGGTGTATATGGCAAGCTGGGAAATGTCTATGCCCTTCAGCATGACAGCGGTTATATTCTGATTGACTGCGGACGATATGATGCACTGGATATCATACGGCAGAATATGGCTTACTGGAATATATCCGAACACAAAATCACGCATGTTCTTTTGACGCACGGTCATGATGATCATGCGGGCAGTTCTTCCTGGTTTCAAAGCATGGGGGCACAAATTTATGTAGGGACGGGTGATGAAATGAATATGATCACCGGAAATTTCGGCCCGGAAAGCCCATTTACCAACCATGTGATGCCACCGTGTCATCCGGATGTATGTATTCACGAGGATATGGATATTTCCGTAGGAGGTCTGTGTATCCATGCACTGCGCATGCCGGGACATACCAGCGGCTCCATGCTTTATTATGTAATGCTGGATAAGGAGGCAGTGCTTTTCAGCGGTGACATGTTTTTTGCGGATGGAGAAACCGGTGAAGCAGCCTATACCGGATGGAAAGGCGATATGGCATATGACGGCTTACGTTTGCTGGAAAGCTTTCAAAAGCTCTGGCGGCTTCAGCTGCATCCGGATATGGTAGCCGGCGGACACGGTATACCGGTGATCGGCAGCCATGCAGATCAGATAATTATGCTGGCATATAAATACGCAATGCTGAACAACCGCTAGTTTCCATATACTCTTTCCTATAAACGGCGTATAATAAAGCTGTATAAAAGGAGGAGAAACAAATGAAAAGAATGATTGTGAATGCGGATGATTTCGGCTTCAGTGAGGCGGTAAATCATGGCATATTAAAGGCTATGCAGGAGGGAATTGTCACATCGACTTCAATTATGGCGAATATGCGGCTTTGCCCATGCAGTTCAGCTGTATCACGAGCATCCGGATATGGCTGTGGGTGTTCATCTGAATCTTACCTGTTATCGTCCGCTGCTATCCACACATCAAACCCTGGTTACGGAAACCGGCTATTTCCACAAACAGGATGATGTTGCAGGTTATAGTGAATCGGAAATGTATGAAGAATTAAAGGCACAGATAGCTGTGTTCTTGCGCATGGTATTCGGATTGATCATCTGGATTCTCATCACCACATTCATACAACTCAAAAGCTGCAGAAGGTGATGGAAAGACTGAATAAGGAATATGCATTGCCATTTCGCGGCGGCTTTGCATATCCCGTATCCTTTCCGCATGCGCAGCTTTGCATGGATTTCTATGATTCCGGAGTAGGTGACGGATTTGATGTGCCATCCCGCCTATATTGATCAGTTTCTGTATGAAACAACCTCATATTCATGGAAGCGCATGAAGGAGCTGGAAATCCTGTGCAGTGAAGAAGCGGCTGCTCTGCTTCAGCGATATCAGATACAATTGTGTACCTATAAGGAAGTATAAAACATAACGACACGGGGGTGATGCTTATGCTGAGAATAGCGATATTGGAAAATGAAGAGGCTGCGAAAAACATCATGTTTTCTCTTGTACAGTACCTGCAGGAGGAGGACTGCTGCTTCTACTGCTTTAAAAAGATATCCCAGTTCGCAAAAGCGGAGGCGGAGAAGGAATTTCATGTCGTAATTTTTCATGAAATGGAAGTTCCCAGAATAACACAATCCTTTGTTTTACGTAAGCCTCAGCGTATCATCATCTATACAAAGGCGAAAATCAGTGCATCCGAACAGCAGATTCTTCCGTTTTCACGTATATTTTATGTGGAACGAAAACATCTCCAATCAGAGATGGAGAGAATTCTTCCTCATATGCAAAAGCTTCTCCGCAATCAGGATGAGTATTTGTTCTCTTATAACAATGTAAAGGTGCCATTGAAAATCAGCGATATTTATTATATTGAGAAAGAAGGAAAGCTGCTTGTATATCATACACGGCGCGGGGAATTCCGTGAACGTAAGAATATGAAGGATGCCTATGAATCTTTAAACCGTATAACTTCTCTGGATTCATGTCAGCTATCTGGTAAATATTATGTATATTATGAAAATTGAGAATGATATGTCATGCTGCCATCGTTGCATCTGCCCATTTCCAGATCGAAGAAAGCAGAGGTATTAAGCGCCTTCCATAGCTTAATAGAGTAAGATCACAAAATTCCATTTACCTGTAAATTATTCCAAAAAAATTTACATATATGCGATGTTGTATATAATAAACGTGTAAACGGCATTACAAAAGAAAGAGAGCGGTGAAAAGATGGGAAAGTTAGCAGTTAACTATAACGGAGTATCTTCTGCGCAATTTGTTTCTATTGATGTAAAATCGACCTATTGGCTGGTAGTGGTTCAATTCAATGGTACTATGAGAAAGAAGTCAATTATTCTTTTCATCTTATTACTTTGTATGGCTTTTGGTGTTGTTTGCTATGTAACGTGGATGAGAGGTATAGAAGAAGCTATTCATTTCATTAAGGAAGATAGCCCAAGAGAAATACTTTGGGGAGAGTCACTGGCCGAGAAAGATTTTGTAGAATTAGATTCTTCTGCCAGGGATGCGACTGTCCTGTTTCATTATGATGATTCCATTATCAATAAAGAACAGTTGCTTACGGTAACAGTTAGCTGCAATGGGTATAAGACAAGCCGGGCTTTCAATTTGACAATTGTTGACAGGGATCCTCCAATTATAAAATATACGGGACCAGTGAAAATAGAAAGTGATCCCAACGTTAGATTAAGTGATTACCTGAAGGTTTATGATGTTCGACCCTATGATAAGGTGGTGTTTGATTTGCAGGAAAAAGATGGGGATAAAGCATACCGCTATTATGAATATACCTGTGATGAAAATAACCAGACCTGTAGTTTTGATGAGGATGCTGTTGGCGTTCATACTGTTCATATATCTGCGTATGACGGGCATGGGAATCAGGCATATAAAACAATAAAGATTATCGTTACATCCCCTGCCTATCATTGAAAATTTGGACTCTAATATTGCTTGGGGATTCTAGTAGAAATGAGATTATGGGAAGTATAACGTAGGTAAATTACCAATTATTCCAAATTTCTGCAAATTATTCCACAACCCTTTACAGCAGCTGTTCAGCGAATATAATAAAGGTGTAAAAGAAATAACAAAGAAAAGAGAGCGGTGAGAAAATGGGACAGTTAGCTAGTTAGATTATTCTGGAACTTGTCATTAGAAGCTGATGCGTGAAAGGGTTTCTTGTATAGGAGCTTGTCAGTGAAAAGAAGTTATTCGAATATCATAATAATCTAACGTAAAACGGAAATACGGTGTGGATCATCGAAAGTTTAAGCCTGAAGAAGAACTGGTGACAGCAGACAAGGTATCAGGAAATGATATGAGTGATTGTATCAACTGGTAAAACAGAAAACTCCAAGGTAATTTGAATGTTAATACAAGTAGACAAATCGAACGGCTGTTGAATATCGATGGTTAAGTAAATAGATCTATATCTTATGACCGGCTGGACTATGATTTGATGGGAAAGCAAGCGTTTAAGGAGAAACTGATGAGAAACGAAACATGAGAATTGTTGTCCGTTACAAAGATCAGGATGTGTATCCGGTTAACAAAAAGATGTCATAAGAAACCTGAAACTATCTAAACTGATGAGATTGGAAGGATATCATAAGAACCATCACTTCCGGCAAAGTCAGGAAAAAATATAGAAAGCATCAGGAGGAATGCAGATTACGTAAGAAGCAGGGAGAAAGCAAATCAGCAACCTGCAACAGATATGGTTGAAAAGAAAATACTGCAGATTCCATTAATAGTTCAAATACGAAGCGTTCATTGAAAGCTTGTCATGATGTATTGTAATTTGATTTGAATCCTAAGATTTGTATCTTATACAAAGACATAGATAAGAAGAAATGGATGTGATAAAATACAAGTAAATGATAAAGCCTCTGGCACATGTGAAATGCTGTCAGAGTTTTTTTAATGCTTCACTTATCCACTTGAATCACAGTGCTGTTGGAGTTCTCACAAGATATGGACTGTTGCTGTATGAACTTCATTCATATCATATGCTATGGATAACCCGTAGCTATTTCAAAGAAAGAACTTTTATTACCTACATGTTGCAGTAAGACAATAGCCTACAGGTTCAATATATCTGTTTTTCTCCCTGTTATAAAGCGATTACATATTACGAGCTGCTCTATGTGGAAAATTCACAAACAAAATGTTTAGTTAGAGAGTGTTCTTTGATATAATAGTAGGTGCTGGAGGGATACTATGTCCAATATATTTCATAAAGAAGACTTTTCCAAGGTGCTTGCAAAGCACGGTATGATATTGCAGGAGCATCAGCTTCGGCAGTTTGAAGAGTACGCATCCATGTTGATCGAATGGAATCAGAAGATAAATCTAACCGCCATAACCGATCCGGATGAGATTTATGAAAAGCATTTTCTGGATTCCATATTGCCTTCCTTTGATATGTCGATACAGGGCAGCTTCTGTGATGTCGGGGCGGGGGCAGGTTTTCCGGGAATACCTTTAAAAATCATATATCCCGAGCTGGAGCTGACAATTGTGGAGACTCTGGGAAAAAGAATTACTTTTTTAAATGCATTATGCGATAAGCTGCAGCTCAAGGGCGTTACCTGTGTACATGAACGCGCTGAGGTCTATGCAAAGGACCATAGGGAAAGCTTTGATATCGTCAGTGCAAGAGCCGTGGCGAATCTGCCGCTACTAAGTGAGCTTTGCATACCGCTGGTGAAGAAGCAGGGCAGCTTCCTCGCGCTAAAGGGTGCCAATGGGGATGAAGAATACGCATTGGCTGAAAAGCAATTCGACTTCTGGGTTGTGAAATGAAGCAGAGGGATGTGCATACATTGTCAGATGGATCACAGCGGATCAATTTCGTTTTTGTAAAAACGAGACCGACACCGAAGAAATATCCGAGACCGTTTGCACAGATGAAGAAAAATCCCCTTTGAGGAGGAATAGAATGAAAGATACAAGAATTGTGGATATTGATCTGGTCGAGCCGAATCCTTATCAGCCGCGTCTGGAATTTGATGATGAAGCGCTGATGGATCTGGCACAATCCATTCGTGAAAACGGGCTGATTCAGCAATCACGGTTCGCGAGATGGATGGAAGATATCAGATTATTGCAGGTGAGCGAAGATTCCGTGCACTGAAGCTGAACGGTGCTGTTGATGTACCGGTTCTGATCATGGATGCCAATGAAGTGCAAATGGCGGAAATGGCACTGGTTGAAAATATCCAGAGAGAGAATTTGAGTGCGATTGAAGAAGCGAAATCCTATGTGGAGATCATGAAATATTCCGGACTGAATCAGAGTCAGCTGGCATTGCGTGTCGGCAAGAGTCAGTCGTCTATTGCGAATAAAATCCGTCTGTTGAATCTGGATGAGGATGTGCAGGAGGCTGTCAGTACTAAAAAATCAGTGAACGGCATGCACGGGCACTGATTGGACTGGATGAAGAAAAACAGCACGATGCCCTCGAAAAAATTGTGAAAAAGGGCATGACGGTTGCACAGACGGAAAAATGCTGAAGGAACAGGCACAACCGAAAAAGAAAAGA